>Ga0210401_10003302_pt1 | contig 17297 bp, 9 predicted proteins | sample IncBWH32MmetaG_FD_150866 | JGI IMG/M metagenome (GOLD analysis project Ga0210401, IMG submission 150866) | Forest soil microbial communities from Barre Woods Harvard Forest LTER site, Petersham, Massachusetts, United States - Inc-BW-H-32-M | ecosystem: Environmental > Terrestrial > Soil >... | reverse complement strand
CAGCACGAGCGGATTGATTTCAGGGACGCCGACGACAGCGGGAACCTCGACGGTGACCCTCAGCGCGTCCAATAGTGGCGGCACCGGCAACGCAACTCTGACGCTGACGATCGCCGTAGCGGCGCCGGTGATTACGAGTGCGACGACAGCGAGCGGTACGGTGGGGACTTCCTTCTCGTATCAGATCATAGCAACGAACACGCCGACGAGTTACGGAGCGACGGGATTGCCGGCGGGGCTGTCAGTGAATAGCACGAGCGGTCTGATTTCGGGAACGCCGACGACGTCGGGAACATCGACGGTGACACTGAGTGCGACCAACGGCACTGGAACCGGTCACGCGACTCTGACGCTGACGGTTACAACCGGCGGTACAGTCTCGTCTGCGCAGACCATCGCCACCGCAGCCTCCAGCTCGGCCGCGTCTTTGTCACTTTCCTTCCTCAGCAACACGGTCGCGGGCGACCTTATTATGGTTGCGTTTGATTATGCTACGAATGCCGTCCCATCATCGGTGACGGATTCACAAGGCAACACATTCACTCAAGTAGGCAGCCAACTGACGTCTCCCGGCGGGACGCGCAGCGCGGTTTACTACGCCAAGAACATAAAGGGTGGGGCGGATACGGTGACGGTCAATCTATCCGCGAGTTCCTCTTGGCTTGAACTTTATCTCACCGAATATACCGGCGCGAACCAGACGAATCCCATTGATACTCAGGCGGGCGCGTCGGGCAACGCCGGTGCGGTATCGAGCGGGAACGCAACGACGACCGCTGCTGGTGACATAATCTACGGATACTGCGTGGGGGATTGGGTTTGCTCGGCGGGAACTGGTTTCACAGCGCGCTCAAACTTCGACGGTAATCTGATTGAGGACGAGCTGGCGGCCACCGCGGGCAGCTACGCAGCTACGGGTTCGGCCAACAACGGCTGGACGATGCAAATGGTAGCGATAAAGCACAATTGATTTGCGGGGCGCTGGCAACACTCCAAATATCGGGGTGATGCGGAGCACAACGAGTCCTGGTACGCATGTGTCATCCAGGACCATGTCAGTAAGTCTTGTGCGGAGTTCGCCTTCCGCGGCGTCTGCTGGAGGGGAAGCAGCGGCGGTGGTGCTGCTGTATCAATTAGGCACAGGCAAGTCCCCCCAAAAATGTCACGTCGAGAGAGTCCCCCCCTAAAGTATTCAGCTAGGCCAGCCGATTAAGTCTTTGGACACGGGATTGAAAATTTGATGACGCATGCTTGCGTCCGAGAGCGGTTCTCGTGTTAGGATAGGGGCCGTTCAGATTTGTCCAGCCCTCAGCCCGCTGTGAATTTCTAACAAAAATTTTCGAAGTGTGGAGAATCATGCGAATCCTGGCGCATCGGCTCATCTGGATTAGTCTCGTCTCGCTTTTCTTCTTAGCAACGATTACCGCCCAAGCTGCAGGCCCCGCGCTCGTCCAACAGACTGCAGCTGCTTCGGGTACTGCCAGTTCTTTTTCTCTCTCGTTCCCTGCGAACACGAACGCAGGCGACATCATTCTAGTTGCATTCGATTTTGATGCGAGCGCGGGGACGCACTCGGTCACCGACTCACAAGGGAACGTATTCACTGGGGTGGGAGCGCGCCTGAGTTCTCCAGACGGATCGATTCGCAGCCGAGTCTATTATGCGAAGAACATCAGGGGCGGTCCGGATACCGTGACGGTTAATCTGACTGGCAACTCCGCTTGGATTGAGGTTTTTCTGACCGAATACTCGGGCATTGACCTGGTCAACCCCGTTGATACTCAAGTGGGCGCGGCGGGCAGCGCCGGTAGTGTCTCCAGCGGAGGTGCAGCGACAAAGTATGCCAGTGACGTGATCTACGGATACTGCGCCACCGAGGACGGGGGTATCTGCAGCGCCGGTTCTGGCTTCACGGCTCGCTCGACTTTCCATAATAAACTTATTGAGGACCAGCTGTCTGGCAACCCAGGCAATTATGCTGCGACTGGAGCGGCGACGAATGGCTGGACGATGCAGATGGTGGCGCTGAAACCTGCTTCCTCTGTGGTGGGTGGGGCGCCTGCGATCACGAGCACGACGACAGCAAGCGGGACGGTAGGACGTGCATTCTCCTATCAGATCGCTGCAACGAATACGCCAACAAGTTACGGTGCGACAGGGTTGCCTGCGGGACTTTCGGTGAACACGGAGGCAGGATTGATCTCCGGAACACCGACGACTGCGGCGACATCAACGGTGACTTTGAGCGCAGCGAACGGCAGCGGCACTGGCAACGCTACTCTGACGTTGACCATCCAAGCGGCGGCAACTCCGGCTCCGGCGATTACGAGCGCGACGTCGGCAAGCGGGACGGTAGAAAGCGCGTTCTCCTATCAGATCACAGCAACGAATACTCCGAGCAGTTACGCAGCGTCGGGTTTGCCGGCAGGTCTGTCAGTGAACACCGGGACGGGACTGATCTCCGGAACACCGACGGGTTCGGCGACATCAACGGTGTCTTTGAGCGCAACCAACGGCAGCGGCACTGGCAACGCTAGCTTGACGCTGACCATCAACCCGGACGCGCCGGCGACTCCAGCGATCACGAGCGCGAACAGTGCAAGCGGGACGGCAGGAAGCGCGTTCTCCTATCGGATCGTTGCTTCTAATACACCGGCTAGTTATGCAGCGGCAGGTCTCCCGGCAGGATTGTCGGTGAACACCGCGACAGGATTGATCTCCGGGACGCCAACCTCAGCCGGGACTTCGACGGTAAGTGTGAGCGCGACCAATTCCAGTGGAACGGGTAACGCCACTCTGACTTTGACGATCGCATCCGCTGCTTCAGGAGCGTTCGTGCAAGTAGCCAGTAATGCAGGCAGCGGATCTCCCAGTACCTTGTCTCTCGCTTTCTCCGCGAACACAAACGCGGGCGACCTCATCCTGGTTGCCTTCGATTACAGTACGGCCGCGACTCCGTCCTCCGTCACCGACTCACAAGGGAATGTCTTTACCGCGGTCGGAAATCAACTGACTTCTCCGGGGGCCGTGCGCAGCCGGGTGTACTACGCGAAGAACATCAAAGGCGGCGCGGATACCGTCACTGTAAATCTGACCGCGAGCTCCAGCTGGCTGGAACTCTATCTCACCGAGTATTCCGGTTTGGATCTGACCAATCCCATTGATGCTCAGGCGGGCTCTTCGGGCGGCGCTGGTGCGGTTTCCAGCGGCAATGCCACGACAAACTTTGCCGGTGATGTTATCTATGGTTTCTGTATCGGCGACTCGGTTTGCTCGGCTGGCTCTGGGTTTGCTGGCCGCTCAACTTTTAATGGCAATCTCATCGAAGACAAGATCGCGGGCAACGCCGGCAGCTATGCAGCGACTGGATCGGCGACCAGCGGTTGGACGATGCAGATGCTCGCGCTGAAACCTGCTACTTCGGTTCCCCAAGGTGTAGGCGCCGCACCTGTGATCACCAGCCCAACGGCAGCAAGCGGGACGATGGGAAACGGGTTCTCGTATCAGATCGCTGCCACGAATACGCCGACCAGCTATGCGGCGACGGGTTTGCCGGCAGGGCTGTCAGTGAACGCAGGGACGGGCTCGATCTCCGGAACACCAGCAGTCGTTGGTAGTTCTACGGCGAGTTTGAGCGCGACCAATGCGACTGGAACAGGCAAAGGTACACTGACTGTCACCGTTAACGTACCAGCTCTCGTATTTCTCACTACGGCGTTGCCGAGCGGACGCATCGGCTCAGCCTATGGCGCTACCTTGTCTGCAAGCGGTGGAACTACGCCTTACACTTGGACTCTCACCAGCGGCACACTGCCAGCAGGTTTATCTTTGAACGCCTCCTCGGGTGCGATTACCGGCACGCCGACGCAAGCAGTGACCAATGCAGCTCTGACGTTCGAGGTCAGTGATTCAAGCAGCCCCGTCCGAACTCAGACGGCCAGCCTGGCAATGACAGTCGGCAGCTCGCAGGGCCAGATGATGGCTCTCAGCTCCAATCGCAAATACCTGGTGAATACAATCACAGGGAAGCCCGTCTTCGTGGTTGGCGACGATGCTTTTGACCTGGCGGTCATGCTCGATAGCTCGGATGTAAGTACTTACCTGAACGACAGAGCTAGCCGAGGTTTCAACGCCATTTGGGTCGGAGCCGTTGATGGACCAGCCGGAGACGGCTACTCCGCGAATCCGCCGAAGAACTTTTACGGCTATGCACCTTTTGATGGCGCGGACTTCACCAACGAGGACGCAAATTACTGGTCGAACGTGGATTCCGTCGTTTCCGAAGCGCAGAGCGTGGGTATAACCGTGTTTTTGAATCCGTTCTTTCCCGGCAACGGTTCCGAAGCCGGTTACGTGAACAGCGCACTCAACGCATCGGATGCAACGATGTCGGCGTACGGCACATTCCTCGGACAACGCTATTCAGGCTATACGAATATCGTGTGGCTCCTCGGCGGTGACTCGCTGCCCTCCACATCGGGTCTCTACAAAAAGCTGAATGACGTGGGAGCCGCGATCGCCGCCGCGGATCCGAACCATCTGATTACGCTCGAAGCCTGCGAGCAATGCGTGACGGATGGCTACAACAGCGTCCAGGCGTATCAGGCACAATCTCTTGCGGTGCCGTCGTGGCTCACAATCAACTGGGCTTACCCGCAACTGACCACCACAATCGCGGCCGCACAGAATGCCTACAATCAGAGTCCGTTCCTGGCGCCGTTGTGCGGTGAGAATTTCTACGAACTGGAAAACTCGCTGACGGAGCTGAATGTCCGCTACGAGCAATACAGTGAGATTCTCTCGGGCTGCTACGTCGGGCGAATCTTCGGCAATGGTGCGATTTGGAGCTTTAACTCTCCGAACGGCGGTTCTTGCTGCACCAGTGGGAGTCCGAGCTGGCAGAGCCAGCTTGGCTCAGCTGGTTCGCTTTCGCAGGAGTATCAAGGGCGCCTGTTCAGCAGCCGGGAACATTGGCTGCTCGTACCCGACATCAATCACACGGTGGTTACGGCTGGCTACGGATCGGGGCTGACCACAACAACCGCCGCACGCACCAGCGACGGACAGACCATCATCGCTTACATTCCCAACGGGAACGCGACCGCCATCACGGTGGCGATGAACCAGATCACCAGTTCCAGCAGCACGGTTCAGGCCTGGTGGTTCAATCCGTCCAGCGGCGTCGCCACGAATGCCGGGACGTTCTCGAACAGTGGATCCCGCAGTTTCACCGCTCCTAGCTCGAGCGACTGGGTCCTGGTGCTTGATGATGCCAGCGTAAACTTGCCTACACCCTGATACAGCGTCGCGCGAAGTCTTGCGCTAGCGGATGTTCCCCGAGTCTTTGGTCTTTGAAAACTAAGTAAACGCGCCCGCACCGGCGGAGATGGCACGCCGCCGGCCGGGCGTCTCTATTAACAGATCGAGACCCTCTGCTGGTTGTGCTTCTTGCATCGCCCGCGGATATCGGCGATGCTGTTGTCCGTTTCTTCCTCGATACCTAATATGTGTCAGCTACCGTTCGGCGATTTTCTCGCGTGCATGCGCGATCTTCGCGCCACTTTGGGAGAAGTTTCCTCTGCGCCTAACATTCCACTCGAAAGCTCACTCTGACAAATACCGTCCTGACATAGACGGTCTTCGAGCTGTTGCCGTCCTGCCGGTACTGTTCTTTCACGCGCAATTTCCTGGGTTCGCTGGCGGCTACGTGGGAGTGGACATCTTTTACGTTATCTCGGGATATTTGATTACATCTTTGATCGCGAAGGATGTACTCGTTGGAACTTTCTCGTTCAGCTCGTTCTACGAGCGCCGGATACGCCGGATCTTTCCGGCATTGTTCGGTGTACTGTTTTTCTGCGTCCTGGTCGCAGCCATTTTGTTTGCCCCAAACGACTTTCTAGGTTTTGCCAAAAGTATGATTGCGATGACCTTCTTCGCCAGCAACATATACTTCAAACGCATAGCGCGAACGGATGGATACTTTGACCATACATCCGAGTCACAAACGCTGCTGCATACCTGGTCCCTTTCGGTTGAAGAGCAGTTTTATCTTCTTTTCCCCGCAGCGCTGTTTCTGCTCGCCCGATGGGCAAAAGGACGGCTCGCGGGATGCCTGATCTTTCTCGCCTCGATATCCTTTCTAATCAATATTTGGGCAACGCACTATAGGCCGGTCACCGCTTTCTATTTTCTGATTCCTCGAGCGTGGGAGTTGCTGCTGGGCGCGGTGCTGGCGATGAAGGTTTTGCCTCCGATCAATTCTCGCTTGTGGCGCGAGGTCGCGGCGCTGTTCGGGCTGGCGCTCATCGGCTGCGCTGTTAGCCTCTTTAATAAGGATACGTCCTTCCCTGGCGTAAACGCCTTGTTCCCATGCCTGGGTGCCGCGCTCATCATTTACGCCGGGGAAAATGGCGATTCGTACACGAAGGGCGCTTTAAGCTTCGGGCCGCTGGTGTTCATCGGGGTCATTTCCTATTCTCTGTATCTATGGCATTGGCCACTCATCGTATTCGCGAGATATTTTTCCGCGGGAGATTTGACCAGCTTCCAAAAAACCGTAGCGCTGTTGCTTTCTGCCGCGCTGGCATTCATTTCGTTTGAGTTCATCGAAGGACCCTTTCGAGGCCGCGAATCCACGTTTTCCGGGCGGCAGATATTTGCGCTGGGGCTGGCGGCAAGCATGGTTTCCCTGGCCGTCGGATTTACGATTTATTTGCACAAGGGATTCCCCGGACGATACAACAGCGCTACCAGGCAGCTTGTATTGGAAAATACCGAGCGGAAGGAGGACTTTCAGGAAGTCTGTGGAAGCTGGAGAACGGAAATCCGCAGCATGTCAGATATCCATTTCTGTACCTTGGGACCTGACACATCGAGGAAAGTAATGTTCTGGGGAGATTCTCACGTGCAGCAGCTGTATCCGTTGATAAAGCAACTACGCGACAGCGGTAAATTTGGCGATCTCGGCGTCCTCATGGCTATCGCGAACGGATGCGCCCCGGCCGAACATTTAAATACTATCGAAAAAGGCTATCACTGCGACTCCTTTGCTCATTTTGCCAAGATACGTGCAGAGGAAGCTGACGTTGATACGGTCTTTATCGGATTCAATACGTGGTGGGCCGTGAACAGGTTTCTCTGCCCGTCGGTTGACGGGCAATGCGTCGGAACGATTTCCGTGGAAGAAGCGCGCCGTCGCGTGCTCCAGGAATTGGCTGAATTGTTTCAAAGACTGACAGCCGAGGGAAAGAAGGTAATCATTTCATTGCCGTTTCCCATGTACGACAAATCGATCCCCGATCTTGAGATCCGAAACGCAGTCTTTGGGCGATTTGGGTTAGCAGGGGTAGCGAAGGACATCACCGTACCTATCATGCGCGATGATCTGTCAGCGATGGCGAAAAGCGCGGGAGCAACGATCTTTGATCCCAGAGAGAGCCTTTGCGATAGACAAAGTTGTATCACTGAATTGAACGGCGTTTCGATTTACATGGACGATAATCACATTGCCGCGAGCCAGATCCATCTGCTCGAGGACAACTTCAAACAAGCCTTGCAGAGCGTACTGCCTCAAGCGACTCATCAGGTTGGTGATAATTCTGCCCCGTATCGCTCCCAGTGAGCGCGGACCGTTCCGCGCGACTAGCCCGCAAGGTGCGCACTCCATCCCACACGAGCTGTAAGCCCGCGAGAAGTGCGATCAGCGCAATCGCCACTCTGAGATTCCGTGCCGGAACCTTTCGGGCGAAGGCGCATCCGAAAAGCACGCCCGGAACTCCGCCAATCAGAAGTTGCCAAAGAATCGGCGCGTTAATGGCGCCGAATTTCCAATGGAACGCGCTCCCGATCACCGCCAGTACGAGCCCGAACAGAATGTCCGTGCCTACTACCTGAGAAGGTGGCATTTCCGAATAATTCATCAACAATGTCGTCCCGAGCGCGCCCGCTCCAGCCGATGAAAAGCCGGCTTCCACCCCGATCGGAAAAGCGAGCCATGCTAGCCAGCGAGAATTCTTTCGAGCGAATTCTCGGTTTTGCATCCGCTTTGTGAAGGAAACTGCAGAAGAGGCAGTGAGTACGATCCCGAGAATAATGATTACCACCGGGCTGTTCTTCTTGCTCAGGAGTTGAAGCACGATTGTGCCGATAAGCAGACCAGGAATTGCACCCTGCAATAAAAGACGGAGATATCCTTTATGGAAGTTTTTTCCGAAAACGTAAAATGGCGCCGCGATTAGTCGTAATGCTCCGGCAAACACGAATGCAGTTCCAACAGCCGCATTGCCAGGTAGCCCCCCGATCAATACGAGGGCCGGAACTGTAAAGCTTCCACCACCGATTCCGGTGAGGCCTACTCCTAGTGCAATTATGAACCCTATAATGAAATTCATTGGCCTCGTGTCTCCGTAGCGATCTCCGCACCAAGTTCACTTGGCACTGTGAGTTTCATCTCGTCGGTCGAGGCTAGGCAGGGAACGGCGAAGGGCGGTGAAGATAGGGCGCGAGCCGTGAATGGACTAATCCTTGGTACGAGGAGGTCGGCCGTGGCGCTTCAGAGGGTCGGCTCGTAATGTGCCAGCGGCAGGATATCAACTGCGTTTGGAGTGGCCGGCTCGCTCGCGAAGGCAGGAATTCAGTTCGCGATCTAGCTGAGGACCACAGGCCAGCAATCCAGGAAATAGCGGCGAGCGGTTATTAAACCGGAGCTCGGAACCATCCAATTTCCGCACAAATCCCCCTGCGGCCTCGATTAACGCTACCCCGGCGGCGATATCCCATTCGTTTTTCGGGGACAGTGTCCAAGTGGCATCAGCCATGCCAGCGGCCACCAGCGCCAATTTATATGCAACTGAGCCCATGGGACGAATCAAGAAGGGGTCGTCCCGGAAACAGTCCCATTCTCCTCGGGCTAGCTCGCTCCGGCTCGCGAGAACTACCGCACCTTCAAGACACTGGCACTCGCTGGCGCGGACGGAGGTGCCGTTCAGTTTGACTCCTTCACCCAGCGCGCCAAGAAATATTTCCTGAGTAGCGGGATTGCAGATACCGCCCGCCACCGCGCGCCCGTTTTCAACAAATGCTACAGAGATGCACCACTCCGGAATTCTCGATATGAATTCTTTCGTTCCATCTATCGGATCCACTACCCACACATGCTTTTTGTCCAAACGGTTTGAATCGTCAACGCTTTCCTCGGAGAGCCAGCCTTCGTTATCTTGCAGCAAAGCGTCGCGAAGGATGCGATTTGCGGTGCGGTCGGCCTCGGTGACAGGGTTGGTTGCGGACTTAAACTCCACGATGTCTTGCCCAGGAAGGAAAGGAGAAATTGATCGCGCCGCCGCGACCAAAGCTTCTTCAATCCGCGTTAGGATGCGCGAGCGTGTGCTGATTTTTACGTTCACGGTGTCTTTAGCCTCTTCACAAAAGTAAAACTCGACTAGCCATTTGCCCCGATGAATCCTTCGCGTTGCAGATGCAAGAAGATCTCTTGCGCGGCTTCTTCCGGCGTCAGGTCGTTGGTGTCCAGAGTCACATCAGCGTCACTGGGCACTTCGTACGGATCCGAGATTCCGGTGAACTGTTTTACGATCCCGGCGCGCGCCTTCGCATACAGCCCTTTGCGGTCTCTATGTTCACAAACTTCCAGCGCCGTGGCGAGATGCACCAGGATAAATCCACCAAGCGGCTGGACGATTTCCCGCACTTGCTTACGCACTTCGTCAAATGGAGCGATGGGCGCGCAGATGGCGATTCCGCCGTTCTTGGTGATCTCTGAAGCTACATATCCGATCCGCCGAATGTTGATGTCGCGGTGTTCCCGGGAGAAGCCAAGTTCCGATGACAAGTGTTTACGGACGATATCTCCATCCAGCAGGGTAACCGGGCGTCCGCCCAGCTCGAGCAGCTTAATCAGCAGGACATTGGCGATGGTGGATTTTCCAGATCCCGATAGTCCGGTGAAAAACACCGTGAATCCTTGACGCTGCCGCGGCGGATAACTGCGCTGAAGTTCGCGCGCGACTTCAGGAAAAGTGAACCATGACGGAATCTCGCGGCCACCCGCCAGGCGAGCACGCAGTTCCGTGCCTGAAATATTCAGGACGCGGGAACCGGTAGGCACTTGATCTTCAGGAACGTAAACATCTTTATCCTCGAGATAGACCATCATCTGAAACGGCACCATGGTGATGCCGAGCTCTTTCTGGTGCGCTTCGAGCAATTCCTGAGCGGCGTAGGGGCCGTAAAAAGGTTTTCCGTTCTCATCGTTTCCAGGGCCGGCGTGGTCCCGGCCGACGATGAGATGACTGCAGCCATAATTCTTGCGAATAATGGAATGCCAAACCGCTTCGCGCGGGCCCCCCATGCGCATGGCCAAAGGCAAAAGCGAAAGTTTCACCGTATCTTTCGGATACTTGGAAAGCAGCGCTTCGTAGCACCTGACTCGGACGTAATACTCGACGTCTCCAGGCTTCGTCATTCCTACAGAAGGATGAAGCAGGAGATTCGCTTCCACCTCTTTGGCTGCGCGAAGAGTCAGCTCCTGATGCGCGCGGTGCATCGGATTCCTCGTCTGGAAGGCAACGATCCGCCGCCATCCCAGACGCGCGAATTCAGTGCGCATCTCTGCCGGACTCAAACGAATTGACCGAAAATCGTAGTGGGAAGGGCGCTGAATTCCTTCCAGCCGGCCTCCCGCGTACCAGGGGTTGCTGCGTTCGAGCAAATAATTCGCGCCCGGGTGCAGCGAGCTCTTCGTGCCAAAAACCGCGACTGCTTCCTCAGACCGATCCGGTTTCCAGAGCTCGTCCACGTGCAAAACTGCCAACATCACACCCTCCGGGTCGCGAAGGGCGATCGAGCGGCCAGCTCCAATGGTTTGTGCAAACTCCTCCGGAACGTCCAAAGTGATCGGTATGGGCCAAATTGTTCCGTCCGCCAGACGCATTCGAGCGCACGTGCTTTCATAATCGGCGCGCGACATGAACCCACGCAGAGGAGAAAATCCCCCGTTCAGGAGCAACTCCAGATCACAGAGCTGTCTGGGAGTCAGATCCCAGGATGGCCATTCGCGCGAATCCCTTTGCAGCTCGGCGGCACGTTCCCGCGAGACAATCAAATTAACAAGTTCGCCCCCGTGCGGGCGGGGCAAGCTGTCCGGCGTTCGTTTGGAGCCTTGTACCTTACTAGTTGTCGTCATTTCGTGTATTTGAACCTGTGTCCTTTCTAAAGTTTGGCCATGCCAGGAGCGGATTGCACAACGGCAGGCTTTCCCAAGCTAGCGGGAATTGCGTGGCTGCCATTCGTTCGCATCCGCCGCGTGAAGCTGCTGTCCTGTCGCTACGAGAATCTGGGTGCGGGGATCAGCAATCGACGTTCCTGAGGCGGGGCCGTAGAATATCGATACCTGGAGTGAGCGCGCCCGATGAGAGGGCGTTCCATCACTCGCCAGGATATTTCAGCTAGAAGTAGAACGGTGACGAGCGAGACCACAGTCAGGAGTATGGAGTGCCAATCATTGACGCTCGGTATCTTGCCGAAAACCGCGCCATGCCATAGAAAATTAACACCTTGATGGAAGACATAAACGGCGTAAGCGATGATCCCAAGCTTCACCAGCGGACTCCAGCCGAACACCAGCTTTTCGATTCGTCCTGGATTGACGATAACCAGCAACAACAGCGCAGCGTAAAATGCCGCGAGCAAACTGTACCCAAAACATACGAACAGAGGGTCACCGAATGGCTGCTTAATAAACAGCAACCGGAACACTCCTGCGCCGAGCAACAAAAACACCGACCAAATGTGCTTCCGATGGGACTCAAGCCACATCCATGCAGTTTTGGAACGGACGAGCAGCGCAACGAGCACGCCGAAACCGAGTGCATCGGCGCGACAAGGTAAGAGTGTATAGGGAGCGAGTGGTCCGCTGCCAAGCCGCAGCATGACAATACGAATCAAAGGCGCTGCGATGATCGCGTAACACACCAGCCGCAGAATTCCTTTGATACTCAATCGGCGTATGGCCAACGGTAAGAGCAGGTAGAACTGTTCTTCCACAGCCAGGGACCACGTAATTCCCAACCAAAGCGGTCCAATGCCTCCGTGGAAGGCCATGGCGATATTTTGAACAAAGAGAGGATAGGTCCAGAACGGAATGCTATTGCGCTTGAATAGCAGAAACAGGAACTGCGGTTTTGCGTCGCCAAAGAAAAAGACGCCGACGCAAAACAACGCGAGCCACAGACAGTACAGCGGAACAATTCTGTGGAATCGCCGCATGTAGAATGTCTGGTAGTAATTCTCGGATCTTTTCGCATCAATCAGAATTCCGCCGATCAGGAACCCCGACAACACGAAAAACAGATCAACGCCGCTCCAAGCCAGCCGGAACAAAGCCAAAATATGCGATTTCCATCCGGGCACGGAAATAATAGCCGCGTCCATTACGTAGTGCTGGACCAATACAAGCAGGATTGCCAGGCCTCTGATTCCGTCCAATTCCCGAATGCGGCCAGGCAGCCGAGGGTTGCGCCAGGTCTCGCTCACTGGCGAACGATCCTCCGGCCGGCCGGACTCGTGCTCAACGCTTATTGCCGAGCTGCTGGGGAGCTCTGGTGTCATTAAGTGTGTCCTACCTTATTCCAAGGAGTTCCTTGGATTTGTAAGGCTGTCTTAGCTTGAGATCTATAACCCGCCTGCGGGAATTTACTTCCGCTGGCTGCCCGGCGGAACGTGCGGTATCCGCACACGTTCGCGCCAGAATGTCAATCGAGCCTCCCTCAGAGATCTGCGCTGCCAGGTGCTGGCAGGTTTGCGGCCGCGCTGTCGACAGTTAGAACCCAGTCATTCGCGTCCGGCGGAGTAAATTGGCGAGAGCCACTCGCCGCATAGTTGCCAATCAAAGTGCTCGATCCAGCGCGCGGATTGAACCACCAGCATTTCGCTCGCGATGCAGGATCGGTAATCTTGCTCATGTCCACAGTCACAGTCGCGGCGTTGCCGTTCGGTATGTAAGCGATAATTGTCTGCCCGTCCGACGTACGCGCCGCCACCGAAGACGCACTACCAAGACGGTAAGGCTGCCGCTGGACCGCACTTCGAAAAGACTCCGAAGCCGCACTGAAAACACCGCGCGAATCGTAACCCGCCGTCATCACCACGTGACCCAAGTCCGGCACTAATTTCCAATGTTCCCGAGAGCGAAATAATTTTCCCAGCGCCATCTGACTCATCGAACCAGCGGAAGCCAGTTGATCTGCCCACGCGGGTTCTCCAGGCTTGGCAGAAGGGCCGCCATTGAAGTACCACATGGGATCGTTCCCAAAACCGCCATTGCCCAGATAGGCGCCAGACAAAACCGCCCAGTATCCCTGCTCTCTCAGCTGCAACTGCGTCAAGGAGTGATCGTTCTCGTACCAACCTTCTCCTTGAAATGGGGGCAGCCACGGCGAGCGCGAATAGTTGCTGGCGGCGCCGGAAGGAACGTTGGTCGTATGCAAATACAGCCAGTTCAGATCCATCCAGGTCGTTCCCGCGAAAGTATCGAGCGCAGCAAACTGTGGCTGACCCTCGGCAACAATCAGATGGACTGTGTCCTTCGATCGGATACCGGTTGCCAGATCGGTGAGCTTCGGCACCACACCTGTGCTCGGGTCCACGTCTCCACCGATCGCCCAGATTACGTTCGGAAAACTTTTGTACCGGTCGCCCAGAAACTCGCCGTAAGCGGTAACCACGCTATCCGAGCTGCGCTGGTAGCTCGTGACGTAGCCTAAAGGAGAACTCAGCCCGACGAACGCGGGATTGAGTGCGACTGTGATGCCGTGCGCCGCGGCCCGGCGGATGACGTAGTCAACGTGCTCCCAGTAATGGGCATCTTCGCTCGTGAAGTCCGGCCCATCAAATGGCGCGTCACCGTAATAATTCTTTGGCGCATCGGATTGATAATAGTTGTCAGCCGCGGCGCACCAGATGTAATTGAATCCGTGCGAGGCGCGATCGGACAGATACAGTTCGGCATCCGAATTATCCAACTGTGTTATCAACGACCAGGCGGAATCTCCCGTGATAAACACCGGTTTCTTCGTGATCGAATTGATTAGAAACTTTCCACCCGGTTCCAGAGTTATGAACTCTCCGTCAGCGCTGACGATCGGCCTTGCGCCGTCCCGCGAGACAGTCGCAACCGTGGCGCGGGGTGGCGCTGAAAATCCCGGGTCGTGACCCGCGATAAGAACATGCCGGAAATGAATGGCGCCAAGTAGGCCGCCAACCAGCAGCGCGCCTGCCAGCAATGCCCGCGGCGCAGAACGCCGGCCGTTTTCACGGGCGTTAGGCATCGGGCGATGCACACCCGAAGACTGGCAATCGTTTCCTGATCGCTTGTCCGGCTATTTTGAATATCCCATGGCGCGCATTCCCTCGGCGGCTTCGTGCGCGATGATCACGCGTTCATACCACGCAAGTCGCGAGCGTTTTGCGGTGCCGCCGACCGCGACGGAGAGCGCCTTGTTTTCCTGGATCTGAATTCCCAGCCAGGATTCCAGCTCGCGGAAATTCACCTTGCCCGCGATCAGATCTTCATACTTGATGTGCACCGCAGGGAATCCGGCCGGCAGTTGCGACCAGCTCATTGCCAGCCGGTTCCAGTGACCTCCGAAGCCAGCGGCCGAATCTATGAGTCTGTCTGGATACCTGTCGTACACCTGGCCCCAACCTGCATCCGCGTGAGAGCGGAAGGAGTCATAGGGATGGCGCGTAATGATCACGAATTTGGCGTTCGGGTACAACCAATGCAAAAGAGTGGCGTCCGTGGCGCTCATCCGAACGTCCTTCAGGCCCCATCGGGCAAACCCGCGTTCGCGCGCCGGTTCGCGCAACCACCGGTCAAAAAGGCCTCGCAGGCCGGAGCGGAAATCGTTGCTCGGAGGATAGAGATTCGCGACCCAGGAAGTGGACAACTCGGGCGAGCTCGGGTCCAGCTGGTCTTTCCATAGCTGCAAATTTCGCTCGCTGATCGAGGGACAGATCATCTCGGCAATCCTGGAGACGATCGTCATCTCGCCCAGCGGCTCTCCCCAAAGAAGCAATCGTGGATCGGTCACCAGCACGCGCTGGAGCAAGGTTGAGCCTGCCCGCCATCCGGTGGAGAGCAGGAAAATTGGCGCCTCTGCTTCTTTTTTGGCGTCAACCGGGTGTGCCGCGCGAGCGTCCAGCACAGCGATAGATTTCGAGAGCTGCTCCACACTTGGAAGAGAGACATGCTCGTCCCTTACCCAGGACCATAGTTCGTGCCCACACCTTCTGCACGCTCTCGTCCATTCACCTAACCAGGTCTCACGGGCCCAGACCCAAACTCGCGTCTGCTTATATCCTGGAGCTCTCGCGATGCTCATTGATCGGTTTCCCATTTCCAAGCGATGCGATTCGGAATAAGTGGCCTTATTTCTTTTTGAGTTCGCCCGTCAGGAACTTGTCGATGGACAACTGTCCGTGGCGGGAAACTCCGCCAGGTTCTCAGGCACCGAGAGGCGGCCAAAGGGACACAATTGCCGCTGATAACTGAATGATCGGCCGAATACCTATCCGCCGTTTGCTTTCGCTGCCTTACGGAACTGAAAACGGCGCAGCAATGGTCTCAAGGGGCGGCCTAATATAACAGGCCTCGTAATGAACGCATGACCGACGGCGATGACGCTGCTCACGAATCTCTTCTGTTTCCAATGCAGCCAAGCAATCGAAAGCCGAGTATCGGCTATTTGCCATCTCTCAGCGTTTTCCCAATCAGGTGACTGCAGCGCCTCAACCGCTGCCTTGAGGGCACTCGAGTATTCCCCTGCCAGATACGTCGCTCGGATCAAATCACGATCAGCGGTGATTTGCTGCTGGGCCTCGCTCACACCGAGTCCCGCGAGCACAGCAGGCGTAATTTCTTTAATCGAGTCCAACGGATCCGGGTTTCCGTCTCTCCTCGACAACGCAGAGGCTCGAGCAGCGAGAATGTAGAGACTCTGCTGTTTCACGTTGCGCAATTGCACCTGGTGAGGATGACTTCTATACTTCAACACCACCTGCTCCAGATTGGCGCACTGAAAACGCTGTATGATCCTCAGCCACAAGTCGTAATCTTCGGCCAAAACGAAAACCGGTCGGTATCCGCCCACAGAAACGAAAGCCTCCCTTCGGATGAGGACCGTGGGCTGACAGAAGGAACAACCCCTAAAGAGGGCTATTCTGTTCTCGCGATCCTCAGCGGGAAAATGCTTGACGCGCAGAGACTTGCCGTTCGCGTCGATCCACTCTGCAGCGCCGCCTAGGAAGCCAACTTCAGGATGTTTCTCCATGAAATCGATCTCCGACGTGAGACGGTCTTGAAGGGAGATGTCATCGGCATCCATGACTGCTATATAGCGTCCTTGCGCGAGAAAGCAACCCGCATTGCGGGCCTCGGCCAATCCGCAATGTGGTATTTCGTGGAGCCTAATCCTGCTGTCTTTAGCCGCGTAGCTTGCTGCAATTCGTTTAGAATCGTCCGTTGAGCCGAAGTCCACGATGATGAATTCAAAGTCCCTGAAGGTTTGGGCGAGGATGCTCTCGATCGCTTCGGCAAGAAAGCGTTCGACATTACATGTCACCATAACGACGGAAGCTAGGGGATTGATCATTTGTTGGACAGATTGCATGCGGAGATCAGTCAGCTGTTGGAAGCGCGCTTGCGGCGGCCTCTGTGCTTCAAATATCGCAGCCCTTTCGCGAGCGTGGCACCGGGGTTTGCCGCCTGCCACAGAAGGTCCTTGGCGATTGCGAGCGTCAAGTACGGCCGATCGAGCGTCTCACCCAGGGTTTTCAGCCCCTTCGCGTGATATTGCCAGAATGCGGATTCCTGGCCGTGGAGCGCTGCTTCGGCGAGTGCGCTGTAATACTTCCGCTTGGTCCTTTTCTTCAGGGCTGCCGCTTCGCTAGCGTCAAGGAACACCGAGGCGTAGCGCTTCACGATTATGTAGCGGTCAATGGCGTGAGGCTGAAAGCCGCGGACAGCATTAGAGATTGATTCATTGTCCGCTCGCGAAAACGAAAGCACCTGGTGGACGAAGCCGAAGTCCCAGCGCTCGAGTATCTGCATGCATTTCTCGGTATCTTCATGCAGCTGGGACTCGTCATAGAACGCGACACCCTTCTTGATCAGCGAGGACCGGTACATCACCGTCGTGGGCGAGGCGAACACCCAAAGTCCTGTGCGGAGATAAAGTCGCGCCATTTCCCTACCGGAAAGGGTCGGAGTCGGAAAAGGATAA
>Ga0210401_10003300_pt1 | contig 17307 bp, 14 predicted proteins | sample IncBWH32MmetaG_FD_150866 | JGI IMG/M metagenome (GOLD analysis project Ga0210401, IMG submission 150866) | Forest soil microbial communities from Barre Woods Harvard Forest LTER site, Petersham, Massachusetts, United States - Inc-BW-H-32-M | ecosystem: Environmental > Terrestrial > Soil >... | reverse complement strand
GCTGAATCCCCGCCTGCGCGCGCGAGTCGACGTCCTTGATCAGCTTGGTGTTCTGGCTGGTCAGCTCATCAAGCTCATTGACGCGGTCGCGGATGGGCGAGGTCTGGCGCTGCACATACTTTTTGCGGGCAAACGGATTCAGCTTGCCCCAGAAACCTTCGTGAGTATCCGGCTGCAGCGGATCCTTGCCGGTGGCGGCGTCTGCCTTGGTCGGCGCAGGCGCGGCCTGGGTCGTACCCTGAGCGGGTGTGGTCGAAGCGGGCTGCTGCTGAGCGAAGGCCGGGAGAGCAAGGGCGCCGGCCACGAGCAGTGCAATAAGGCTGTTTTTCATATTGAACTTCCTCCGATTGGGGGAGCGTTTGGGGCTCCACTCCAGCACGCCTGAGAGCGTGTTGCGTGATTTTTTGATTGCGTCCCCTAACGGGTGAACAGAAAGCAAGATGTTGCTTTGCCGGCATACGCTGACGCAACGTATGCACCGAACCCTACCAAATGAGCACCGCCGTTTCCGGCGTTGCTTGTAATGGTTGTTACAGTTTGCGTGCCAAACCCCGAATTGGCAGGCTACGCTAAATCCTTGAGCGTCAAGCACATTGTAACGCGCTTTAGGGTGAAAATAGGGGACAGCCGCGCTTGCAGAGTAAATTTGGCAGAACCTGCTATAAAAACTACTTGGGCCGAATCGGGGTAACTCACGCAAATTGAGGGAGAAACGCAAGAATGTTTCGAGCCCGTGTGCAATGTGTTTGCACTTCGCTGGCTGCAATCCTAGTGCTCGCAGTAGGGGTGCCGGTCCCAGCCCATCGAATGCCGGCTGAGGTTGCTTCGCAAGCACTGGCGTCTGCAGCAGTGCCCGCGGATCATCTGGCACGCTATTCCGACCTTGCCGTCGAGTGGCTGCAAGAATACCTGCGCATCGACACCACGAATCCTCCCGGGAACGAACTGCAGGCGGCCGAGTTCTTCAAGAAAATCCTGGATGGAGAAGGCATCGAAAACAAGCTGTTTGAGTATCAGCCCGGACGCGCGGACTTATGGGCGCGCATTCCGCACGCCGCAAACGAAGCGCAGCGTCCTTTGATTCTGCTGAATCACATGGATGTGGTCACGAGCGACCCTGCGCACTGGAAGGTGCCACCCTTCAGCGGGCAAATGCTGGATGGAACCATCTATGGCCGTGGTGCGCAGGATATGAAGAATGAAGGCCTGGCCCAGTTGCTCGTGATGGTGATGCTGAAGCGCGAGAAAGCGCGGTTGAACCGCGATGTGATTTTCCTGGCCGTGAGCGATGAGGAAGCCGACGGTACGGGCACCGACTGGATACTTGCGAATCATCGCGATCTGCTCGAAAACGCCGAGTTTCTGATCAACGAGGGCGGCGAAAATCTGCTGGAGAATGGAAGGGCTCGCTATATCGGGGTAGATGTGGGAGAAAAGGTCCCATTCTGGCTTCGTGTGGAGGCCCATGGGCGTTCGGGGCACGGCTCGCGGCCGATTCTCGATTCGGCGCCAAATCGCCTGGTGCGCGCCCTGGACCGGGTAATTGCGTATCGGCCGCCGTATCGTGTATTGCCGGTGGTGGAGGAGTTTTTTCGCGAGATGGCTCCCTATGAGCCGCCGGAGCGGGCGAGGAACTTTCGCAACATACGGCAGGCGCTGCAGGATCCGAATTTCCGCGAGCAGGTGGACCATGATGAGTCGCTGAATTTCCTGCTGCGCGACACGATCGCATTGACCATGCTGCATGGCTCGGATCAGACGAACGTGATTCCCTCATTGGCCTGGGCGAACCTGGATGTGCGTTTGCTTCCGGGGGAGGACGGGCGGAAATTGCTGGGAACGATCCGAAAAGTCATTGGCGATTCGGAAGTAACGGTAGAGCCCCTGCCCGGTAACGATCGCAGCGCGAACTATTCACCGACAAACAATAGCCTCTATGCGGCAATCAAGCGCGTTTCCGCACAATATTTTCCGGGCACACCGGTCGCTCCGCGGTTGACCAGTGGCTACACCGAGAACCAGCGCTATCGGCCCTTAGGCATCGCAGCGTACGGGTTTACCCCGTATACCGCGACCGACGAAGAAGGCAGTACCGAGCATGGAGACAATGAGCGTATCCGGGTTGAAGAAGTGCGGCGCGGGCCCAGGATCCTTTACGACGTAGTGATGGCGGTGGCAGGCGGGGCATAAGCCCTGCGTGCCGCTTGCGCGGTGGCTAAAGATCCCGCGGCGACAGCTGATCTGAGGTGCGAGTTGGGACGAACGAGGCGTTCATGGGTGGCGACATTCAGAACAGCTACGACACGGTAGCGCGTGAGTATGCCGATGAAATCTATGGCGAACTCGCGAACAAGCCATTTGATCGCGAACTGCTCGATCGCTTCGCCGAACGTCTGCGAGGCCGCGGCCCGGTGTGCGATCTTGGTTGCGGGCCAGGGCAGATCGCCCGCTATCTGCGGGATCGCGGAGTGGACTCGTTCGGAGTCGATCTTTCCTTCGGAATGCTGGCTCAAGCACGCCGGCTTAACCCGGATCTAGCGTTCGTGCAGAGTTCGATGTCTTCGCTTGGGCTGGGATCGGGGACGCTGGGAGGTGTCGCCGCGTTTTATTGCATCATTCACATTCCGCGAGCACAAGTGGTTTCGGTGCTCACAGAAATCCGGCGCGTCTTGCGGCCCACGGGCCTTTTCCTGGTAACGTTCCACCTTGGCTCAGAGGACACGCATCACGAGGAAATGCTGGGTCACCAGGTAAAGCTGGATATCGCTCTGTTCACCACGGAAGAAATGAGCCGCTACCTTCAGGCGGCGGGATTTCTCGTCGAGGAAGTACTTGAGAGGGATCCATACGCTCCGGAGGTTGAGTATCAGAGCCGGCGGGAATACATTCTGGCATCGAAACCGAGCCAATCAGGCCCCGGCTAATCAGGCCCCGCGATCACTTGGGCCCTTGAGACGTGGACTTGGGCAAAACTACTTCGTCGAGATAGCGATAAAGCTTGTCGCGATGAGCGGAGCGGTAGGCTGGATAGTCCTGCGCGATGTCACGGTCTGCGCGGTTCAGCAAAACGAACGGCTCGAGCAGCCCGTCATGGTCCACCTGAATCAGCGCCATCAACGACGGGTCAAGCTTTTCGGCCTTTTTTTGTGAAGCCGCGTCTGGGGCTAGAACCGTGACCATCGCATCGAGCGCCGCGGCTTCTTCTTTCAGGCTGTGGCGATAGGCGGTCTCGTTTGGATATTCCTTCTTGAATTTGCCTTGCTCCCAGGCTTCCCGCGTGTTGTTGTAGGCCGTCCACCCGGCAGACTCCGGCGATTCCTCCTTCAAGGAGTGTTCATCGAGGGTGACCTCCTTGTCGGCCGGTTTTTTCGCCGAAGATTTGTTCTCAAGGATGATCGCGTTGAAGGGCTGGTTGATGCGGTCGGTCCAGTTGCGAAGAGCTGCCCAGGGAGCGCGATTGTAAGGCTCAGCGATGACGGCCTTGATGTACTTCTGGCGCGCCTCATCGTTCTTGCCCGCCATGGCGAGGGCGTCCCCCCAGTAGCGGTATGCGGTTTCGCGGTCGGGATTGATGTTGACGGCGCGATCGAACCATTCGCCGGCACGGTCATAAATCTTCTGCTTGAAGTAAACGTCGCCGACGAACAGCGCTGCCTCGTAATTCTTGGGATCGAGTTCCAGCACATGCTGGTAACCTTCGCGAGCCTCATCGAGATTACCCTTGGCGAAGCTGGATTCGGCGGATTTCATGGCGTCGTTGACATCTTTGCGTTCAGAAAACTTGGGCTCGGAACCATCTTCGGGAATCGAAGTCAGGATCTGCATGATGTCGCTCTGGTCGCCGAGTTGCTTGGCTTCGAGCCCGATCGTGCGCGCACGCACGCGTTCTCGCTTGCGGTCTGCTGGATTGCTCAGCGTGGCGGAGTACTCGAGGATGCAGTACGCCCAATGCTCCTTCACCACGAAGTCCTTGGGGTTAGTGTTGGAGAGTTTTTCAAGCAGGGGCATCGCGTCGACAAATTTCCCGGCGCGGTACAGTTCCAAGGCTTGCTGGCGCAAGGCAGCGGTCTCGGGGTCGTCCTTGGGTTGAGTTTGCGCGCCCATCTGGCTTTGCGCGCCGATCCGGGTGCAGGTTGCCGCGAGCAGCATTAATAACAGGACAATTTTCCCCGTGCTCACCTGCGATATTTTACGGGTCGAAATCATGGCTGCCTTTCGTCTCAGGGCGGTTGTGCCAAGGGGCAAGAACACAAGCTTTGAAGGTAATACAGGACTGGCCGGCTGCAAATGGCACTTGCGGGGCTTGTCAGTGACCGCAAAACCGATCGTACTGCTCGTAGATGAAATGGTCGGTCATCCCGGCAATGTAATCGCAGATGACCCGGGGCAGCGGTTCTTCCTGCGCTTTCTCCTGATAATTGTGAGGAAGCGCGGCAGGCTGCTCCATCCAGTAAGCGAAGAGCGCCTTCACCACGAGCTCAGCATCGTCTTTCTCCTCAGAGAGTGCGGGGCTGAAGTAAAGCTGGTCGTACAGGAACTGCTTGTTGGCCCGGCGTTCTTCTTCTACTTCAGGGCTCAGGCCAACCAACCTGGTGGGATGCTGGCGCACAGCGTCGAGGCTTTGAATTCCCTGCGCGCGCAGGGCGTGTTTCGTGTTTTCGATGAAGTCTCCGACCATGCGATCGAGAATACGCTTGATAGTTTCGTTGAACTTTAGTTTGTCCTGGGCGGTTGGGTAAATCGAGTCGACCTCCTGGTAAAAGTGCTCAAAAATGGGCAGGCCGGTACGAATGTCGTCGAGCGAGAGCAGGCGGGCTTCAAAGCCGTCATCAAGGTCGGCAGTGTTGTATGCAATCTCATCGGCCAGATCGATCAGCTGCGCTTCTAGCGGCGGGCGCTGGTCGAGCAGATACTCCGAAAGTTGCGGAAACTTCTTCGGGTCGTAATCGCGGGAATGCTTGATGATGCCTTCGCGGACTTCGAAGGTAAGATTCAATCCACGAAACGCAGCGTAGCGAATCTCGAAATCCTCAACGATGCGCAAAGCATGCAGGTTGTGATCAAACGTGAAACCGTGCTCGCGCATGGCGCCATCGAGCGCTTTTTCTCCAGCGTGGCCGAAGGGCGGATGGCCGATGTCGTGGACCAGCGCGAGAGCTTCCACGAGGTCCACGTTCAGACAAAGCGCCGCGGCGGCGGTGCGCGCGATTTGGGCAACTTCCAGGGTGTGGGTCAGGCGGTTGCGGAAGTGGTCGGAGTAGCGGCGGGTGAAGACCTGGGTCTTGGCTTCAAGGCGCCGGAAGGCGCGTGCGTGGATGACGCGGTCACGGTCGCGCTGGAAATCGTTGCGGTAGGGGTGGTGCGGCTCGGGAAATCGGCGCCCGCGAGATCGCTCCGCGCGCACCGCGTAATCGGCGAGCATGAGAAGAGTCTAGTTTCAAAGTTTCAAGGTGGCAAGGTTTCAAACTTAGGGCGTCACATTGAAACTTTGAAACCTTAAAACTCTGAAAACTTGTGCTACGGCTTTTCCGACTGCTCGCGCGCCAACTTCACCTTGGCGGATTCGAGCTTCTTCTGCACGCTGGCAAAATTGTCGGTATCGACTTCCGGGCCGACGGTCTTGTTCCACTCGGCCACGGCGCGCTCCCAGTGAGCTACGGCGAGCTTCAGCCGTCCCGTTTTCTGGTATACGTCGCCGAGGTGATCGTGCACGGTCGGATCGGTGCCAATGCGCTGCGAGGCCTTCACCAGCTCCTCTTCGGCCTGCTCGTACTTGCCCATCCTGTAGTAAACCCAGCCGAGGGAGTCGAGATAGGCGCCGTTTGAGGGCTCGAGTTCGACAGCTTTCTTAATAAGGCCGAGAGCCTCTTCGAGTTTGACGCCGCGGTCGGCCAGCATGTAGCCGAGATAGTTGAGCGTCATGGAATTCTGCGGGTCGCTGGCGAGCACCTTGCGGAACATCTCTTCCGCCTGATCGTATTTTTTCTGGCGCTCGAGGCTCGAGCCGCGCAGGAAATAGACATACTCTTTGTCGTCGGGCTTGGTGGAAAGCTCTTCCGCCTTATCGAGCGCGCGTTGCGCATCGTCCCAGCGCCTGAGCCGCGTGTTCATCTGGGCGAGCGTGATATAGACGTCGCGATCTTCAGGCTTGCCCTTGATCATGCTCTGGACTTCGGCGAGGGCCTTGTCCGGCTGACCGGTGTCGGCCAGTTGCGCGGCGTAAACCATCTGCAGGCCCCGGTCGTTGGGGAGCTTCTGAACGGCTTCCTTCGCCGCTGCGGTTGCCTGGGGCCATTGCTTGGCCTCGCGGTAGGTGTCGATGACCTGCTGGTAGCCGCGCACGGCGTTGTCGTCGCCGAGCGCAATCATTTTGCGGAATGCGTCGTTGGCTTCGGAATATTTGCCCTGGTCGCGGTATACGGTGCCCAGGCGCTCGAGAAACACGGCGCGGTTGTTGCGTTCACCCTGCGAATAGCTGTTGTCAGGCTTCTCGGTTTTCTTGAGCAGATCCTGCAAGGTCTGCGCGGCTTCGTCGTAGCGGCCCTGCGCCTGGTAAACGGCGGCTTCGTTGTAGGGCACCTCGATCGAGTCCTGCACCATCGACTCGGCCTTTTTCAGGTTTTCGAGCGCGAGATCGAACTTGCCCGTCTTGCGGTAGATCTCGGCCATGTGCAGGTAGGTCTGGGCGTCCTCCGGGTTCGCGTCGGCAATGACCTTGTACTGTTCGAGCGCGGCATCCGTCTGGCCATCGTTCATCAGGTTTTCAGCCAGGCCGCGGATCGCGTCGAGATTGTCGCGGTCGAGTTCAATCGCACGCCGGTAGGACTCGATGGCTTCCTTGTACTGCTTCTGCTGCTCGTAGGTGTAACCCAATGCCGCGTACATCTTGGCGGAACGGCCGGCGTCGGGAACGGAACTCAAAACTTGAACTGCGCGGGTTGCATCTCCCTCTTCGTTGTAGAGGTACGCCAGGGTGGTGACAGCTTCCTCAGAATCGGGTTGCAACTTCACGGCGAGCTTGAATTCGCTCTCCGCCTTCTGCAGGTCGTTGTTCAGCCGGTAGAGGCGACCAAGGAGCAGGTGATCGTCCACACTGTCGGGTTCGATCTTGACAATTTGCTCGTACTGCTCAATCGCGAGTTTGAGGACGCTGCCGGAACCGTTGTTGGTCGACTGCATGTCCCCGAGCGAGCGCAAGTAGATCCGCCCTAGCAGCTTGTGTGCTTCGAGATTGTTGGGATCGCGTTTGAGGATGTCCTGGGCCTCGAGCACGGCGTCGCGAATGCGACCGGTCTTCGCATACAACTCCGCCAATGCCGAGGTCAGATATTCCGAGCCGGGATCGGCGTCGATGGCGGCGCGATATTCTTCAATGGCCTTGTTCGCAAGATCGCTGCGCCCATACACAGCAACTTGCTCTTCGTACATATGAGCGAGTGTGTAGTGGTAGTAGGCGGCAGCCTTATCGACTTTGCGCGGTGTGGGCGGTTCTGGATGCTTCGCGGCTGGCGAACCCGAGGACTGTCCCAAACTGGCAACGCTTGCCAGCAGAAGCACCGAAAATGCGACGACAATTCTCTTCATGAAATACCTTAGATCCCAAAGTCTCAGCGATATAGATGCCCAACCGCCGCGCGTGGGTGTATGAGAATTGTACTCTCCCATTGATGGAATCGAAAGGAAACGGCGCATTCGCCTTGAGCGAAAGTAATCCCGGAAGGACAGGGACTGGTGGATTCCCTTTACGAACATTTACACAGAGTCCACAAGCCACAACGGTCGACTGATTCGTTCAGCCGAGGCGGCGAACCGGCAGAGGCGGGAAACCCGGCAGAATCAATGGCGGAAGTGCCGGACGCCGGTGAAAATCATCGCCATGCCATGCCGGTCGGCAGCCTCCATGACTTCCTGGTCGCGGACCGACCCCCCAGGCTGGATGATGGCAGTGGACCCGACCCTTGCAATCTCTTCCACGCCATCGGGGAATGGAAAGAAGGCATCTGAGGCGGCGACGGTGCCCTTGAGCGGCAACTGCGCCTTCATGGCACCGATCTTGCAAGAGTCGACCCGGCTCATCTGACCTGCGCCTACACCGACGGTCTGACCGTCACGCACGTAGACAATGGCGTTGGACTTCACGTGTTTGCAGACCTTCCACCCGAACAGCAAGGCACGTTTTTCCTCTGGAGTTGGCGGGCGCTTGGTGACTACTTTCAGGTCGGCGTCGGTGAGTGGGCGAATGTCGGCATCCTGTACGAGCATGCCGCCGGATACGTTTTTGAGGACCCATTTCTGGTCGGAGGGAACAACCTCGACCAGGCGGAGATTCTTTTTTGCGGCGAATTTGGCTTTCGCGTCGTTATCGAAACCGGGCGCAGCGATGACCTCGAGGAACAATTTTGCCATCTCCTCCGCCGCCGAGCCGTCGATGACGCGATTCACGCCAATCACGCCACCGAATGCCGAGACCGGGTCGCATTCGAGCGCCTTCTTATAGGCCTCGAGCAAACTTTTACCGGTCGCCGTGCCACACGGGTTTGTGTGCTTGATGATTGCCACGACCGGCTCGTCGAATTCCTGGGCCAGATCCCATGCGGCCTGGAGATCAACAATGTTGTTGTAAGAGAGTTCTTTGCCCTGCAGTTGGCGGCCGTTCGCGACCCCAGCGCCTGAGCCATCGGAATACATGGCCGCCTTTTGATGGGGGTTCTCGCCGTAACGCAGATCCATAACTTTGTGAAACGACATGCGTAGCGTCGCGGGGAAGCCTTCGGCGGGGCGCAGCTCGAAATGGCCATTGGAACTGACACGCTCGAGTGTTGAAGCGATGGCGGAATCGTAGGCTGCCGTGGTGGCAAAGGCCTTCTGCGCCAGGCGCCACTTCGTGGCAGAGGAGAGTTCGCCGCCAGAACGTGCCATTTCTTCAGCCAGCGCATCGTAATCGGCGGGTGAGGTGACCACGGCGACATCGTGAAAATTCTTGGCGGCAGAGCGGATCATGGACGGGCCGCCAATGTCGATGTTCTCGACCAAGTCTTCAAACGGTACACCGGGCTTGGCCGCTGTCTTCTCGAATGCGTAGAGATTGACCACGACCATGTCGATGGGCTGGATACCGTGCTCGGCTACGGCCGAACGGTGCGCGGCGTTTTCGCGCCTGTGCAAAATGCCGCCATGCACTTTGGGATGGAGCGTCTTGACGCGGCCATCGAGCATCTCGGGGAATCCGGTGAGGTCGGAGATATCCTTCACGGATATACCCGACTCACGCAGAAGTTTTGCAGTGCCACCTGTGGAGATCAGTTCCACCCCCATGCCAGCAAGCTTGCGGGCAAACTCTACAAGTCCGGTTTTGTCGGTCACACTGAGAATGGCACGCTGGATTTTCGCCATGGGAGCCTCACGAAGGGATCAATGCCGCGGGAGCAACTAAAAATTCTACATCAGACGCGAGGGGGCAGTCGTCGGTGCCGAGCGAGTTCGCGCGCTACGGTGCAAAAGGGGCCGACTCGCGTGCAGACAGGCGATGGATTCTATCGGCGGAAGGATTCTTGACTGACGAGTGATTGTTGCAGACCGGCGACTGCGTTTACGTTTTCGCCTTGGCTTTCAACTTTACCTGGCCATCCTGCAGTTCCACGGAATATTCCACGTTGTGACAGCCGTATTGCTTGCGGATTTGGTCTGTCTTTTTCTTGACGAAGGTCGAAAACGTGTCGAGGTTTCCAGTGACGGCTTCACCGGATTTCTTCTTCGCAGCGGTCAGCGCATTGTAGAGGCGCTCCACATCTTCCTTGGGAGAGCTTTCAGAACACACCATGGAGAATGCACCGGGCTCCGCGCGACCCACTCCGTAAGCGGCGCGATGCTTGGGGGCATTATCTTCGGAAGAGCGGACTCCCTGCACCGAAAGCAATGCATCCTGCGGGCGACGGTAGCCTTCTTCCCGGATGCGCATTTTTTTGCGCCACAGGTCGCTGTAGATAGCATAGCGCTGGGCCATTTCGTTATAGCGAAAGCGCTGCGTGAAATTCATACGGCTGCCGTCGGAATGCTTGCGGATGAGAGCGACAGCCTTCCACTCCAGGTCCGAAGGCGGACGTTTGGTGGGGTTATTGAAGTAGACCTCGTACTCGATCTTCAGACGACGAAGCAGCGAGTCGAGGTGCGACAATTCCTCGTCGATCGTCAAGGGCGCGCCTCAGCAAGATCAGTTTAGGGACTTATGTGCGGTAAGGGCAGATGCCCGGCAGGCACTGAGGTAGGAGTACGAAAGTAATGAGAGGCTAGCTTTGGCTCTTAGCTTTTAGCTCTTAGCTCTGAAGCTTCTAGCTCCTAGCTTCTAGCTTTTAGCTTCTAGCTCTTAGCGAAACTTCATTCGCCGGCTCCGCGGCTATGTTCCCCGATGTTTCTTGCTGGAGATGCTCACGGCACGTAACCCGGCGTCGCGACTCAGACCTTCGATGATTAAGGATTGAGAATGCATCTCATCAAATAGCTCGCAACGGAGATAGCGGACCTCAGGGGCTAAAGCCCAATGTTATGCAACCGTTGCGGCACGCCTGAAGGCGTGCCCTTCCCAAAACTTGTATGAAACGAGTTCTGAAGCTAAGAGCTAAAAGCAAGGAGCTAAAAGCTGGCGCCTACCGCGCTGCGCTCGAGGCCATTTTCTTCACCATGGCCAGTACTAGCTTGCGGTCGCTGTCGTTGAGGTTGGTGGAATAGCGGCGGATCTGGCTAAGGAAGCGGACTTCGTCTTCGGAGAGCTGGGGCAGTCCCTTGGACCCGTTGGTGTGACTGGAATCAGAAAAAAACTGCGAGAGCGGCAATTCCATCGCAGTGGCAATTTTGGCCAGCGTATCGAGCGAAGGGATGGTGTGGCCGTTTTCCACCCGGGACAGATAGCAGCGGAGCAGCCCGGTGCGCTTTTCGATATCGCCCTGCGACATGCCCTTTTGCAACCGGTAATTTCGGATGGTTTCGCCGATGTTCATAGGCAATGAGACAGCACCAGAGCCCAACGGAAGTTGGACTGCATAGTAACCAGAGTAGTACCGTCTGGCAAGTGGAAATTGACTATGCGGCAAAACCCTTCCAGCCTAGAAGCTTGGGTCGCAACGACACGCGACGTGCAGAATTTTTCCACCGGAGAATCAAGGCCCAGACGTCATTTCCGGTGTGCGCAACGCGCTGCATATCTCCCCGAATTTCATTTGCTTTCGGGCAGCGTGTATTCAAGGTCGTACGAATGCTTTCCGTTTTCGATTTGAATTGATAGTGTGCCGGCGATTCCGGCCAGCTGATCCGTACCCGAATCGGGGACCACGGTGATTCTTAATTCCGGGGTGCCGCGAGTCATGACTCCGGTGTGGTAAAGCGCGAAGCTGCCCTTGCGGCCTTGCAAGGTCCCTGTGACGCGCTCGACCGCAACGTACACTCCCGAACCTTTGACGCCAGTCGAAACTGTCAGCATCTCGCCTTTGCCGCTGGCTTCCAGGTCGCCATGGTATTGCTTGTCGAGCGACATTCGGCCGAGCGTGGGATCGGCGACTTTCTCGGAGAGAGCTTGGGCCGTGGTTTTCACATCGAACGGTCCTCGAGCATGGTCTGTCAAACGGGTCTCCTTGGGCTGGGCAGCAGGAGTAGGGGCAGACTGCGCGGCAGCCGCATACCAAACCATCGACATGAGAAAGCAAGCAGTCAGTCGTAGAAGAATGTGGGAGTCGAGGTTCATAGCGGTGGGCGCGACGCGTTGCCGGTCAAATCCAGTTCCATGTATAGCGTGCCGGCCATCGGATTGGCACGGTAGGGCTCGATTTCCTTAAAGCCCAGCCGTCGATACATGGCGACCGCATCTTTCATGACGGGCTCGACCGTATCCAGCCGCAACCGCTGGTAGCCAAGCTCGCGGGCGTCGCGCAGAATTCTCTCCGCCAGGATGCGGCCGAGTCCCTTGCCTCGAAATGCCGGCCGCAAATACAACCGCTTCATCTCGCAAATGTCCGCGCTTATTTTATGCAGCGCGACACAGCCCGCGAGTTGGCCCTCGTATTCGGCGAGCAGCAGGCGGCCATCAGGAGGTGAGTAGTCTCCGGGCAATCCTGCAAGTTCCTGATCGAAACTCTGGAAGCAGAGACTGAAGCCGAGCGACTTAGCGTACTCCAGGAAAAGTTCCCGGACCTGCGCGATCTGCGCGGGGGATTCAACCTGGGAGAACGTAAAACCGGGCGTTGTGTCGCGTGAGTTCATCTCTGACAAAAGCGACTTCTAACCCTTGACCAAGACTCGGGAAGTCGACTTTTTGGATGTTTCCGGTGCGTTGCTGGCTGCTTTTCTTGAGGGATCCTTCCGGTGGTCTATCCCATCAACATCCCACCGTTCACGTTCAAAACGTGTCCGGTGATATACGAAGCTTCATCAGAAGCGAGAAAACGCACCGCGCCCGCCACATCATCAGTGGTGCCGATTCGTCCCAGGGGAATCATCTTCAGGCCGCTCTGCTTGATTTCGTCGGAAAGCACGTCGGTCATCGCGGTTGCTATAAAGCCAGGAGCCACCGCGTTACAAGTGATGTTGCGCGAGCCGACCTCGCGGGCGATGGCCATGGTTAAGCCGATCAAGCCGGCTTTCGACGCGGCATAGTTCGCCTGCCCGGCCTGCCCGATCTGCCCGAAGATGCTGGTGACGTTGATGATTCGGCCCCAACGCTGCTTGAGCATGGACCCGATCACCTGCTGAATGCACAAATATGCCGAAGTCAGGTTGGTGTTGAGGACGGCATCCCAGTCGGCGCGCTTCATGCGCATGACGAGTTGGTCGCGCGTGATTCCGGCATTGTTGACCAGAATGTCGACCTTGCCGAAGTGGGCGATCGCCGCCTTAAACACCGACTTGATTTGCTCTTCGTCGGCTACATCCAGGGGGAAGGCGGCAGCTTGACCTCCGGCGGCTGTGATTTGCGCGACAAGTTCTTCGAGCTTGCCCTGATTGCGGGCAGCTACGGCCACGGCGGCGCCTGCTTCCGCGAGTTTCAACGCGCAAGCGTGGCCGATGCCCTGCGAAGCGCCGGTTACCAGCGCCACGCGTCCGGAGAGAGTCATTCGAGAATCTCCTCTTGATCCAATCGAACGTTAGAAACGTGAAATTATACGCGTTGCAGGATTCGGCAACGGCGCAGCAATGGGCTGTATCAGGAGTGGCTCAATCGTGGGATGCCGGTTCACCGCTAGCCCGCGCGACGCAAAGGCCAGACTACGACGTCCAGCCGTTTCGCGAAATGCAGCAAGGGCCGCGTATCAGGAAGCGAGATTCCGGCGGCCCGTGCCATGCTGTTCACCTCGATTTCCGCGGATGCGTTTTGCAGAGGCCATGGCACATGATGAACGTCGCCTTGATACACGGTTTGGTCGTGGACCGTGTAGAGGCAGTATCGCTCGGTGAGCCAGTGCTCGATGGTTCCGGGCTTGCGCAATTCGACAACATCTCGCGGCGCATAACACGCGCGAAATTCAGCTTCGGCCTTACGACGTGAACAACGGTAGGCAATCTCTGGGCCCGTATCTTTGACCTGCATGTCGGCGAAAAAGTAGGGCAGATGATAAATCGCGCGGGCCGTTCGCACGGCCGGCAGACTGGCGGCATCGAGACTGAAGAAATACACTCCAGGCCGGCCGCACCGTGTCACGTAGGTGCGCACGTTGAGTTCCGGAAAAGAGGAGAGTCCTGGAATAGCAGGAATGGCGCGAGGGCGGACGCCGCTCATCCAGAAAGGAATCACGCCGATCCAGCACTGCTGATCGAATCGGTCAAGATCAAGTTGCGAGGGAACTAGCGGCCGAAGCGTTTCTGCCGAGATAGGCCAATGCGCGAAAAGAAGATCGTGCCAACTCTGCGCCATGAGCCACGGACCGGCGGGTAAGGGCCATGGCCGGTGCGCGGTGGACGCCAGCGACGGATGCATGCATCGATTGTAGTAAGGATCGGCGGCGTGCCAGAGAATGAAAGATTACTGTCCGCGAGAATGCGCGGCGGCAAAAGAGGCTTGTTGCGCGGTTTGCGTGGCAGGAGATGGCACCGCCTGATAATCACGGTGCACGATATCAACGACGGTGCGGCCAACGATCCGGGCTTTGGCTTCGGAGTGAATGTGAACGGGCAGCGTGAAGGATTGTACGTCGGTATAGTCCTGTACGAACTCGATGTGCTTGACGAAGAATGACGGCGATTTCACAACCACACCTTCGACGCGAACCAACGTGCCGGAATACGCATCGAGGTAAACGCGACCCTTGAATAGCCCGGGGCGCTTCTTGTGCGGCTTCACCTGATACACATGTACGAGACGGTCGTCGATTCTGCTGACGCCTTTGTAGGAAAACTTGTAGTTTGTGGGGCTGATGGCCGTGAGCCCGGGGTCGTCCTTTTGAACGTGATCGACTTCTGACTGCAGCAGGCGGTTGATCACATTGCTTCTCACGAATCCATCCCCGGTGAAGTGGATTGGCGTGAATTGCAGGGTGTGCGGCGCCTCGTATTTCCGTTCAAGTTCGTACTCCCCCTGCTGAGAAGTGTCCGGCAGTTGCGCTCGTACGACGGTTACGGCAGAGTAAGCGGCGAGATCATTTGTCTGGCGAGCGACCCGGCGCTGGTAGGTAAGTAGAGCCAGTTCGGGGGACATCACCGGCAACTGAGCGTCGAGGTCCAGCGTGGCCACAGGCCCGGTGTCTGCCAGAATCAGCGGAAACGGGGGTACCGGTGCTTCCCCGGGCGGAGACACCTCGACGCCCGTGGAAAACATCTTTTGAGCAAAAACCTCTCCTGGCACGCACAGTCCGAGGAGTAGGACTATGAAGATAGGACGATTCATCAATAAAGGAACAATCTTTCTTTTATATAAGATTCAAGTACTAGTTGAAAAGTAACAAAAACGTTACAGGTACCGCGGAATCGCACGGTTCCGCAATTGGGAATGCGAGCTTCGAGTTCTCCACAGGGCGCCGATTGCGCAAGGGCCGCGCCCCAGATAACATTTCCGTCACTCCCATGTCGGAAGTAATGACGAAACCAGAGCCTACCCACGAAAGCCGTATTCCCACAGATTCGCCGGCGATTGAAGTTTTTGCCGTGTACGGCGTCGAACCGGAAGTGCAGGCCTATGCCATGGCCAAGTACTCGCGTTCGGCGCTCTCGATGAAAGAGTCCCTGAAGGAAATCACGGCGCAGAAGGCCGAGAAGTTTCTCAACACTTTCTATTTTCAGTACGGTCACCGGTCGATTGCGGATTTGGCCCACATCGCGCTGGCGATCGAGAAACTTTCCATCCTGGCTGCGATCGCGGTCGCGGACGAGCAGCGGTGGGACGGTCAGGAGCGCTCCACCCGTTATCAGGACTTCAAAAAGAGCGGCTATTACGTGCCCGAGTTTGGCGGCGACGAGCAAGCTCGGGGGCTATATCGCAACACGATGGACGGGCTGTTCGAAGTCTACGAGGCGCTGTCGCAGCGGACCTATGAGTACCTGGTAGAGATCACACCCAAGCCGCAAGAAATGAAGCCGGATAGCTACGAGCGCACGGTGCGTGCCCGGGCCTTCGACATCTCACGCTACCTCCTTCCCCTGGGAACCAACACATCGCTGGGCGAAATCGTCAATGCACGCACCCTCGAATCGCAGGTGGCACATCTTCTTTCGCACACGCACGAAGAGATCCGCCATCTCGGCGAACTGCTGAAGCAGGCGGCGCTGTCGCCCGCCTACAACGTGAATCGAGAGGCGCTCGAGGAACTGGTTGCAGAGATCCGCGAAGTGTCGCCGACGGTTGCGCTGAAGGCGGAAGAGCAGTTGCTGAAGGAAGTCCGAGTTGCGCCCACGCTGGTCAAGTACGCCAATCCCAATCCGTACGAGATCGAGACGCGCCGCGCCCTGCAGCAGGCGGCGGTTGAGGTGATCGGGCGCACGCAGATTGCTCCATCGAAACCGGTCGATCTGCTGGATGAAGATCCGCTGGAAATCGAGCTAGCCAGTACTTTGCTCTACGAGCACTGTCACTATCCGTATCGCCAGGTGCGGCAGGCGATTCAAGCGGCGGGCGAAAAACTCCGCCGGGAAATTATTGATCTGGGCCTGCGCAACCGCGGTCCGCATGATGAGATGCTGCGCGCGTTCTGCTCGGGGCAGCAGTTCCGCTTCGACATTCTCATGGATATCGGCGGCTTCCGCGACATGCATCGGCACCGGCGTTGCGTGCAGATTGGGCAAGGCTTCACCACCCGCCACGGTTACGACACGCCTCCCGAAATCGAAGCCGCCGGCGCGCGCGGGGGCTACGACGCCGCCATGAAGAACGCTGCTCTGGCTGCTGACCAGATCGCCCGCCGGCCCGGCGATGAAACAATCGAGAACTCGCAATATGTCATTCCGCTTGGCTATCGCAAGCGTACCCTGTTCAAGATGGACTTCGCCGAGGTGGTCTACATCTCGGAGTTGCGCACCGGGCCTGCGGGACACATGTCGTATCGCAGTGTCGCCTACGCGATGTACGAGGCGGTGGCGCGGAAGTATCCGGCGCTGGCGAAGTATTTCCGCGTGCACGACGTGAAGGAGCCGATTGATTTACTGAAGCGGTAATCAACCGGTCCCCGTGTCACCGCTGGTTCCGCGTAAAGAATAATTCGCTTTTTGTTCGCTTCGTGGTATATTGACCAAAATTGCTGTGACGACGAACACTACGGCCCACCAGCCCGTGGGTTTACTCTACGAGGGTCTTCATAAAACACATCATTTGAGGAGCCACCATGGCCGACGAACGTACCAAAGCGATTGATCTTGCGCTCTCCCAGATTGAAAAGCAGTTTGGCAAGGGCTCCATTATGCGGTTGGGCTCGAAGGAAGCGATCGTTCCGATCGCGGTGATTCCGACCGGCGCGATTTCCTTCGACGCTGCGCTGGGCGTGGGCGGGTTCCCGCGCGGTCGCGTGGTGGAGATCTTCGGACCGGAATCGTCGGGCAAGACGACGATCGCCCTACAAGTCATCGCGGAAGCGCAGAAGACTGGCGGGATGGCAGCCTTCGTGGACGCCGAGCATGCCCTCGATCCGCAATACGCCAAGAAGTTAGGCGTGGATATCGAAAACCTGCTGGTTTCACAGCCGGACTACGGCGAGCAAGCGCTCGAAATCGCGGAAGCGCTGGTTCGTTCGAACGCGATTGATGTCCTGGTGGTGGACTCGGTGGCGGCGCTCGTGCCCAAAGCCGAACTCGACGGCGAGATGGGCGACAGCCATATGGGCCTGCAGGCGCGGCTGATGT
>Ga0210401_10003299_pt1 | contig 17310 bp, 15 predicted proteins | sample IncBWH32MmetaG_FD_150866 | JGI IMG/M metagenome (GOLD analysis project Ga0210401, IMG submission 150866) | Forest soil microbial communities from Barre Woods Harvard Forest LTER site, Petersham, Massachusetts, United States - Inc-BW-H-32-M | ecosystem: Environmental > Terrestrial > Soil >... | reverse complement strand
GGGTTCGAATTGAAGTGCAGGTACGCAGGCACATCGGCGCGGCGATAAACCTTGAACTTGTCGCTCGCACCGAGAAGCGACTTGTATGCTTTCGCCGCATTTTCTTCGGACTTCGCGTAAAGCAGCGAGCCGGAAGTTTCGAAATTCGCGAGGTCAGCCCACTTGTCAAGGTTCACCCACCCGGGCTCCAGCTTTTCCATCCCGTGATCGGCGAGGACAATCAAATCGACCGGCAATCCGGTCGTCGTAATCCCCGCGGAGAGCTTCCCGATCATGTCATCGACCAGATGCACCGCCGTCGCGGTCTCGGGCGCGTCGGGGCCGTACGCGTGGCCGGCGTGATCCGTGTCCGACATGTACAGCGTGATGAAGTGCGGCCGCTTCTCGGGCGGAAGCTGCAGCCAGGCGAGCACTTGGTCGACGCGATTGTCGTCAGGGAAGGCGTCGTTGTACGCCAGGTAGTAGCTGGGCCGCTTGCCTTGAATCTCAGCTTCCGAAGCAGGCCAGAAAAAGCATGCGGAGCGCATGCCCTGCTGTTCGGCCAGCACCCACAGCGGCGTGCCGCCGTACCAGCTTCCGTCGGTCGCGGCTTTCGGGTTGGTGTACGAGTACCCCTCCTTGCGAGCGGGGTCGTAAAACGAATTCGCCACGATGCCGTGATGCTCGGGATAAAGGCCGGTGACAATCGTGTAGTGATTCGGGAAAGTGAGTGACGGAAAGGACGGAATCATTCCGTCCGGCGCGCTCGCCCCACGCGCGGCCAACGCCAGCAGATTTTTCGCGCCGTATTTGGCCGCGTAGTCGTAGCGAAATCCATCGAGCGAGACCAGAATCACGTAGTGCTTGGCTTGCTGCGCCGGGGCATTCGGCGGATTGGGAACTTCGATGACGGGGCTGGTGGACTGCGCAGCACAAACCGCCGCCACGAACAAAAGTAGCAGCGCAGACCAGAGCCGTGTTCGAGAAGAGCGGGGTGTTCTCAACTGCATTGCCGATCGGCCAGACGAGCCAATTATTTTGAGGCTGTTCCGGAACTACTGCGGGTACTGACGAACCTGCGTTACTTTGTCCCCCTCGAAGCTCACAAAAATCGTCTTCTCGGGGGGCGTGCCGTAAATCCAGTCCTCGACTTCGGCGCCGTCGGCGCCCTTTTCGCGCACCTTGCGGTCCGGCCGGCCCAGCGCCGCCAGCACCATCTCGCGGTCCATCCCGACGGCAGGCTTCTTTTCTTCGATCGCTTGCTGAATCTCGGGAGGCAAAGTCTCAACCCACTGCACGGCCGCCGAGTGCCGCTTGGAAAAATCGAGTACGCCGGAGAGGTACTTCTCAAGCTCCTCGGGCGTCATGTCGGGCAAGGGCTTTTCAAAATCGAGATAAAGCGTGGCGCCGCCGTTCGGATTCACGGAACCGCTCGGGGCCGAAGTGGTCATCACGGGGACCGCGCCGCCGACTTCGAGCTGAATATGGTCGCGCAGGTGCGTCCTTCCCTTGCCTCCCCCGTTGATGTCCAGGACGATTTGTTTCTCCTTGAACTCCAGGCTCGTGATTTGCGCGCGGTCGCCGGGATTGATGGCCGAGCCCGACGAGGCGAGCGCCATCCGCAGCGATTTCTCATCCAGCGGCACGCCGGCCTTCAAATGGAAGCCCTTCTTGCCGGCGGGAATTGATCGCACGACGCGCACCAGTTCCCCGTCAACGTAGCGAACGAGCGTCAGACGTGTTTCGGGGCGCAGGGCCCCGGACGGAGCTTTTTTGGAATGATCGGGCTTGGCCGAAGTATCGCTCGGCGTGGGTGCGCTTGTTTGGGGCGCCTGCTGGGCCCCGGTCTGCGCATGCGGACTTTCAGACGTGGGGAAAACTGGAAGCGGCGCGGGAGCGGGAGGGCGCAGAACCCCGGACGCATCCGCGCTGAACAAGAGCGCAACCGCAGCCAACGTCGAAGCCAGCCGGTCCATTCGCCACCTACCGGCCTATTTTAACACCATTCGCGGCGTGCTTAGCGGTTTTCCGGGGCAGGGCCTGGACCGGCCTGCAGCGAAACCCCCTCGCGATCGATTCGAAAGGGCAGCAGTTTTGCGCCGGCGGCAACGACAGCCGCTTCGACTCGCGCGCGCGCGTCCGGGTCGATCACAAGCGTCACGCAGCCGCCACCTCCCGCGCCGCAGACTTTCCCGCCGAGCGCGCCGTTGCGGCGCGCAGCGGAGATCACGCGATCGATCACGGGGGTCGAAATCGTGCGTAGGTTGCGGCGACGGAATTCCCACTCCTCGTGCACCAGACGTCCCGCTTCGTTCCACTCGTTGCGGTCCAGTGCGTCGCGTACGGCACGAGCGATGATCGAGATTTTTTCCAGATTTTGGGCCACGCGCTTGTCGCCGTCGATGTGCCGCTGGAACACTTCCCAGTTGTTGATGCCGTGGCGGCGCGGTTTGCCGGTGTAGCAAAGGATCAGCCGGCGCTCGAGTTCGTCGAGATCGCAACTGAGAGGTTCGCGCCGCTCGCCGCCCGGCGAGAGCACGATGGCCGACGCGCCGCCAAACGCCGGAGGGTAGTGGTCCTGCGTCCCCGTGGGCACGCGGATCACGATGGCTTCCACGTCGCGGCTGATGTGAATCCATTCTTCGCGACGCAGCCCGGCTTCGGTCAATTTGTCCAGCGCCGCGCAAATCGCCACCGCCAGAGCGGACGATCCGCCGATGCCCGCTCCCGCCGGGGCTTCGGAGTCGGTGGTCATGCTGAATCCGGCGGCCGGGCGAAAGACTTTCACGAGTTGGGCGAGCAGCGGCAGCTTGTAGCGGTGGGCGCGGCACAATGCATCCCACGAAGCGAAAGACTCCTTGCGATTTGCGTCGCGCGAAGCCAGGGTTATGCGCGGGGAGTTTTGTGGCGCGTCCTCGATGACGCAAGAAGCGTAGCGCGAGATCGCGCAGTTCACCGTCAGCGCGCCTTCGTGGAACAGGTAGAGCGGCCAGATGTCCAGCGTGCCTCCGGCCAGATCAATGCGCGTTGGCGCTTTCGATTCGATTCTCACTTTGCGTTGTTTCCTTCGGGCGCTCTGCGCCGCATCATTCCACGGAGCGGGCGCGATGTTTCATTCCGCCGATCGGGTGTGAATTTGCGCCGAACGCACGAAGCATAACAGATGAACACGACTGCCCATCGCGCGACAGCGCAGCGAGATTCCGTACTTGCAAAGTTCATGCTGGGGTTCGATGGCAACTCCCTTCCGGCTGAGCTCGCGGAGTACCTCGCTCGCGGACTTGCGGGGGTCGTCATTTATCAGCGGAATTTCACGAGCGCGGAGGGCCTTCGCGAACTCACCTCAGCGATTCGCAGCGCTGCCGGGCGGCCTGTGCTCATCGGCATCGACCAGGAGGGCGGGACGCGGTTTGCGCTTCGAGAGCCGTTTACATCATGGCCTTCGGCGGCGGAGCTCGGGCGTATGGGCGATCCGGGCTGCGCGGAGCAGGTCGCGCGGGCGATGGCGTCCGAACTGCGCGCCGTTGGTTGCAACCTGGATTTCGCGCCGATGCTGGATCTACACATGAACGCTGAGAGTCCCGTAACAAAGGACCGCAGTTTCGGCGCCGATCCTCAGCTCGTCGCCGCAATGGGCGCGGCGTTTGGCCGCGGATTGTATTCCGGTGGCGTGCTCTCCTGCGCCAAACATTTTCCGGGTCACGGGGACGCCGCGGTCGATCCGCATCTGGATTTGCCGGTTTTCGAGGGAACGATGGAGCGCCTGGAGACCACAGAGCTTGTTCCTTTCGCCGCGGCGGTCGCGGCCGGCGTGCCTCTTGTGATGACCGCGCACATCCTGCTTCCGCGCATCGATCCAGAGGTCCCCGCATCGCTTTCGCGTGCAATCCTCGACGGCGTCCTGCGGCGTCGCCTCAACTTTGACGGCGTGATTCTCGCGGACGATCTGGGCATGGGCGCGATTGCGAAACGCTATGGCGCAGGCGAGGCGGCTGTGCAGATGATTCTAGCCGGGACCGATGTGGCCATGCTGTGCCACGACTCGTCGGCCGTTGCGCCGGCCATCGCTGCGGTTCGGAAGGCGCGTGAAGACGGACGCTTTGACGAAGAAGAGTGGCGCAATTCGCTGGCGCGAATCGATCGCGCATGCGCCCAATCGGAAGCCGCAGGGCCGGCACCGCCTCTCTCGATCGTCGGATGCGACGAGCACCAGTCGCTCGCGAAGCAAATCCGCGCCAGGCTTCGCTGATTTCTCTGTGCCCCTCTGCGCCCTCTGTGTCAAAGCGTTTGCCCGAAAAACTCAACACAGAGAACACGGAGCAAACGGAGACTTCTTTTTCGAGATTGAGAGAGACTACTTCTGGCGGGTCAAGACGGGCGCGGCTGACGACGTCTTATTCGCCTCGACCTTGTCGTGCGCGAGATGCGGCTCGAAGCATCGCCGGCACCGCGGCTCGTACATGCCGGCCGCGCCGACAACAATCAAATCTTCCGACGCCACCAGACGCTGCGTGTTCACCGCGGGATTCCCGCACTGGACGCAGATCGCGAGCAGCTTAACGATCTCCTCGGCAACCGCCAAGAGGCGCGGCATCGGCTCGAACGGCCGCCCGAGATAATCCGTGTCTAGCCCGGTAACGATCACCCGCTTGCCGGCATCCGCCATGCGCACGCACGTGTCCACGAGGCCTTCGCCGAGGAACTGTCCTTCATCGATGCCCACTACTTCGGTCCGCGGCTGAACTTTTTCGAGGACTTCGGCCGCGTTGTTGACGACTTCCGACGGCAGGCCGAGGCCGGAGTGAGAGACGATGTCCTTTTGCGCGTAACGCTGGTCGATCACCGGTTTGAATATCTGCACGCGCTGCCGCGCGATTTCCGCGCGCTTGAGCCGCCGGATCAATTCCTCGCTCTTGCCCGAAAACATGGGACCCACGATCACTTCGATCCACCCCATATTCCCCTTGACGATGTCCACTGGCCGATGTCTCCTTCGCCGCTCTCCCGAGAATAATAACGCCGCAGGGTAGCATATCGCGCGGCAAATCCGGCGCAATTCATCGCCGGGCAAAGAACGAAGCTGTGGAAGATCGGTTGACTGGGTGGCAACCACCAGGAGGGCGTGCAGCGCGAAATTTCTACACGCGCCAGAGCGGCGCCTGCTTTTCCCTGCCGTAGCGCTCGAGCAGGAATTTTTTCAGCTCATCCACATTCGCAAAAACGCGGTCGGCGCAGGCGAGGATCCATCCGCTGATCTCCTGAATCGACGCGTCGGTGACGAGGTACACCGGAATCCCACGGCGATAGGCAAACGTCAGCTCGGAAGCCGTGCCGCCGGAAGAAACCGCGGCGCCGTCGCCGCTCAAGCAGCAAATCACATAGTCCGCCTTGTTCTCGACGATGTCGAGGTCGTACTGAATGATTTTGCGGACCACTCGGCGGAACCGCTCGACGTCGGTTTCCTTCCATTCGCGGAAATGCAGCGATTCCTCGTCGGTAAGATTTTTCTTTTCGTCCTCGGCGGGGTCATACACGCGATGGCCGAGATCGTTGTGCAGGAACGGGGTCAGCTTGCGGCGCCACATCTTTCCGCCGTCGGGCGCGAATTCAATCGGGCCGCACAAATAGGCCAGCATGAGGTTTGTTTCAGGACCGGCTCAAGAAGGAATGGAGCGGCCGATGGGACTCGAACCCACGCCTGGACCTTGGCAAGGTCCCGTACTACCCCTATACTACGGCCGCCCGAATCAAGAAGACTTTATCACGCCCTCGAACCGCCGACAAGATGTGAGCGGCGCGCCTGCGCCGCCGGAGTGATCGTAGATACACTCCTCCCATCGGACAAAATCGATCCGGCGTTCATGAAATCGAGCAAAGGCAGTTTGGATCAGCCGACCTGCAACACCCTGGCGGTCTTGACGACCGGGGACTTGCGCTGCCGCTCCGCGAATTTCGAGGCCTTCTCCCGGTCAGTGTACACGCGAGCAAACCGCTCCCCGTCCTTGTAGAACACGGTAACCTGCCAGTGCCTGTGCTTGCGCCGACGATCTTTTCCGAGCTTGGTGCGTTTGCGTGTGGTTTTTGTCTTGGGCATGGTTTGAATATCTCAGCGACGCTGCGCGCTCGCAAGTACCAATTCGATCAATACTTTGCGCAGAATGAGATTATAACGTATTACCAACCCAGTTGTAACGGGGAAAGGTAAGTTATCTCCGAGGGGCTGCCGACACCTGAGGAATGTTCAGCAATTCGGCTTCGTTGTTTCTTGTTTCAAACAGAGAGCGACATCGCCTGGCCTTCGCTACACAAATGAACACGATCACAATTTTAACATTCTCAGCGGGCTCCCATCGTCATCTAATGTGTGCGTGGGAGGAGCGCACTCGGCATTGCCTGGACTGAGTCACAGTGCACCCCTTCGCTTTCCTGGAAACTTCGGCAAGGTTTGACGTCGTTTTGAAGCAGGTTCATACAGAGTCGTTTAATTTATAGAGGGACGCACCGGCCGAGCGGGCCGCGTTCCCGCAGCAAATATAGACGGGAGCATCGATGAGTCAGGTCAACGCAGTGGCGACAATTGAAAATCCAAGGAAGTATGAAACGGGCGTGGTGGATCAGCTTCGGCACTTGCTTCAAAGCGGAACCGCGGCGCAGGATGACCCGCGACGCCCCAATTTCTACGAAATCGACGCGAACGAGGAGACCTTCTACATCCACATTTCCCCGGTCAGCGGCAACGTGGTTCTCCTGGCCAAATGGACCCGGCAGGCGCAGGATTGCTGCCTGAATTCCGGCTGCGCCGTGGCGTGACCGCGCGGCGTGACCTCTGGAATTCCGTTCAGACAAAAAAGCAGGGCGAAACGGAGGACGACCGTTTCGCCCAATTCATTTCATCACAGACTGGTGACGTTCGCGGCCTGCAGCCCTTTCGGGCCCTTGGTTACTTCAAATTCAACCGCCTGACCTTCGTTCAGCGATTTATATCCCTCCGCCTGGATGGCGGAGAAATGGACAAAAATGTCCTCGCCGGACTGGCGCTGGATGAATCCGAAGCCCTTGCTGGCGTTGAACCACTTCACTGTTCCTTGTTCTTTCACGGGATTGACCCCTTCACGAGATTGAGCTGTTTGATGCTTCTCGAACGCCTCCAGCCTACAGCAAAAAAGGGCAGCGAGTTTGTACTCGCAGCCCTTTATATTCGAACCTAAAGGTCTTACAAGAGCAACAAACGCAGGGGGACAATATCACGAATTCGAGCGCGCGCAATAAGAATTTGTTGACGCCCGCGGTGCGCCGAGCGCTGGGCTCCTACCCCTTGCGGAGAGCGTTCAGATCCGGCGTTCGAGCTCGAGTTGCAGCTGGCGCTGCTTGTCGGCAGTGAGCTTCGCACCACTCTGCGTCACGTAGAAAACGTCGGTGGCGGTGCCGCCCTCGGTGTCAATCAGGCCGACTTCGATATTGAAATTGTGCTCGGCAAACGTGGAGCTGATGTCGTAGAGAAGACCCGGCCGATCGAGCGCTACGATCTCGACGACCGTGCTGTGCGACGAGCACTCATTGTCGATGTGGATTCGCGTATCCACGTTGACCTTGGGCGGGCGTTTTTCCGGCTGGAATTTTCTCCTCATGAGTGCGGCGACGTCCAGCTCACCCGAAATGGCGGCGATCAGCTGCTGCTTCAGGCGGAGGATTTCCGAAGGATTGTGGTCCAGCGTCTGGAAACGGTCGGAAAAGCGCAGGATATCGAGCACAACTCCGTTGCGGTTGGCGCAGGCGTCGGCTTTGAGAATGTTCATGCCCCAAGACGAGATGGTCCCGACGACTTTGGAAAACAAGAACGGGCGTTCCTTCGTGACCAGAACGAGTTCGTAATACTGATCCCGCTTCGTGATGCTGATCTCGGCGGCAGAATGTCCAAGCCGACGGTACATCCGATAATGCGCGGAAATCTCTCCCGAGGAATGAGTCAGGAGATAGCGGCGCGGGAAACCGTCCAGAAATTCGCGGAAGCGATCCGCCTCGACCGCGTTCTCCCCGGTCGGGACCAGCCGCTCGAGCTGTTGCGCATCTTCCCCGGCAAGATACATGCGCTGGTCGTCGACTGAACGGTTGAGATAATTTTCCGTGGCCGCGTAGAGCTGCCATAGCATCTCCGCTTTCCAAGGAGTGAGCGCCTCCGGGTTGACCGCCTTGATGTCCGCGTAGGTGAAGAGCGTCAGCATTTTCAGGCGCTCGATCGTCCCCACGGTCTTCGCGAAATCGTGCACGGCTTCCGGATCGAAAATGTCACGCCGCGAGAGGGTGGCCGACATGCGCAGGTGGTTGGCGATCAGAAACGTCACCGTTTCGCGGCCGAAGGGATCGAAGCGCAAACGCTCGAAAAGGCCGCGCACCGCTTCCAGGCTGCCGTCGACGTGGCTTTCGTTGGGCATGCCCTTGCCGACGTCGTGAAACAGCAACGCTAGGTAGAGAAGGTCGGGATGCTCGAGCGAAGAAAGAATGTCACGAAAGCGGCGGTCGAGATTTCCCGCCTTCCCGGCCAGAGAATGGAGATTCTCGATCGTGACGAGCGAATGTTCATCGACCGTGTAGCGATGGTAGTAGTCGCGGATCACCAGCGAGTCGATGGCGTGGAATTCCGGGAAGAGCGCCACCAGCAGGCCCACGCGATGCATTTCGCGCAGCGCGGCAGCCGCGTGCGGCAAAACCAAAATCTTGCGGAAGGGCTCCCACAAATCAGGCGCGGTGGCAAGCCACTTCTGAATTCGCGGCAACGCTGCTTCGACGGCGTGTTCCGTCTCGCCTGTCAGCTGCAAACCTTGCCGCGCCACAAACTCAAACAGGCGGAACAGGATTCGCGGATCTTCGACGGAATTCTTCTGTGCGAGGGAAATGCGCCCGTCCACAACGGTGAAATCCGCAGTCGAAAGCGGGGATCGCGGCGCGCCGATCAGGCGCCGCCAAAAGGACATGGCTCGCGGGACTTCGTCAAACAGCACCGTCAGGCGATCGATCGCGCGGGCCTGGCGGAAATACGCGCGCATCCAATCGGTGGCCGACGCCGCCATCCCCGCGGGGTCGCCGATACCCTTGGCCGCGGCTTCGGACTGCAGCTCATAGGTCAGGACGTTGAGGTCGCGGCCCTGGCGATAGTGCAAATAGCACCGCACGGCATCGAGGAAATCGATGGCGCGAACCGCATCGTCGCGCAGCGAGGCCGGCAGGAGCGGCGCTGGGTCCTTCCACTCCCGCGTGCGCTTCATCTCCGCGATTTGCGCCAGCCAGCACGCCACCTGGTAATCGCGCAAGCCCCCGGGACCGTCCTTGATATTGGGCTCGAGATGAAAAATCGTCTGGCCGTATTTCTGGTGGCGGGAGCTCGCCAGGCTGGTCAGCTCCTGCATCAGCGACTCGGCTTCTCGGCTCACCATCGCGGGAAGGACACGGGCGCGCAGGCGCTCGTACAGCTTCTGGTCACCGCAGACGTAGCGGCAATCCAGAAGCGAAATATTGAACTCGATGTTGTTGCGATGAAGCTTGCCGCATTCGGCGAGCGTCCGGGTGGTGGGGCTGACGCGCAGATGCAAATCCCAGAGGGCCTGGCTCAGGGGCGCGATCGCTTTATTGCTGAGGAATTCTTCGTTGCCTTCCCTGCCGTAGAGGAAAAGAAGATCGATATCCGAGTACGGAAAAAGGGCGCGGCGCCCGTAGCCGCCCATGGCGGCAATGCAAAAGCCACCGATCGGGCCGCTTGCCGAATTCACTTCCTCCCACAGCTCGGTGACGACCGAATCGATCAGCGCGGTGCGGTCGCGGATGGCCGTCTTGCCGTCGCCCGTCTCCTCAAACCGCTTCTCGGTCCTCGCGGATTCCTCCGCGTACAGGTCCTGCAAACTTGATCCGCTGCCGACGAGCTTCATATCCGACGTGCAAGGCCCCCGGTCTGATTCCCCAAAATCGAGCTACAGCGCGGTCACCCCGCGCTCCTGATTGCGGATCCGAATGGCCTGGTCCACCTTTGAAACAAAGATTTTTCCGTCGCCGATTTTTCCGGTCGACGCGCTTTGCAGGATCGCGTCGATCGCCGCGTCCACCAAATTGTCCGGGATGACGATTTCAATTTTGATTTTCGGCAGAAGATCCACCGTGTACTCGCGCCCCCGGTAGACTTCCGTATGGCCCTTTTGCCGCCCATGCCCGCGCACATCGGAGATGGTCATTCCTCCGATGCCCAGTTCGGTCAGCACTTCCTTTACGGCTTCAAACCGCGAGGGCTGAACGATCGCCTCAAGCTTCGTCATCATCTTCGTGTCCTCAGACTCGAACCGCAGATTCGATTCCTCGCTGCGTCCCGGCAGCGCCCTACACTATAGGGCTATTCTGCCAGGTAATTCCAGTCTGTGAGTCCTCCGCGGTAACTGCCGAAGTGATGCGCGCGATGGCCGTTTCGCGCCAGTTGCCCGCCGATTCCGCAACCGCCCATGCGCGATCGTTGGAACACGGGAAACACATCTCCCCCAATAGGATGCTGCCTTGCTGGACCTGGTTCCCTGCTGGAATTTTCCCGCCACCCGGGGTGTCGTGCTTGCTGCCCTCGCTGAAACTCAAACCCGAAAAGAGACTCACGGGAGAGCCGTGCGTCTGCGTGGCTCTCCCGCTCGCCGATCAACTGAAACCTTAGAACATGAAGCCGGCTTCAATCACGCCGCGCGCCTGGTTGGTGTTGGTCCCGCCGATTCCGAATCCAAGGTGCGTGCTAGCGGTGAAGCTAGTGAGGTCAACGAACGAGAAGTCTCCTCGAAGGAAGAAGGCGTCCTTAACCCAAGTGGGTGTCACGGTAAACGAGAATGCCCCACTGCCAGAGCCGTACCCCAGCAAGTTGGCCTCGTTCGTGGCCAGGCTTCCGCTCGACTTAATGTATTCCGGCCGGACGGCAAGCGAAAACCCGTGTTTGAATGCGTAATCGAACAGGAGCGCGCCGCCGTTCGTGTGTGCGCCCGGATTGCCAGCACCGTATACGGCATTATTCGACGCCGCGACCGTATATTGGTAGTACGGACTGATGATCCAGGACCCTTTCGTGTATGTATAGATCAGGTTGTAAACCTGCTCGTTGTTTTGAAATTCAGGCGTGACGGGGAAGGAGTTGGCTCCAACGAATTGTTTTCGGAAGTAGGTCCCGGCATTCCCGCCGCCCGCAAACGTAATCGTATTCGCGGCGTTGATGGCGTAGGCCAACGACCCGCTCAACGATGTGTAGCGGTCCGAGTAAAAACCGTCGTTCCAGCTGAAGGCCAGCGTGAGCTTCTTGTACGTGTCGTTGATTTGGATGCCGCGGCTAATGGCCGGCTCTTGACCCCAGAGCAGGCCACGCTCGATGTTCATATTCTCAAACGTGAATGTATACTCGTCTCCGATTATTGTCGGCAACTGCCCGATCTCGACGTTGAAATTGCCCTTCACCAGCTTTGCATAGCCCACGGGAAATGGACCGTATGTCCCAGTCGTCGTTGCGCCCGTCTTCGCGAACGGGACGTTGTTTCCAACGATCGGTAGATTGTAAGCCCCACCTTGCAGGTAGAACTGAAAAACGCCGGAGGTCTTTTGAATGAATACCTGAGCGTTGCTGATATCGACGTGCCCCTCGTCTCCGTGAGCCACGGGAGTGTCGTTAAACAATCCCATACCGCTCAGAATGCCGGTGATTTCGATCTTTCCAAACGGACCCGCGGGAAGCTCGTGAGGTATCCCCGTCGCCAGCGGCCCGGACATCGACGGGCTGGACAGAGGCGCGGGCGCCGCCGCTGCGGGAGCGGCAACGGGAGCCGCCGCCGGCGCTTGCGCCGGAGCAGCCGCGCCGCCCTGGTCCTGCGACGGAATGTCCGCCGGCGCGGACGTCTCACTGGCCGCTACCGCCGAGAGCGGTGTATCTGAATCCGCATAATCCGCCTCAAGCGCACCGATGCGCTGGCGCAAATCAGTTGCGCTCGATTCCTCGGCGGTCGTCGAACTCATCGCGCTGATTCCAGTCGTCTCACTGCTCCATCCCGCTCCACCCGCCGCGGACCGCCCCTGCGCACGGCTGGCGGGAGCCCCAATTCCTACCAACCCCAGTGCCAACAGGCCTGCACACACCCACACATTTTTCGTCATGGAATAAAAAACTCCTTTTCCGCCGGTAGGCCATTGAGGGCAGGCCCCGACCAGCCCGCGTACTTTATGTTTTGTTAACCATGGCGGTCCAATTCATACTTTCTTTCGTAGCAATCACAATTCGTGGGTTGGCAACGCGAATCGTCAGCATTTGGAATCGAAATGGCAGTTTCGGAGGATCGACCTTGGGCTGAACTTTTCGGCATGCAGCTCGCTCACGGATCTGAGGGTTGGCACATCAAACCCATGAAAGCCTAGGGGCGCAGTCGGGCCGTGGTGTAAAATTCGCGCCTGACGAGCACCCACTGTTCAATTGAAGCTGAAAAACCGAATCCGGAGATTCGGGGGCGAGGGACTGAATGAAACGCGTTCCGGCAAAATGGATTGTGTTAGGCGTTGTTGCTGCTCTCCTTCTGATTCAACTCATTCCGCCCGGCCGGACGAATCCGCCGGTGGCGCCTTCGCGCAGCCTCGCCGCACACATCGCCGTGCCTCCTGAAGTTCAATCGATCCTGAAGCGAGGATGCTACGACTGCCACTCGAGCGAAACGGTGTGGCCGTGGTACAGCCACGTCGCGCCGGTCTCCTGGTACGTGGTCCACGACGTGAACGTGGCACGCAGCCACGTCAATTTCCAGGATTGGGAAGCGCAGGAAAATCCGAAGGAAGGCCTGGAACATCTGGGACTGACCTGCAAACTCATGCAGGAAGGAAAAATGCCGCCCGCAGACTACCTCTTGATGCACAAGAACGCGAGCGTCTCCGCCGCCGACACGAACACCGTTTGCGCCTGGACTCAGAAAGTCGCGCCGGCGGTTGACGAAGATCAGCACGAACACCACGACCACGGCGAGCATCCCGACAAAGATTAGTCCGCTCTGTGCTCAATGCCCGCTCCGTTTTTTCCCATAGTGATGCGAGGACGAGCGATCGCTTCTCGTGTGAGAGGTATATTTTCGGTATGATTTAGGGCTTTGGAGACTGCATGGAACCTGCCCTGGTGGATTTGAAAAATGTGCGCGTGATTCGCGGGGACAACGTCGCGCTGGACGACTTCAGCCTGCGGATCAATGCCGGCGAGCACGTCGCGATTCTCGGCCCCAACGGCTGCGGAAAATCGACGCTGATCAAAACGATTACGCGCGAATGCTACCCGGTGGTCCGCGAAGGCTCCTCCATGACCATCCTCGGCCAGTCGCGCTGGAACGTCTTCGAGCTGCGCTCGGTCCTCGGCATCGTCTCGAACGACCTGATGCAGGACGTGACCGGGGAAACGAGCGGCCGCGAAGTAGTTCTCTCGGGATTTTTCAGCAGCACGCGGATTTTCGATCACCAGACGGTCGAGCCCTTGCACCGCAAGCGCGCCGACGCGGTTCTCGATCGGCTAGGCGTGCCTCACCTCGCCGACCGGGCTGTCGCGGAAATGTCCTCCGGCGAAGCCAAGCGCATCCTGATCGCGCGGGCCCTGGTGCACGATCCCGGGACGCTGCTGTTCGACGAGCCGAGCAACAGCCTGGACGTCTACGCGCAGCACGGCCTGCGCGAAACGATGCGCCAGTTGGCCCAGTCCGGGATCGGCATCGTGCTCGTGACGCACCATCTCTCCGATGTGATTCCGGAAATCGATCGCGTGGTTTTGATGCGGGGCGGAAAAATTCAGGCCGACGGCCTGAAGAAAGATTTACTGAATCCGGAAGAAATTTCGCGGCTGTTCAGCATTCCCGTCGATATCACGCGCCGCGACGGCTACTACCATCTTTGGTGAGCGATCCGCGCAATTGATATTGAATTGCAGTTCCTACCGGTGAAATCTCCACGGCTCGGCGAAAAATTCATCCCCGCGGAAATCGCGACAAATCGTAAACTCCCGGAATCATGCCACTTAAAAACCGGTCGCCGCTTTGGCAGCCCTCGTGCACTACCCACCGCATCCAGCCACAAACTAATCGCGAGGTGACGCATGAAAAAGATCATTCTGTCTGTGGCCGGTGCATTCCTGGCCCTCACCGTGGTTCCGCAATTCGGTCTTGCCGCAGCTCCGCGAGCCGCCATGCAAGAACAGTCCCAAGCTCAAGCGAAAACTTTCACCGGAACCGTGACAAAACACGGTGACAACTTCGTTTTGAGCGATCCGGGCAACAGGACTTCGTACATGCTGGACGACGCACGCAAGGCCAGCCAGTTCGAAGGCAAGAAGGTGAAAGTGACCGGCACGGTCGACACGGCCAGCAACACCATCCACGTCGAGTCCATCGAAGAAGCCGCCTAGGAGGCTCTGAAACACGAAGGGCCTGCGTGGGCAGGCCCTTCGTGAACTGAAATGTTTAACAGCGAGGGATTCGTTCCAGCGCTTCAGACCGAATAGGAAACGTTGTCGTCCGCGGCAATCGTGGCCGCGCCGTTGCCATTGGTTGTTTCCGCCGAGGCGATCGCGGCAGCCGCTTCTTCGGATTTTGTTCCGCGGCGCATGGCGACCACTCCGGTCCGCACCATTTCGAGGATGCCGTACGGCTGCAGCACCTGGAGCAGGCGATCGATCTTTTCCTCGCCGCCGGTGATTTCAATCGTCAGCGAATCGACCGCGAAATCAACGACGCGCGCGCGAAACACATTGAAGATGTCCAGGAGCGGCGAGCGCTCGTGTTGCGCCGCGGCCACCTTGATGATCGCCAGGTCGCGGCAGATCGAAGGCTTCCCGGTCACGTTCTCGACGAGCAACACGTTCACCAGCTTGTAGAGGTTCGCTTCGACGCGCATCGCCTGGTCCCGATCGGCGTCAACCACGATCGTCATGCGCGACACTTCGGGCTTTTCCGTGCGCCCAACGGTGAGCGAATCGATATTGAAAGCGCGACGGCGGAACAGCGAGGCCACGCGCGTCAGCACGCCCGGTTTATTTTCCACGTAAACGACGAATGTATTCAGCATGGTTCTCTCACGCGTCCGCGCCGGTTTCGATCAGAGGATTCGGGCGGCGAATCATCTCGTGCAGCGAAGCGCCCGCCGCCACCATCGGGTACACCGAATCTTCGCGCTCCACCTGGAAATCGATCAGGACGGGCCCCTTGTGCTGGCGCGCCATCTCCACCGTGGGCACAACCTGCGAGCGCTGCGTCACGGCGACCGAGCGGACTCCAAATGCGTCGGCGAGCTTCACGAAATCGGGGCTGAGGATCGGCGACGCCTCATAGTTGCGATCGTAGAAAAACTCCTGCCACTGGCGAATCATTCCCAGGTAACCGTTGTTGATGATGGCGATGTTCACCTTCAGCTTTTCCTGCACCATCGTGGCTAGCTCCGCCATGGTCATCTGAAAGCCGCCGTCACCCACGACAACCCAAACGTCAGCCTCTGGCCGGGCGGCCTTGGCGCCGATCGCCGCGGGCAGCGCGAAGCCCATCGTGCCCAGCCCGCCGGAGGTGATCAGCGAGCGCGGCGTCTCGTGCTTGTAATACTGCGCTTCCCACATCTGGTGCTGGCCCACGTCGGTGACGATGATGGTGTCGCTGTTTTTCGTTTCGTGCCACAGGTCGTTGATCACGTGCGCGGCGTAGAGGTGGCCGTTGTCGGGCAGATTCTGAATATCGCGCACGGCGGAATCGCCCTTGAGCCGGTCGATGTGCGCCATCCACTCGTGGTGCTCCAACGCTTTCAGATTCGGCAGGAGCTCGCAAAGCACGGCCTTCAAGTCGCCAACGAGCGCGACGTCCACCTTCACGTTCTTATTGATTTCGCCCCGATCGATTTCGATGTGGATCTTTTTCGCGTTGGGCGCATAGGTTTTCAAGTTGCCGGTCACACGATCGTCAAAGCGCATGCCGAAGGCGATCAGCAAATCCGCTTCCTGGATGATCGTGTTCAGCCAAGCCTCGCCGTGCATGCCCATCATGCCCATGCTCAGCGGATGGGACGCCGGGAAGCCGCCCAGGCCAAGCAGGGTCAGGCCCACCGGGATGTTGGCCTTCTCGGCGAATGTGCGGACCTCATCCATCGCGCCGGACAAGATAATGCCGTGTCCCGCAAGGATAACGGGCCGCTTGGCGGAATGAATCAACTCGAGCGCGTGCTTGTACTCCTCGGGCGTCGGCGAGAGGTCGGGACGGTACCCCTTCAGCTGTGGCTGGATTGGTTTACCGTCAAACTCGCACGTGGATTGCTGCGCATCCTTTGTTATGTCAACAAGCACAGGCCCGGGCCGGCCGGACTTGGCCACATAAAACGCCTCGCTGATGGTCTGCGCCACTTCGCTCGCGTGCGTCACGAGATAATTGTGCTTCGTGACGGGCAGCGTGACGCCGGTAATGTCCGTTTCCTGAAACGCGTCCGAGCCGATCAGCTTGCTTCCCACCTGCCCCGTAATGCACACGATGGGCGAGGAATCGAGCATCGCCGTGGCGATCCCGGTCACCATATTCGTCGCGCCCGGACCGGACGTGGCAATGGCCACACCCACGCGCCCGGAGGCGCGCGCGTAGCCGTCGGCCATGTGGGCCGCGCCCTGCTCGTGGCGGACGAGTACGTGGTGAATGTTGCTGTACTTCAGCGCGTCATAGGCGGGCAGGATCGCTCCGCCGGGATAGCCGAATACGGTGGTCACGCCCTGTTGTTCCAGACATTCCCACAGAATTTGCGCGCCGGTTTTGATCATAAAATTGACCGCCTAAATAGCTGAGCCCGCCGCCAGAGGGCGGGCGGAATACTCGTGCATGCCAAGGATACACCAACACCTGCTCAGCCAACGGCTTCGCCTGGACTGGTGTCCGAGTATTATACAGGAGAATTTGCCGGAATCGAGGAAAAGGCCCGCTCAGGCGCTCGCATCGGACCAATCCAGAATGACTTTGCCGGCCTCGCCCGTGCGCATGGCTTCGAAGCCCTTTTCAAAGTCGCGCCAGCAGAATTGGTGTGTAATGACCGGAGAAATGTCCAGGCCCGACTCGATCATGACGGTCATCTTGTACCAGGTCTCAAACATTTCGCGGCCGTAGATGCCCTTGATCGTCAGCATGTTGAAGATCACCTGGCTCCAATCGATGGCGATCTCATTCGCGGGGATTCCCAGCATGGCGATTTTGCCGCCGTGGCACATGTTGTCCAGCATTTCGCGGAACGCATCGGGTGAACCGGACATTTCGAGACCCACGTCGAATCCTTCCCGCATTCCGAGCATGTTTTGAA
>Ga0210401_10003298_pt1 | contig 17312 bp, 10 predicted proteins | sample IncBWH32MmetaG_FD_150866 | JGI IMG/M metagenome (GOLD analysis project Ga0210401, IMG submission 150866) | Forest soil microbial communities from Barre Woods Harvard Forest LTER site, Petersham, Massachusetts, United States - Inc-BW-H-32-M | ecosystem: Environmental > Terrestrial > Soil >... | reverse complement strand
CTCAGCACACCCGACCTGGTTCTGACGGTTCCCGCCGCCGCGTTCCGCCCGCCGCCCAAGGTCGACTCGGCGGTAGTTCACTTGACGCCTCGCAACAACTTCCCTGGCTTCGAACATGCCGCCTTTCTCAATTTCGTGAGCCGCTGCTTCCGCCAAAAGCGTAAGAAGATCCGAAACAACCTGATCGGCCCTTACGATCGCGTACTACTCGATTCCATCCCGGTCACCGCCAAACGGGCCGAACAATTGTCGATCCCGGACTTGCTTGCTCTCTATCGGCAACTCACTTCTGGCTCCTGAATTCTGTATTCTGAAGTTTCATGACCCCGCGCGTCCGCTTCGCACCTTCGCCCACCGGCTTCCTCCACATCGGAAGCGCGCGCACCTTCATTTTCAACTGGCTTTATGCTCGCCATACCGGCGGCACGATGATCCTGCGCATCGACGACACTGATGTCGACCGCAATACTCAGGCTTCGCTCGATTCCATTTTCGACGGCCTGAAGTGGCTCGATTTAGGCTGGGATGAGCAATACCGCCAGTCCGATCGGCTGGCCCAGCATCAGCAACTGGCCTGGAAGATCTTCGAGCAAGGCTTGGCATATCGCGACTTCACTCCGGCTTCAACGGACACGGAGGACAAGCCGCATGATGGCAGTCCGTGGCTGTTCAACTCGGGTATGCGAGAGCTATCGCTCCCGGAAAGCCAGCGTCGCGCTGACGCCGGTGAACCCTTCGTGCTGCGTTTCCGGGTCCCCCGCGACATCGCGCGTTGCGTCGAGTTTCACGACAACGTCTATGGCCATCAATCCAAATCCACTGCCGACATCGAAGATTTCGCGCTGCTGCGCAGCAACGGCATCCCGACCTATCACATGGCCTCCTGCGCCGACGACATCGACCTCCGCATCAGCCATGTCATCCGCGGCCAGGATCATCTGACCAACACGTTCAAGCACGTATTGATCTTCGAAGGCGCTGGCGCCGCACCGCCCCAATTCGCGCATTTGCCTTTATTAATTGCTCCCGACGGATCGAAGCTCTCGAAGCGTAGACACGGGCCGGTGGTCAGCGTTACTACCTATCGCGACGCCGGCTTTCTACCACATGCGTTCGTGAACTTTCTATGCCTGCTGGGCTGGTCGCCCAAAGACAATCGCGAGCAAATGACTCGCCAGGAGCTAGTGGATGCTTTTTCGTTCGAAGGTATCAATCACAGCAATGCGGTTGTGAACTTCACGGAAGCCGATCCGTTCGATTCGAAGGCTGTCTGGCTGAACGCCGAGTTGATCCGGACGTTGCCTTTGGATGAGCTGGCGCAGAGGCTTATGCCGTTCATTCCTGGAGCAGACGCTGGGAAGATGAAGCAGATCGCACCGCTGGTGCGAGAGCGCATCAAGCTATTAAGCGACGTCCGCACGGTCGCCGACTTCTTTTTTGTAGATAAACTGCCGCCCTACGATCCGGCGGAACTGATTCCGCAGAAGGGTGATCGGGCGCTGGCGCTGGCGGTATTGCAACGCGCGCGGGAAATCCTTCAGAACACCGAATTTCGTCACGATGCGCTGGACGCCGCCCTGCGAGCCGGAGCCGCGGACCTAAAAATCAAACCCGGTCAAATGTTTCAGCCCATACGGGTGGCAGTTTGCGGGAGGAAAGCCGCTCCGCCATTATTTGAGACGCTGGAAGTGGTCGGGCAACCAGTAACACTTGCTCGAATTGATCAAGCGATCGCGCTGCTGTCCGGCCAAGGAGACTATGAATCCGTTAAAGACTGAGGCTGATACCGGAGCGGCGCCGGCCGAATCGGTCGCACCCTCGAACTTCATTCGTGAAACGATTATCGACGACCTGAAGACCAACAAATACGGCGGACGCGTCCACACCCGTTTTCCGCCGGAACCCAATGGCTATCTCCACATCGGCCACGCTAAATCGATCAATTTGAACTTTGGCCTGGCTGCCGAGTTCGGCGGCCAATGCAACCTCCGATTCGACGACACCAATCCGTCCAAGGAAGAGACCGAATACGTCGACTCAATCATCGAGGACGCCCGCTGGCTCGGCGGCGATTTTGGCGACCGTATCTTCTACGCCTCCGATTATTTCGATCAGCTCTATGAATGGGCTGTCCAGTTAATCCAAGCCGGCAAGGCCTACGTTTGCGATTTATCGGCTGACGAAATTCGTAAGCGGCGCGGCACGCTGACCGAACCCGGCCAGGAGAGCCCGTATCGCAACCGGTCGGTGGACGAGAATTTGGATTTGTTCGCCCGCATGAAAGCCGGAGAATTTCCGGATGGTGCGCGAACCATGCGCGCCAAGATCGATATGGCCTCGCCGAATCTCAACATGCGCGATCCGGTGATGTACCGCATTCTGCATGCCGAGCATCATCGCACCGGCACCAAATGGTCCATCTATCCGATGTATGACTTCGCGCACGGCCAGTCCGATTCCATTGAGCGCATCACACACTCCATCTGTACGCTGGAGTTCGAGGATCATCGCCCGCTCTATGACTGGTACATCGAACAGTTGGGCATCTACCATCCGCAGCAGATCGAGTTCGACCGGCTCAACCTCACCTATACTCTCTTGAGCAAGCGGAAGCTGCTACAACTGGTTCAGCAGGGTCTCGTGAGAGGTTGGGACGATCCACGCATGCCCACCATTTCAGGGCTTCGCCGCCGCGGTTACACATCGGAAGCAATTCGCAATTTCTGCCGGCGCGTGGGTGTGTCGAAGACCAACGGCACCACCGAACTCGGACTTCTCGAATATTTTTTGCGTGAGGACCTGAACAGACGGGTGAACCGTGTCATGGCCGTTCTGCGACCAGTGCGAGTAGTCATCGACAATTACCCTGAAAATCAGGTGGAACACATGGAGGCCGTCAACAATCCGGAAGATCCCAGCCAAGGGACTCGCCAGGTTCCCTTCTCACGAGTGCTTTATATTGAGCAGGACGATTTCCGCGAGGACCCACCCAAGCAGTATTTCCGGCTCTCGCCTGGACGGGAGGTTCGGCTGCGATATGGCTATCTGGTCACCTGCACCAGCGTCGTCAAGGATGCGAGTGGACAGGTGACTGAAGTTCACTGCACCTACGATCCCGCTACGCGTGGCGGCAACACTCCCGACGGCCGCAAGGTCAAAGGTACGATTCACTGGGTATCGGCGGAGCACGCCATCGACGCCGAGGTTCGTCTTTACGACAATCTATTCACCAAAGAAGATCCCAACGAGGTCGCCGATGGTCAGGACTTCACAGCCAATCTCAACCCCAATTCACTCGAGGTCGTGAACACAGCTAAACTCGAACCGAGCCTCCGCGCCGCGAAACCCGGATCGCGCTATCAGTTCGAGCGCCTCGGTTACTTTTCTGTCGATCCCGACACGACGCCGGGGAAACTGGTGTTCAATCGAACAGTCGCCTTGCGCGACACCTGGGCAAAAATCGAGAAGAAATCGAAATGATCATTCTCGGACTCGGCGGGATTCTTAGCGACCCCGCCTGCGCCGTTTTAAAGGACGGCGAACTGGTGGCCGCCATTGAGCAGGAGAAGGTCGCGCGCCGGCCACCTTCCGGCGGGTTGCCCGACGAAGCGATCGCGCTGGCGCTACAGCTCGCAAACGCCACTCCGGCCAACGTGAACTGTGTCGCTCTGGTGCGGCCGTTCGCACAAAATATTCATCTCGCTTTGCGCTCGCAGTTTCCGAACGCTCAAGTGCTCATGGTCGAACACCACACCGCGCACGCGGCCTCGGCCTACTATCCATCGCCCTTCGACGAGGCCACGGTGCTCACGCTAGACCGCGATGGCGATTTCCGCTCGGCCGCCCGCTGGCGTGCGTCCGGCAACCAGCTCCAGTTGGAGAAAGACCTCTATTATCCCGACTCTCTGGGAGACCTCTACGGCCGTGTCACCGAATTGCTGGGATTCGGAGCTGGTGTAGACGAGCACAAGGTCCAGTGGCTCTCGACTGCTGACGGGGGCGGCGCCTACGAGCCGCTTTTCGAACAGATTCTTGGAAACACCGAGTGGCCCGTTTTGAATCGCGCCTACTTTGATTCCGACCGCTTGACCGAGGGCGGCTTCAGCGAAAAGTTTTACGGACAGATCGGTTTGGAAGAGGGCGCTGAAATTCCCAACGAGATGCATGCACCACTCGCCGCAGGTCTTCAGCGGGCCATTGAGCGCGTAGTTCTGCGCATGGCCGGACCCAGCGACAAACTCTGTCTCGCGGGTGGTTTGGCACTGAATGCGCTGCTCGTCAGCTCGCTCGAGCGATCCAAGAACGTTTTCGTTCAGCCCGCGGCCGGAAACACCGGTACCGCGCTGGGAGCTGTGTTCTACGCCTGGAACGGGGTCATGGGTGAGAAGAAGCGCGCTTCATTGAACGACCTGTGCCTTGGGCCCAGCTATGATGGCGAGGAGATCAAGAAGGTGCTCGAAAACTGCAAGCTGCGATTCCGCTACTTGCTGACCACGGGCGAGCTGATCGATTCCGCGGTCCGCGATCTGAATGGCGAAAAAATCATCGCGTGGATGCAAGGCCGTATGGAGTTTGGACCCCGAGCGCTCGGCAATCGGAGCATCTTGGCGTCGCCCCTCAATCCTTATTCGACCGAGAATCTCAACCTCTTCATCAAGCACCGCGAGCCATTCCGGAAATTCGCCGCGTCGGTACCCGCCGAGGTGTCTGGCGAGTACTTCGAAACCGGACCGAATGCGCGCTATCTCGCCACCGTCGGGCGCGTGCATCGCAAGTATCGTAAGACATTTGAAGGAGCCGTGATGGGCGACGATGCCGTTCGCGTCCACACCGTATTCAAAGACGACAACCCGCTCTATCACAGCTTGCTGCATGCGGCCGGCAAGGCCACCGGGCTTCCCGTGCTGTATAACACCAGCTTCAACCTCTTCGGCGATCCGCTGGTTTGTACCCCCCGCGATGCCGTGCGCAGCTTCTACTCTTCAGGCATCGATGCGCTGTTCGTCGGTAATTTCATGGTAGAAAAGTAGACCTGGAGGTTGAAGTGAGAGCGTTACTCGCTTTACTGACGATTGCGTGTCTTAATAACTGCAGCTTGTGGGCTCAGGAAAGGCCGCAGGCCGCTCCGTTCAATGCGTCGCAAATGGACATGCAGCCTCCCCCTGCACAGGGCATCGCCGTGCGGGCCGGCCGCCTATTCGATCCCAAGTCCGGTACGAATCTACTCAATCAGGTGATCCTGATCAAGGGCGATCGCATCACCGACGTCGGCCCGGCTGATCGCGTGCAGATTCCCCCAGGCGCGAAAATAATCGATCTCAGCCGTGCCACCGTGCTCCCCGGATTGATCGATCGCCACGTGCACTTAATGCAAGACCAGTTTCCCAACGATGGCCGCGCATCCTTCACCGGCCTGAACTATGCTCTTAAGGATCTTCGCGCCGGATTCACCACGCTTCAGGACATGGGATCGGCTTACACTTATGCCACGGTCGAGCTGCGCGACGCCATCAACAAGGGCCTGGTGCCCGGACCGCGGCTGCAAGTCTCCGGTCCGCAGATCAATCCTCGCGGCGCGACCTACTATCCGGCGCCGTCGGTTGTTACTCCATTTGGCCAGGGCCCCGGCGCCGCAGTCTGGCAGCTTTCTAGCGATGTGAATTCACCGTGGCTGGCTCGTGCCGCAGTTCGCGAGCGGTCGCACTATGGAACCGACTGGATCAAAATCTACGAGACCGAAGATTACCAAGGCAGCGGATATCCCGACCCCGACGGCTCTGGCGCGTTCAAACCGGATGGAACGATGATCAACGTTCCCTCTTTGTCCCTCGAAGAAAACCAGGCCATCGTCGATGAGGCGCACCGTAGAGGACTGAAGGTCGCCTGTCACGCCTATGGCGGGGAAGGTCTGCGCAATTGCCTGGCGGCGGGTGTCGACCTGCCTATGCACGTGATCGTCGGAGTTACCGGCGCCGCCGGTCTAGACGAGGAGACCTTGCGCTACTTCAAACAGCCTCTCGCCGACGGAACGCTCCGTCCAGTGCAGCAGACTCTATGGGATTTGATCGGCGAACTCGAGACTCGCGACCTGAAGGCCAGCCGCGGTAAGGCCACTCGTATCGGTCTCACCGAGCTGAGTTTCAAAAGACTGAATGCCGCTGGTGTTAAACAAGTTTTCGGAAGCGGCGCCTACACCGCTGGACACGGCGTGCAGGCTTTTCAGTTCGCTTATTACGTGAAATGGGGAATGAAACCGGCCGATGCGCTGCGCATGGCTACCAGCAATGCCGCCGAGGGCCTGAACTTTGAGTTGGCTCACGAAGTCGGTTTCATCGAAAAAGGTAGATTCGCCGATTTATGCGCTGTCGCTGCTGACCCGCTTTCCGACATCACCGAAATGGAACGCGTCAAGTTCGTCATGAAGGGCGGCGTGGTCTTCCGCGACGATCCGATCTCCGGCGGCGCGGCGTCCACCGGCGGGCGCTGAACGCTGAGTTATCCTGGAGCGAATGAGAACCGCTCTACTCGCCGCCTTCTGCCTTGGCTCGCTCGCCCACGCGGCCGACCGCTTCCCAGTCGACTGGCCCAAACTCCAAACCGAAACGATGGACTACTACACATCCGTCATCAAGATCGACAGCAGCAATCCGCCGGGCGATGAAACCAAAGTTGTCGACTACCTCAAGCCAATTCTCGATCGCGCCGGCATTCCGACCGAAGTGCTTGCGCTCGACCCCACGCGAGCCAACCTGATCGCGCGCATTAAAGGCAACGGTTCCAAGCGGCCGCTCATCATCATGGGCCACACCGACGTGGTCGGCGTCCAGCGCGAGACGTGGCCGCAGGGCATCGACCCCTTTGCTGCCTTGCGTAAAGACGGCTTTGTGTGGGGTCGCGGCTCTTCCGACGATAAGTCGCACGTCGCGTCGTGCCTGATGACCATGCTCTTACTCAAACGTTTCAATGTACCCCTCGATCGCGACGTCATCTTCATTGCTGAATCGGGCGAGGAAGGTAGCGCGAACTTCGGCATCGGCTTTTTGGTGGATAAACATTGGAACGAGATCGAAGGGGAATACGCGCTAGCCGAGGGCGGCCAAACGGTCTCGCGCAACGGCAAGGTTAGCTATGTCGGAATCAGCACTACCGAGAAAAGCCCACGCGGCGCGCGCCTGGTGGCTCACGGAACTGCCGGTCACGGTTCGCGTCCCCGCCCCGATAATGCCATCCTTCACATCGCCGCCGCAGTCTCGAAATTCCAGACCTGGCAGCCGCCCATGCGTTTGAACGACACGACTCGTACCTACTTCGAGCGGCTCGCCACCATTAGCCCGCCCGATCAGGCCTATCGCTATAACCACGTCACCGATCCCGCCCATACCGAAGAAATCCAACGCTATTTCCTGGAACACGAGCAACCCAACTATTCCGTGCTCCGGACCTCAGTCGTTCCCACTATGATTCAAGGCGGCTTCCGAACCAACGTCATCCCGTCGCAAGCCGAAGCCACGCTGGATATCCGCGCACTTCCCGACGAGAACATGGACCAGCTTTACGCCGAGATAAAGCGGGTTATTTCCGACCCTGCCGTCGAGCTCGTCACCAACGCTACCCGCAACCGGCCCATCGCTCCGCCCTCATCGATCGATAGCGAGATGTTTCGCGCGCTCGAGCGGACACAGAAAACGATGTTCCCGGACGCCGTCACGATTCCCGTCATGCTGACGGGCGCCACCGATATGGCTCAGCTGCGAGGCAAGGGCGTACAAGCGTATGGCTTCGGTGCAATCGCTGATGAGAGCGAGAACGAGCTGCACGGCGCGCACTCAGATCAGGAGCGCCTGCTCGAAAGCTCCATCCACAAAATGGTCCAGTTTCTGTGGTATACCGTGCTGGATATCGCGGCGTCGAAGCAGTAACTATTCCGCCGCCCGCTTCCCGTTCGCTCCGCCCGGTCCCGCCGCACAAATGAAATTGGCCGCTTCATCAGTGCTTCCCGACCCCTTCCACTGCGCGACCTGCGGATAAGGACACAGCGGCCGCGTGCGTTCTACGCCGCTGACTGGATTCGTGGTTTTGTACTTGGTCGCGATGATCTGCGCCGGAGCAACGCCGTTCTCCACCCACTGTTCCACCGCGCGATTGATATCGTGCTGCGCGTCGCCTTCTACCTCGCTAGTTTGGCCGAAACTGTTCGGACCTGGCCCGCCGCCGCAATGCTGCATTCCCGGCACCATGAACAGGCGGACGAACTGATCGGTTTGCTTAGCTCCCATCTTGGCTATCACGCCGTTGTAGTACTGGATCGCGTTCGCCGGCGGGATCGCGGCATCGCTCCAGCCGTGATAAACGATCAGCTTTCCTCCGCGGTCCTTGAACTTCTTCAGGTTCGCATCGGTCGCGTTCAGGATCTGACCGACCTTGTCATCGGCCACTTTCATATCATGTTCAACCGAAAACGTCTTGATATCCCAGTCCGGATTGTCGAAAACCATATATTTGAAAAAATTCGTCCCAAACGCGTACTGCAGGCTCTTGCCGGCTCCCCCGCCGCTGATCCAACCGCCCCAGCCGTTGGGTCCAGGCTCACCGCCAGGGCTGTAGCCGAGATACATCGGCTTGCCCTTGGAATCCTGTGGACCCGTGTAGATTTCCTTCAACGTGCCGATCTGCGCCTCGGTCAGACAGCTATTCGATTCCTCGCCCTTGCACAACAACACCGATGGATCAAAATGGCACGCCGCCGGATTCTCGATCACACCGTCCTTCACGCCATCGTTCGCGTCACAGGCGTTGAGTGCCGCCGCTTCGATCGCGGGCAGCTTCGCCGCCGGGATATAATTAGCCGGATCGCTCACCAGTACTTGCGCCTCCCAGGTTGCAGTGGAAAGCAGGTGCGTCCAGTTGTTGGCGGGCGCGCCGGCGACGATTCCGTCGTAATCGGCTGGATAGCGCTGCGCCTCCATCAACGCCTCGCGGCCCCCGTTTGAACAGGAGCTGAAATAGGATTTCTTCGGTCCATCGCCGTAAAACGCCGCGATGACTGCCTTGGCCGCCTCGGCTGTTTCGTGGACTGCGCGATATCCGAAGTCCACGACCTTCTCGTGATGTCCCAGCGCCCACTTCGCATCGGTCCCGCCCGCTTCGTGTCCGGTATCGGTCGACGCCGTCGCAAAGCCGCGCCTCAATGCCGACGCCAGCCCAGGAAACGAGACCGACCCTGCGAACCCACCATTGCCGACGCCATAGAACTTGCCGTTCCAGCCTGAGCTCGGCAGCCACACTTCGAACATAATTTCCGAATCGCTCGCCGGCTTGATTACGCCGGCCACCCGGCAAAATGCGGGCAGTTTTTCGATCGCCGGGCCCATCGGCGGCTTAAAAGCTCCGCCCGTGACTGATTCAGCAGTAGTGATCGTCGTGTTCGGACGCCCCAGCGTAGCGAGGCTTTCGCACGTGGCTGCAGCGGCTGGAAATCCCACAATTAGCGCCAGCGCGAGTAAACGGTGTCTCATTAGAATCCTCCCAATATGTCTTCTAATTCTAGAATGAAATGGGATGCGAGCGATTTTGATTGCCATGTGCTGTCTGGCGCTCCGGGGCCAGGATGCCAACGTCTCTGAAGGCTACGATCATTTTTACAATCTCGAATACGACCAGGCCATCGCGGTCTTCACCTCCGAGACCGAACAGCATCCCGATGATCCGACTGCGTGGAATCATCTGGCGCATGCGACGCTCTACCGCGCCATGTACCGCAGCGGCGCCCTCGAGAGTGAGCTGGTCACCGGCTCCAACCCATTTCTGAGCCGGCAAAAAGTCAAAACGTCAGCGGCGGAAAACCAGCAGTTCTACGATGCCATCGACAAAGCGCTCGGCCTGGCTCAGTCCCGTTTGCTCGACAGCCAAGAAGATCCCCTCGCGCTTGGCGCTCTGGGTGTTTCTTACGCGCTGCGCGCCAATTACAATTTCCTGGTGCGCAAAGCCTGGACCGATGCACTGCACGACGCCACCGACGCCCGCAAAGCGCACAAGCGTCTGACCGAGCTCCAGCCCGACAATGTCGACGCCCGATTGATCCCAGCGTTGTACGATTACATCACGGGGAGTCTTCCGATCGGATATCGAATTCTCGGTTTCTTGGCTGGCTATCATGGTGATCGCAACCGCGGCATTGAATCTTTGCAGTCTGTAGCGCAAGACGGCAAGTCGAATCGCTTGGATGCTGAAATCATGCTGGCCGCCATCTACCGGCGGGAGCGCCGCGCGAAAGAGGCTGTTCCGCTGCTAGAGGATCTAATTCAGCGATTTCCGCGTAACTTTCTGCTTCGCTTCGAACTCGTGCAGATGTATAGCGACCTGGGCGACAAGCCCGGTGCGCTCTCGGAGATCGCCCGCATCCGCGATCTCAGGCAAAGTGGCGCCGCCGGATTCGCCGAACTGCCGGCAGAGAAAATTGACTATCTCGAAGGAAACCTGCTCTTCTGGTACAGCGACCTCGACCCGGCGCTCGCCGACATGCAAAAAGTTACCGCCAAAGCTCGAGATTTAGATCTCAACACGGGCATTATGTCCTGGATGCGCCTCGGCCAGATTTACGACCTCAAAGGCCGTCGCGTATCCGCCTTGGCTGCCTACAAAAAGGCCGTCGCCATGGCGCCGCTCTCCGAAGTGGGCAAGGAGTCGCGGCGCTACGTCAACCAGCCCTACAAGCGTTCATCATCCGCCGACAACGCATCGGAAGCCAAAAACTAGAAACTAGAAACCAGAAACGAGAAACTTTGGCAAATCATCTGATCGCCGAGAAGAGCCCATACCTACAACAGCACGCCCATAATCCCGTCGACTGGTATCCCTGGGGCGACGAAGCTTTCGACAAAGCGCGCCGCGAAGACAAGCCCATCTTCCTTTCCATCGGCTACTCCACTTGCCACTGGTGCCACGTGATGGAGCGCGAGTCTTTCGAAAATGATGCTATCGCCGAAATGATCAACCGCTCGTTCGTGCCGGTCAAGGTCGATCGCGAGGAGCGTCCCGATGTCGACCGGATCTATATGACCTACGTACAAGCCGCCACCGGCAGCGGCGGATGGCCTATGTCGGTTTTTCTCACGCCGGATTTGAAACCGTTCTTCGGCGGCACCTACTTCCCACCTGACAATCGTTATGGGCGCCCTGGTTTCCCGACGCTGCTGGAACGCATCGCCTCGGCCTGGCGTGAGCAGCGTGCCGAGATCATTGAGACCAGCGGTAAAGTCATCTCGCAACTCAAGTCCATTTCTGATCCGGCCTCCACCGGCGGCATCGCCGACAAAACCACCCTCGATTCGACCTTCCAATACTTTCGCCGGACCTTCGACACCACACATGGCGGCTTTGGCGACGCTCCCAAGTTTCCCCGCCCCGTGGTTTTCAATTTTCTATTTCGTTATTATGTGCGCACGCAGCGTACCGAAGCGCTCCAGATGTCATTGGACACGTTGCGCGCCATGGCCGCGGGCGGGATGCACGACCAGCTAGGCGGGGGCTTTCATCGCTATTCTGTCGACGAGCGTTGGTTCGTTCCCCACTTCGAAAAAATGCTCTACGATCAGGCGCAGCTCGCGATCTCCTATCTCGAGGCTTACCAGATTACGCACAACACGCTTTACGCCGGCATCGCGCGCAGCACACTCGATTACGTCCTCCGCGACATGACTCATCCTGACGGCGGGTTCTACTCCGCCGAAGATGCCGACAGCGTTATCGATCCGGCTAATCCGAAAGAAAAGGGTGAAGGTGCGTTCTATATCTGGACTGCCAATGAGCTGGAACAAGTGCTCGGTCGGCAGGTCTATGATCTGTTCGCCGCGCATTACGGCGTCGAGAAAGACGGCAATGTCGACCAGGATCCGCACGGAGAATTCACCGGCAAGAACCTCCTTTATCTGCGGCAAGTGCCCGACCCCTCCGTCGCCGATCAATTACAAAAAGCCAGGGCCCAGCTGCTCGAGGTCCGATCCAAACGCGTCCGGCCTCACCTGGACGACAAGATCCTCACTTCCTGGAATGCGCTCATGATTTCGGCCTTCGCAAAGGCCGCTCAAATTCTCGAGAACGACCCGCACTATCTCGCCGCCGCCCAGCGCGCGACGTCTTTCATCCTCACCCGCATGTACGATCCCGCCACCACCCTTTTGCAACGCCGCTTCCGCGAAGGTGAGGCCGCTATCCCCGGCTTCCTCGACGACTATGCGTTCTTAATCGCCGCACTCCTCGATCTCTACGAAGCTGATTTCGATCCTGCTCATCTCGAGACTGCGCTGGCTCTCGCCGCCAAGATGCGCGAGCTTTTCGAAGATCCCCAGGCCGGCGCGTTTTTCACCACCGCCGGTCAAGATAGCAGTCTGGTCCTCCGGATGAAGGACGATTACGACGGCGCCGAACCATCCGGGAATTCCGTGGCCCTGCTCGATCTCCTCCGTTTGGCTCACCTCACCGATCGCGATGAGTATCGTCAGGCCGCCGTGCGCACTCTCGACGCACTCATGCCAAAAATGTCCAGCCAGCCCGTCGCGGTCCCGCAAATGCTGGTCGGCCTCGATTATTCGCTCGCTCCCAAGCGTGAAGTAGTCATCGCGGGTGATCCACAAGCCGAGCCCACCCGCGCCCTTCTGAACGAATTGCGAAGCCGCTTTCTTCCATACACGGTCACTCTGCTCATCGATTCCGACATGACCCGAGAGAAACTCGCGCGCATTTTCCCCGCCGCCGGCATCATGCGCCAACTCGATGAACAATCCACCGCCTATGTTTGCGAGAACTACTCTTGCCGGCTGCCGACTACCGAGGTAGCGAAGTTCGCCGAGTTGCTACAATAAGTCGAAAATTCAAACACGAGGAGAATTCATGGAAAGACCTGGAGCCACGACGATGAGAGGAAAACCGCTGACGCTCGTCGGACCGGAACTTAAGTCCGGTGACAAGGCCCCTGATTTTGATGCGGTGACCGATTCACTCCAACCCGTCAACCTGCAAGGCACCGGACCAGCCGTTCGTATTTTTAGCGTCGTCCCATCGCTCGATACGCCGGTCTGTGATATGCAAACCAAGCGCTTTAATGAAGAGGCGGCGAAGTTGCCAGGGGTCGAAATTTTTGCGATCAGCATGGACCTGCCGTTCGCCCAGAAGCGCTGGTGTGGAGCTTTCGGTATTGACAAGATCAAGATGGTTTCAGATCACAAATCCGGCTCATTCGGCGAGCATTACGGCACGCTGATCAAAGAACTGCGCATCGAGAGCCGTGCGATTTTCGTGCTCGACAAAGACAACACCATTAAACACGTCGAGTATGTGAAAGAAGTCGCTGAACATCCCAATTACGATGCGGCATTGAACGCCGCCCGCTCCTTGTTGAAGTAGCGCAATTATTGGTGGCGCGCGCACTTTTGCGTGCCGCGTTTACACTTGTGTGAACGCTTCTTCTTATGTGGCTTCCTTTCCGAACCTTCCGCCGCACCCCGGCTCTCACCGCCGTCGCCCTCGGTTCCATCGCAATCACCGTCGGCGCCACCGCGGTCGTCTTCACCGCTGTCAAAACTGTCTTACTGGATCCCCTGCCCTACGCTAACGCGGATGAGCTGGTCCAGTTTCGTACTGAATCTACGCGCGGCGGCGACTCCCGTGCCGACTGGATTACTTGGCCAGACATGCAGGACGTCAGCCGAAGGAATCACACGTTCCAGTCGGTCGCAACTTACCACTACGCTCTCTTGAATTTTTCCGGCGACGGCAACGTACCGCCCGAAGCGCTGTACGGGTTAGCCGTATCGGCCAACATGTTCCCGACACTTGGCGTGAAGCCGATGCTGGGGCGCAATATTCTTCCGGAGGAAACCCTACTCGGCCGCGACCGCGAGTTGATCTTGAGCTACGGCCTTTGGACCAGGCGCTTCAATAGTGACCCCAGCGTAATCGGCCGATCCGTTGAAGCCAATGGTCACGCTTGCACCGTCATCGGCGTTATGCCGCCGGGATTCGATTTCCCCATGCGCCTCGCCACCACCGTTCGCACTCCGTCGCAGCACATGGATTTCTGGGTCCCCAGCCCTGTTGATCCCGCCAAGAACACTCGGCAGTCTCCCGGCATGGGCGCGATCGCGCGCCTTCGCAAAGGCGTCTCCACTGCCGAGGTTGCTCAGGATCTTCAATCCATCAGCGCAGCCCTGCAACGCGAATATCCACTCACCAACCAGGATCGCTCGCTTCATGCCATTTCGCTCCGCAACCGCACACTCGGCTTTGCGCGCACTGGTTTGCCGCTTCTGCTCGCCGCCGCCCTTATGTTTTTACTGATCGGATGCGCGAACGTCGCCAATCTTCTCCTGGCCCGTACCTTCGCGAGACAGCGAGAAATTGCGGTCCGGATGGCGCTGGGGGCTGGACGATCGCGAATCGTGCGGCAACTCGTCTCCGAAAGTCTGCTGCTCGGTCTGGCTGGCGGAATCGCCGGCTACGCCTTCGCCGTGCTGGCGTGGAAAGTTCTTCCCTCGGTCGCGCCGATGAGTATCCCGCGACTAGCCACTGCCCGCCCGGATTGGACTGTGTTCGCATTTACGCTGGCTCTTTCGGTCATCAACGCCCTGGTATTCGGCCTCGCGCCCGCTCTCGGCTCTGCCCGCGGCGATCCTGCTCTCGCGCTCCGGGAAACCGGCGCCCGTGGCTCCATCGGCGCAGCTCGCAATCGGCTACGCTCGGCGTTAGTTGTTGGCGAAGTTGCCGTGGCTGTCACTCTCGTAATCATCGGCGGCCTACTGACAGGCAGTTTTGTGAAGCTCATCCGCACCAATCCCGGCTTCGATGCCGATCGCGTATTGGCGTCCATCATCATCGCCGCCGGCGACCAGTACCGGACACCAGCTAAACAAGGCATCCTATTCCGACGTATCGTGGACTCCGTTCGCGCTCTGCCCGGCGTGGAATCGGTCGCCACTGTTGATGCCTTGCCTTTCAGTGGTGAGAATCACGGCGGTACCATTCGAACGGATCTATCCGCTCCGGAACAGGCCGCTGAGATCGATCGCGTGAGCGCCGATTATCTGCAGACCATGGGCGTCCAACTCCTGCAAGGCCGTTGGCTCCGCGAGGATGACATGGATCCCGATCGCGATACAGCCATCGTGAACGACATTGCCGCAGCCCGGCTCTGGCCGGGACAGGATGCACTTGGCAAACGCTTTTGCCTTTGCTGGGATGTTAAATCGCCAATCTGGAAACGGGTCGTCGGCGTCGTCCAGACCATGCGGCACTCCGGACTGGATGAACCCATCAGTGCCTCAGTCTACTTCGCTTCCAGCGCGCTCGAGCATGCTCAATTCCTGGTAGTTCGGACCGACCGGCCCTCCGATGAGCTTGCTAAATCGGTGCGCATCGCCGTCGCCTCGGTGGATCCGAAACAGCCTGTGTTCGTGAGTGCGAGTATGTCGCGACTCATTGGCGACTCCATCGCCGACCGTCGTTTTATAATGACCCTGCTCGCCATCACGGGCTGTCTGGCGCTGCTGCTCGCCGCTGCCGGCGTCTACGGCGTGATCTCGTATGCAACCTCGCTTCGGACTCAGGAGATCGGCGTCCGCATGGCCCTCGGCGCCACGCCCCGCAACGTCCAACTCCTGATTTTCCGTCACGGCATGCTGATGGCCGGCGGTGGTGTAGTGATCGGACTGGCCTCGGCGCTGGCCGCGATCCGCGTGTTCAGCCTGGCATCCGCCGATGCCGCGCTTGTCACGCTCGCAGTCGCTCTAGTTGTCGTAGCCGCTGCTGTCGCCTGCTTTATTCCCGCGCGCCGCGCAACCCGCATCGACCCAATGCTGGCCTTGCGCCAAGACTGACCGTGGCGCACGGGCAGCGTTCACCTCTGTGAACGCTTTTTCTCATTCCTCCCGCAACGCAACCATCGGTTCCACCCGCGCCGCCCGCATCGCCGGCAGTAAACTAGCCGCGATCGCCACCACCGCGAGTCCGGCCACCGACGCTCCAATCGTCGTTGGATCGCTCGGCTGCAAACCGAACAGCATCGAGCTCGCCGCTCGCCCAACCGCCAGCGCCAGCCCGACTCCGATCACCAAACCCGCCGCCAGTAGCACCCCTGCCTCTCGCAAAACCAGACTCAGCACGTTCCCTCGACTGGCGCCTAGCGCGATCCGGATCCCGATTTCATTCCGTCGCCGCGCCACCATGTACGAGATCACGCCATATAATCCGACCGTCGCTAGCGCTACGGCGAGAAAGCCGAAGAAGCCCGACAGCGTCGCCATCAGACGCTCCCGCATAAGTGACTCCTGCACCTGAGTTGTGAAGACCTGAAACTGCAGCGAGATCTCTGAATTCTCGTCCAGCACGGTCTTTTTCACGGCTGTCATCAGTGACCCCAACGGAAGCATGGACCGCACCATAAAGGTCACCCCCAGACCCGGTTCCTTGTTTTGGCTCTCGGCTACAAAAACGATCGGCTTAAAGTCTTCCCTTAAACTCTGATACTTCGAGTTCTTCACTAGTCCTACAATCTGGAAAACGTGCTGAGGCTCGCCCGGTCCCACTAACATGCGGAAAGACCTTCCGATCGGATTTCCGCCGCCCATAAACTTCCGGCTGAACTCCTGATTCACAATGGCCACCTCGGGAGCCGAAGGAGTATCGCGATCGTCGAAATCGCGGCCGGAAAGAAAAGAGGTTCCCATCGTGCCAAAGTATCCCGGGCTGACGCGATCGAACCACGGGACCATTCGTTCTTGCGCGCGCTGGCCAAGCATTTCGATACTGTCGTTCCAGCCATTTCCGCTGATTTGTACGACGCTGGCGCTGGCTGTCGCCTCAACGCCCGGAATTGCACGTAAGCGGTTGAGTAGCTCCTGATAAAGTACAGCGCGGCGAGCCGCGGGAACATTGATCCGCGATATGTCCACTCCCGTAATCAGCAGGCCGTTTTCGCGAAAGCCTGGGTCCAGCGTGGAAAGGTTACGGAGACTTCCCACGAACAGCAGCGCGCCTACCAATAACACCAGCGAGAGCGCCACCTGACTGATCACCAGCATCCGGCGCAGGCCAAACTTGCCGCGATCGGCTGTGAGACCGCGCCCCGACGCCTTCATTGCAGACGCCGGAACCGCGCGCGAAGCCCGCAGCGCCGGTGTCAATCCAAAAAGAATGCAAGTGAGGATCGCGAGGCCGGCCATGAAACCGAAGACCCGCCAATCCGCCCCTAGCTCCACGAATAGCGGACTATCCTTGGTCGTCAGGAATGAAACCAGATAGCGGCTCAGGAAGCTCGCCAG
>Ga0210401_10003295_pt1 | contig 17319 bp, 14 predicted proteins | sample IncBWH32MmetaG_FD_150866 | JGI IMG/M metagenome (GOLD analysis project Ga0210401, IMG submission 150866) | Forest soil microbial communities from Barre Woods Harvard Forest LTER site, Petersham, Massachusetts, United States - Inc-BW-H-32-M | ecosystem: Environmental > Terrestrial > Soil >... | reverse complement strand
AAGCTCGGCAAGGTCTTCGAGCGCTTCTACCGGGGCGACGAAGCCCGCAGCAATTCCGCGGATTCCACCGGGCTTGGCCTCGCGATCGTCCGCTCCATCATGGACCTGCATCAAGGCAAAGCCACGGCCGAGAGCTCCGATGGGCTCACGCGCTTCAGTCTGCTGTTTCCCGACTAGCACCAAAACCAAGCCAGATTCCGGCTGGGCCTTGCTCGACCCCTGCCGAATCAAAGCGCAGACTCACGCCGGACTCGTTGTGCAGCCAAAAGAGTGAGTGAGCCGGCAACTCGTGCACGGCACCGTGCGGACCGGTCAGCATCCCTCGAGCGCGCGTAAACAATCCACATTGGGAAAGATCGCAGCTCCAGGTGTCTCCTGGCACGGCGTGCTGCATCCGGCCAACACCGCCAGAGACCATCAGATTCAGGTCGCTCGTCGCTCCGTCGAGCAGCTCGCACCGAACCGGCGCGTCTCCAGCGAATTGCAGTGGAGCACTGGCCGCGTTCAGTCGATATTCCTTGCCGGCGACGCGCAGTGCAACTCCGTTTCCCTCGACGACGCTGAACCAGCGCTGAACGCCGGGATACAGCGAAAATGGCCCGCTCCGAGTCACACTGGCCAAGCTGATACGCAGGCGCCATGAACTGGTGTCCTCGGGCCAACGGACCAGTTCGCGCGTCTGGCCTCCACCGTTTCGCCATGGCTGTGGACTGACGGCGGCGGCCATCACGACCCATGGCGCCTTCATGTGGCGGGCGTGCGCCGGGCGGACGTGCGCATCAGGTCAGCGTCTGGAAGAAGTTTGTCTGGCGTAACCAAGTTACTCACGGCGGCGCACTTCGTTCCGGTAGGCTCCCGATGGCGAGCGCCGGGCTTGCGGACCTTCCGGAGCTCGCCTTCCGAATTTTCAGCGGACGGAATTTGCATGCAAACGGCAGCAGACAGGGTCGAGCCCGTGGTCGCGGGCTTTTCGAGCTATCAGAAGTGGGTCATCGGGCTGCTCGCGTTTTTGCAGTTTACGATCATCCTGGACTTCATGATCCTCTCGCCGCTGGGCGCGATCCTGATGCCCGGCCTGGGGATCTCGCCGGCGCAATTCGGGCTGGTGGTCGCAGCGTATGCGTTCAGCGCCGGTGTCTCCGGGTTCGCCGCAGCGGGGTTTGCCGACCGCTTCGACCGCAAGCGGCTGCTGCTGATCTTCTACGGCGGTTTCGTGGCCGGCACGCTGATGTGCGGCGTGGCACACACGTACGGATTCCTTCTGCTCGCGCGGACGGTCACTGGTGTGTTCGCCGGAATAGTCGGCTCGACGGTGTCCGCGATAACGACGGACTTATTCGCGTATCAGGTGCGCGGGCGCGTGCTGGGCATCGTGCAGACCGCTTTTGCGGCCAGTAACGTGGTCGGTGTTCCGCTGGCACTCGCGCTGTCGAATCGCTGGGGTTGGAACGCGCCGTTTCTCCTGATCGTTGCGGTCGGGGCGCTGGTCGGCGTGGCTGCAATGCGTTACCTGCGGCCGATCGACGCGCATTTACAACAGCATCCGGATCGCAGCCCGGTGCACCACTTCCTGCACACGGTTTCCACGCCCTGGTACCTGCAGGGATTCGCGGCCACCGCGCTGCTTGCGACCGGCGGTTTCATGCTGATGCCGTACTCGAGCGCCTTCCTCGTGCACAACCTCGGCATCGAGTTCGGCCGGCTGCCCCTGGTCTACACGATCACCGGGGTGTGTTCCATTGTGGCCGGGCCACTGATCGGTCGGGCTTCCGACGCGCTCGGCAAATTCAGCGTCTTCAGTTTCGGCTGCGCCGCCACCATCGCGATGGTTCTGATCTACACGAACCTGGGCGTGACGCCGATCGGTCTCGTGATCCTGGTCAACTGTCTGCTGTTCGTTGGCGTGTTCTCGCGGATGATTCCGGCCTCGGCACTGATCTCGGCCATTCCCGCGCCGGCCGACCGCGGCGCGTACATGTCGATCAGCAGCTCGGTCCAGCAGGTCTCGGGGGGGTTCGCCGCGATCATGGGCGGCCTGATTGTATCGGAGAGCGCCACCGGCGCGCTGGAGCATTTCGACATCGTTGGATACGTGCTGGTTGGCACCACGCTCGTTACGCTGGCGATGATGTACTTCATCAGCCGCCGCATCGAACAAGCGGCGAAGTCGAACCCGGCTTCTTCATGATGTAGCGCCAAGGGCTTCGGCATCCCGATCCATCGGGAAGAGGGCGGCTGACCGACAGTTCACGTCCGCGTTGGTTGCAAAGACGGCGAAGGCCGCACCAACGACGGTTGCGACACCGGAGCACGCCCGCTCGGTCCGTCAGCGCATGTCTGCGTTTGTCCGTTTGTTGTCCGCGCGAGACCTTTTCCTCGCGGGCCAACCGCCTAGGATGCCTTCGAGTTCAACTCGCTGGAGACATCCGATGAACCCGATCAATGCGGACAGGCTTGCGCGGCCCGTTCGACTGCTGGCCTTTTCTGCGCTCGTCGTCGGTACTCTGTGCGCCGAGCCATCCATCGCTCAGCTGCACCATCAGCGAATGACGCTCGCGCCGGACGCGCAAGCGGAAAGCGCACTGGAAAGCGCAGCGGTGCGCAGCGGGCCGGCGTTCCCCACGCGGCTGGTCGGCCTGCAAGCGACGATGACCCAGGTGTATCCGACGATCGGAGCGAACGCCGATGGGACCGACCTGTGGCCGTGTTTTGGGCGCTCGTCGCCGAATCCGGATTGCCCCTCGGCGGGTGATCCGGCAGTCCAGCTTCCGGTCGGTGGCATGGTTCTCGGAAAGCCGGCTTTTGTCTGGAGACTCCAGGCCGCCGGCTCCATCAATGGGATCGGCTGCGACGCGCTGACCAATGGCACCACGGGACCGAGCGTTTCCGCGTACAAGCCGTGCGGTCAGATCGCGACCTGGTACGAAGACGACAGTTTTGACTCGACCGACGACCTTCTGCAGCGAATCGTGGTCACTCAGGGAGCGGACAGGATCATCTACGATTCGGGCGTCGTGGACTTTGGCCCGGCCGGACCGACGGTGAAATTCCCCGTCGACGTGATCCTCTATAGCGACGCGAACTTCGGCTACTGGCCAGGGGCCGCCGCCGGACCGAACAACGGAAACTGCAGCGGCGATTTCGCCTATCCATTGGCGTCGCCTGCCAATCCCGGCACGCCTTACGTGGTTGAAGCCGGCACGACCTGCGCGGAGCCGGTAACGGGTCCCGCTCACGTCTCGACCTACACCGAGCTCGCCGCGCCGACCTACAAGCAAGTGACAGGGGCGGCGTGCACATCGAAAGCAGTGGCCAGCCCCTGCTACACGGCCACCTGGATGAGGACGCACGAGATCCACCAGGATTTCGATCTCTTCTTCGAATAGCGGTCAGACTCCAACTGCGGGAGATGATTCATGAACGCGATCCATCCGAACAACACCGCGCGGTTCCTTCGACTGGCAGCGATTTTGACGCTCGGGGTCGGTGGTCTGTGCGCCAAGCCAAGCCTTGCACAGGTGCATCATCTGCAGATGAGGCCCGCGCCGCAGGCGCAAGCGGTTGCGAATGCGGCGGTGCGAACGGAAACGGTTGCGCTGCCCAGCCGCTTGGTCGCGCTGCAAGCGACGATGACTCAGGTGTATCCAACGATAGGAGCCAATGCCGATGGGACGGATCTATGGCCGTGCTTCGGCTTCTCGCCGAATCCCAATCCCGATTGCGCCACGGCGGGCAATCCTGAAATTCAGCTTCCACTCGGCGGCGCGATTCTGGGATTCCCGTCGCACGTCTGGAAACTCCAGGCCGAGGGCTCGATCAACGGGATCGGCTGCGACGCGCTGACCAATGGCACCACGGGACCGAGCGGTGTCGCTTATAAACCGTGCGGTCAGATCGCGACCTGGTACGAAGACGACACATTTGACTCGACCGACGACCTTCTGCAGCGGATCGTGGTCACTCAAGGAGTGGAGGAAAGGATCATCTACGATTCCGGCGTCGTCGACTACGGCCCGGCCGGGCCGGCAGTGCAATATCCCGTCACCGTGATCCTCAATACCGATGCGAATTTCGGATACTGGCCCGGCGCTGCCAGCGGACCGAACAACGGAAACTGCAGCGGCAACAGTGGCTACCCATTGGCGTCGCCAGCCAATCCCGGGAAGGTTTACGTGGTCGGTGGCCACACGAGCTGCGAGGGGCCAGTACCGGGGCCCGCTCATTTCACCACCTACACGGTGCTCGCCACGCCCACGTACACACAAGTGACCGGCGCGGCTTGCGCGTCCAAAGGGGTAGCCAGCCCTTGCTACACCGTCTCCTGGATGAAAACAGACGAGATTCACCAGGACTTCGATGTCTTCTTCCAGTAGCGGTGGCCACCAGGCCACGGTGGCGGTTCGTAACGAGCCGCTGCCGTCGCCTCAGGCGAGGGGCCTGCGCACGTCCAACTCCTCCACCGCGCTGCTCGTGATCGATGTGCAGGAGTCGTTCCGTCACCGTCCCTATTGGAACGAAGCCGATGTGCCCTCGTTCCTGCAACACCTGCAGGCGCTGATCGACGGGGCGAAGGCGCGCCACATCCGGATCGTGCAGGTTTTTCACGTCGACGATTCAGGACCGTTTTCTCTGGCCTCGGGCCATGTGGTCCCATTGGCAGGCGTGTCGTTGCCGCAGCCCGACGCAGTATTCTATAAACGCACTCATAGCGCGCTGATCGGCAGCGGTCTCGACGTCTGGCTGGTGCAGCATGGAATCCGCCGCCTGATCGTCTCGGGACTTCGCACGGAGCAATGCTGCGAAACAACCACACGCCACGCTTCCGATTCAGGCTACCGGGTGGACTACGTGACCGATGCGACGCTGACCTTTCCGATGATCGATCGCCACGGCGAAACCTGGAGCGCGCAGACTGTCAAAGCTCGGACCGAGCTCGTGCTCGAAGGCCGTTTCGCTCGCATCGTCACCGTGGAGGAGGCGCTGGCCGGCGCTTAACCCGTGGGAGATCCCATCGTGAATGTTGAATGCGTCCAGGTCTATGTGGTGGTGCCACCTCGTCTGTTGCTGCTCGACATCGCAGGTCCGCTGGAGGTGCTGCGGTGGGCAAACCATGTTCAATCAGCCGTAAAGTTCCAGGTGCGCTACGTCGGCCCTCAGTCATGCCTGGAAAGCTCGATCGGAATGTGGGTCACGAACATCGACCCGTTGCCGCGGGAGCTGCCTGCGGGTGCACTCGTCGTGGTCGCCGGCGACGTGGATGAGGTGATGAGCTGCGGCAGCGCGGAAGGCGAGGGGCCGCGCGACGCGGCCAGCGCCGCCGACGCAGTGATCGTCGCGTGGCTCAGAAGGGCGGTGCGGCCGGGTCACAAGCTGATCACGATCTGCTCCGGCGCAATTCCGGCGGCGCGCGCCGGCCTGCTCGACGGGCGTACCTGCACGACGCACTATTCCTGTTGTGCACAGCTGGCCCAGATTGCCCCCAAGGCGACGGTGCTCGACAACCGCCTCTACGTCCAGGATGGCGATTGCTACTCGAGCGCCGGCATCACGACCGGCATCGACCTGATGCTTCACATCGTGAGCCAGTACAGCGATCCGTCCAGCGTGGTCGCCATTGCACGCTATCTGGTGGTTTATCTGCGCCGCAACGGCACCGAACCGCAGCTTTCGCCGTGGCTCGAGGGACGCAACCACATTCATCCGGCTTTGCACCGCGCCCAGGACGCGATCGCCGCCAACCTGACGGGAACCTGGAGCCTGACCAGGCTCGCCAAGATCGCGGGCCTGTCCGAGCGGCACCTGTCCCGGTTGTTTCACGTGCATGTGGGGTCCAGTATCGCGGATTACATCAATCGCCTGCGCGTCCTGCGCGCCAAGGAATTGCTGAGCCAGACGCGCCTCGACATCGAGCGCGTCGCAGAGGGAGCGGGCTTTACCTCGTCGCGCCAGCTGCGACGGATCTGGCGCAAGCTGTACACGACCACACCCAGCGAGACCCGAAACGAAGCTGCCTGGAGCAGCGGGAACCGGTGCGACAGAGCGGCAGCTGCGAGCCAGCGCTCTCACTGATTCCGGCGAAACCGTCAGCGCGCGACGCTCACCGTGTCAGGTCCCGGGGCGTTTCCGCCCAGTGCCAGGAAAAGCTGGACCGTGTCCAGATGGCGCTGAGCCTGCACGCGGACAAATCCAAGCTGTGCCTGCTGATACTGGCGCTCAGCGTCGAGCACCTGCAGCACCCCGACATTGCCAACCTTGTAGCTCTCGCGAGTCAGGTTCAAACTGGCCGACGCCGCGTCGAGCGCATTCTTCTGCGCCGACAACTCTTCAGCATCGTGATCCAGGGCCGTGAGCACGTCGGCGACCTGGCCGAATGACTGCAGCACGGCTTGTTCGTAATCGGCCAGCGCCGCCTGCGCTGCATCCTGCGCCTGCCTGCGCTGAGCGCGCAACGTGCCACCGTCGAACAGCGGCGCCGTCAACCCCGCCGCGAGTCCCCAACTGGTGCTCGCATGGTCGAAAAACTGCGACAGTTGCGTCGATTGCTGGCCGAGCGAAGCCGTCAACGTGATCTGCGGATACAGAGCGGCCGTGGCCACGCCGACCGCTGCGGTTGCGGCATGCAGTTGCGATTCGGCGGCAAGGATGTCGGGACGGTGGTGCACCAGCTCGGACGGCAGGCTCAACGGCAGCTCGTGAGGCAGCCGCAATTCGCTGAGCTTGAACTCCGGCGGCTGCCAATCAGCCGGAGCGTGACCCGCGAGAATGGAAAGCGCATGGCGCGCCACGCTAAGCTGCTGGCGCAGCGGTGGCAGCAGAGTCCGGTCGTTGCCCAACTGACTTTCAGCGCTGAGGACGTCGACCCGGGTGACGGAGCCGGCCTCGAAGGCGGTCTGCACCAGCGTCAAGTTCTGGCGGTCCTCCGCCAGCAGCGTCTCCAGCGCGTCGAGCTGCGCGCGGGCCGATGCCATCGCCAACGCCTCGCGCGCCACGTTCCCGGTCAAACTCAGGTAAGCAGCCTGCAGCTGATATTGCTGGGTGTCGGCCAGAGCCTGCTTCTGTTCGAGCGCGCGGCGCTGTCCGCCGGTGTAGTCGAACAGGTAACTGACGCTCGGGCCCACCGCGTAATAGGTGAACGGCGGAAAGACCACCGAGCCCCCAAACTGCGCACCGTACTTTTCACGCCCGGCGCCGGCACCCAGCGTCGCCTGGGGATATAGGGCGCCGGCGCTGGCATTAACCGCCTCCCGAGCCTGCGCCACCGAGGCACGTGCCGATGCCAATGTGCGATTGCCGGCGAGCGCTTGTGTCATCGTGGCGTTCAGTGCGTCCGATTCGAACACACTCCACCAGAGTGCCGCGGGACTGCCTCCGGCGACGAGCCGCTGATCACCCGCCGCCAGGTTGTCGAGCGGTTCGCGCGTGTAAGTGTCCGGGCTCGCTGTATCCGGCCGTCTGAAGTCGGGCCCGACCGTGCATCCACCGATCAACGGTGCCAGTGTCAGAAATGCGCTGATGGTCAGCGCGCGCGGGCGCAGGCGACGATTCGGCATGGTGTGGGCTAGGGTGTCCTACTCGATCGCCACGTGCGGCGCATCGCCGCCGTTGCGTGTCCCGGTACGCACGAGCAGCAGCAGCGGCAGGGTCAGCAGCGTAAGGACCAGCATCAGTTGAAAGTCGTCGATATAGGCAATCATCGAAGCCTGTTCGGTCAGCCTGGCGTTTAAAGCCGCCATCCCAGCGTGCGAGGCCAGTTGAGCCGCCAGGTCCGGGTTTTGAGTGGCCAGGCCGTAAGGCGTCACATGCTCGGCCAGGTTCGAGTGCACGATCTGGGTGTTGCTGATCAGCAAGGCCTGCACGACCGAGATGCCGATGCTGCTGCCGATGTTACGCATCAGACTGAAGAGCGCCGCACCTTCGTTGCGGAGCTGGGCGGGCAGGCTCGAGAAGGCCAGGGTCGCCATCGGCACGTACGCGATGCCAGTGCCAAGACCCTGTACCACGCCGGACCAGAACACGGGCGAGCCGTTCATCAGCAGGTCGAATTGGGTCATCTGCCAGAGCGACACCGCGGCGAGCAGGAAGCCGCTGCCGATGATCAAGCGCGAATCCAGCCGGCCAACCAGGCGTCCAACGAGCAACATCGCCAGCATGGTTCCAACACTGCGCGGCGCTGTCAGCAGACCCGCCGTGTACACCGGATAGTTCATCAGGTCCTGCAGCAGTGGCGGCAGCAGCGCCAGCGTGGCGAACAGCACGATGCCGATCACGAAGATGAAGATGTTGCCGGCCAGGAAATTGCGGTCTTTCAACAGCGAGGGCCGAATGAACGGATGCGGGCTGGTCGCGCTGTGCACCATGAACAGGTAGAAAGCCAGGCCGGCCGCCGTCGCCTCGATCCAGATCTCGTTGGAGCCGAACCAGTCCTTGATCGGGCCACGGTCCAGCACCAGCTGCAGTCCGGCCACGGCGATGCTCAACATCGCGAAGCCGAAGAAGTCGAACCGCGACCGGCGCGTCTGGCCGTGCGGCAGGTAGGCCGCCACGCCCAGGAATGCCAGGATGCCGAGCGGCACGTTGATGTAGAAAACCCACCGCCAGCTGTAATTGTCGGTGAGCCAGCCGCCCAGGATCGGTCCAAGCATCGGTCCGATCAGCACCCCCTGACCCCAGGCCGCCATGGCTCTGCCGTGCTTTTCTGGCGGGTTGATGTCGAACAGCACGGCTTGCGACATCGGTACCAAGGCGGCCCCGGCCAAGCCCTGCAAGAAACGGAACAGCACGATTTGCGGCAGCGACTGCGCCAGTCCGCACAACATCGAAGTCAGTGTGAAGCCCACCACCGACACAAGAAACAGGCGCTTGCGCCCGAATCGCTCGGCCAGCCAGCCGGTCACTGGCGTCATGATCGCCGCCGCGACGATGTAGGAGGTCAGCACCCACGTCATCTGGTCCTGCGTCGCCGAGAGCGACCCCTGCATGCGGGGGAGGGCGACGTTCGCGATCGTGTTGTCCAGCGTCTGCAGAATCGAGGCGAGCATCACCGTCAAGGTGATCATGCCCCGATGCAACCCGGGCTCGCCGCCGGCGGATGCCTTGCCGCTCATGCGCTGTCGCGCCGTCAGGTCAGAACAGCCCGCTCAGGCTGCGGCGATGGCCGGTGTCCACGTCCACGGTGGCGCTCAAGCCGGAGTGCAGCGGCAGATCGGGGACCGTGTCATCCAGTTCGAGCCGCACGGGCAACCGTTGCACCACCTTGACCCAGTTGCCGGTGGCGTTCTCCGGCGGCAGCGCCGAGAACTGCGAGCCCGTTCCGGGCGCAATGCTGGCGACGTGCGCCTTGAAGGTTCGTCCAGCATAAGTATCGATCTGGATCGTGGCCGGCTGCCCAGCGCGCATGTGCGCCAGCTGGTTCTCCTTGAAGTTGGCCTCGATCCACACGTCGCGGCTTGATATCAATGCAAAGACCGGATTGGCCGCATTGATGTAGTCGCCTACCTGCAACTGCTCAACCTTGGTGACGATCCCATCGTCCGGCGCTGTTATCTGCGTGTAGGACAGGTTCAGCTTGGCGCGGTCCAGGTCGGCCTGCGCCTGCAGCACACTCGGATGCCGATTGACATCGATGTCGGCGCTGCCGTCCAGCGTGGCCAGCACGCTGGCTGCCTGCTGCTGCGCGGAGGCCACCTGCTGGCGAGCGTTGTCCAGCGCGTGTTGTGCTCCGTCGTACTGAGCTTGCGACGCGATACCGGTCGCGAGCAGCTTCTGCTGTCGCTGGTACTCCTTCTCGCGATAAGACACCGTGTCCTGCGCCGAGAGCACCGTCGCAAGCTGTTGCCGATAGGTCGCCTTGCCGGCAAGGACGGTCAGACGAGCCCCGGCAAGCTTGGCCTGGGCTGCCTCGACCGCGATGCGGTACGGCTGATCGTCGAGGCGGAACAGGAGCTGGCCGCGATGCACCCGCTCGTTGTCGTGCACGAGGATCTGGGCGACCTGGCCCGAGATGTTGCTGCTGATCGAAGCCCTTGCGGCCTGGAGGTACGCGTCGTCGGTCGACATAGTGCGGCCGCCCGTGAGCCAGAAGGCGAGCGCGCCGATCGCCACCGCCGCGACGCCCAACACCATCAGCGGCACCCGCAAGCGCGCGCGCAGGTTTGCGGTCAGAGCAGGGAAGAAGGGCCTGAATACCGCTGCGCTCATTGCACCGCCTTAACGTCTTTACCGCGCGATCGAACGCCGGCGCGGCGGTTCGAGTCGGAGCGAGGCGCATCATCCGTCTCTTCAAGCGCTGCGTCTCCGAGGGGAGAGCGGTACCGGTCGATCGCGCCGGGCATCAGCGCCAGCAGGTTGGCGTGAATACGCTCGAGCAGGCTGATCAAGGTTTCCATCTCGCCTGCATCGAGCCCGGCCAACAATTCTGCGCGGGCGCGATCGGCTATGGTCCAGATCCGCTTCAGAATCGGTGCGGCTGCGGGCTTCAGGTGCAGGCGCCACGCGCGGCGATCCTGCGGATCCGGACGACGCTCGATCCACCCATCCTGCTCCATGCGGTCCAGGATTCGCACCAGGGTCATCTGATCCGTGTCCGTCACATCGGCAAGTCGCTTTTGGTTAATGCCCTGATTTTGCTGCAGGCAAACCAGCACCTTGCATTGCTCCAGCGTCAGCCCCAGCTTCACTTCGGCGGCATGGCGCTCGAAATTTCGGGAGGACAGGCGCGACACGTCCTTGAACAGGAAGCCAATGTGTCGAAGACGAGTCATCTCTTGGTAGACGTTCTCATGCAATACGCTATTTGACGATATTGTATCAGTCGATACGATTAGCGTCAAATCGCAAACACGGCCAGCGGCGAGGGTGCCTTTCGGTGCGGCGCGCCAACTGACGAATCACGCCTAACCAGATTGCGGCGTTCGGAAAACCACATCGTTCTCGTACGACGCTTTCTTCTGCTCTACGGACGCTCTGGCGCAGCCAAAACCGCCATTGGGCATCTCGACCTAAGTCGAATTGTGGGAAGAGCGCTCAGCGTGTTAGAACGTCCGGCATTCCAGAAGGCGGACGCCTGCTGCGCAGGCGTATCGGGAATCGATGCTGCGCCTGCAGCGTGGATCGCACGAACCAGGGAGAAACCATGTCACCGATCGAAGAGAAGACCAATACCCGCCGCATCGCGCCGCCCTGGCTGCTTGCGGCTTCGACGATTCTTCTACTCGCCGCGTGTGGCGGCGGCTCGGGCATGTCGTCGCCGACACCGTCTCAAAGCGCGTCGGCTGGTCCAACCATGATGCGGACTTCGATGAGCGCGACGGCCCAGGCAAATTCGAGCGAGGCTGCGGCGCAAGAAGACGACAGTCGTTTCCGTACTGTGGCGAAGGCGCGCTGCGGTGAAGGCGATCACCCGGAAACTGGTCTGCAGGGGCAGGTTCCGGCCGCGCTTCGCGCCAGCGGATTCGCGGGGTTCAATTGCAACCTGGAGCTGGTCGGCCAGAGTCGGGGCGATGGGGCAAGCTGGCAGCACGCCTGGTTCCAGGACAGCGCCGAGCATCGATGCGCCTACTACGACACCGCGTCGGCCACAACCGGCAGGACGCACCTCGGAACGGTGGTGATCGATGTCTCCCATGCACACAATCCGATCCCGACCGGGTACCTGACAACCGTGTCGATGCTCGATCCGTGGGAGTCTCTGCGGACCAATGCAAGGCGCCAGATCCTTGCGGCGGAAAGCGCAAAGAATGGCAAAGGAGGGCCCGAGTTCGACGTGTACGACATCGCACTCGACTGCCGGTACCCGCAGCTTCTGTCAAGCATCGCGATGGGAACGGCGAGCAACGGCGATGCCGGAGCGCTGCCGAGCGGCGAAACGCTGCAGGGTCATGAAGGAGCCTTCGCTCCCGATGGGCTGACTTACTACGGCGGCGATCGCGGTACGCCGACCAAATATACGGCCATCGACGTCGCCGACACGACCCATCCGAAGCTGATCACGGTCTTTACGCTCGATCCCGGCGTGCTGGCCCACGGCCTGTCCGTCAGCGACGACGGCAATCGTGCCTACGTTTCGCTCGACACCGATCCCGGCGTGCCTGCAAACTTCGCGAGTCTGCCGGCGACCAACGGCATTCAGATCCTGGATACCAGCGAAATTCAGGCTCGCGTGCCCAATCCGCAATTCAAAGCGATAGGCAAGGTCGTGTGGAAGGACGGCGGGCATGCACAGCACACGATACCGGTCACGATCGGCGGCAAGCCGTATCTGGTCACCGTCGACGAATCCGGTTCGGGCGGCCTGAACGGCATGCCGGGCTGGCTGGAAGCGTGCAACGCGGGGTTAACGCCGTTCAACATGGCGCGCATCGTCGATATCAGCGACGAGACGAATCCCAGGGTGGTGTCGGAGCTTGCGCTGGAGGTGCACGATCCAGCCAACTGCAGCCTGGTTCTGCCCGACCTGGTCGGTCTCGCCAGCTTTACCTACGGCAGTCATTACTGCAGCGTGGACAACCGGCACCATACAACCACACTGGCGTGCGGCTACTTCAACTCGGGAATTCGAGTGTTCGATATTCGTAATCCCCGGCGGCCGAAAGAGATCGCCTACTACAATCCGGCCGGCACCACGACCAGGAGTCCCGGATCCAACCATGGCGCTCAGTGGGTCGCCGGCGGTCCGGATTGGTGTAACGCCCAAGTCCACCTGGATGCGCGCAGAGGAAGTCTGCAGACCACCTGCCAGGACAACGGCTTCCTGGCGCTGAGATTCGAACACGGGGTCTGGCCGTTCGAGGATTCGACGACACCGCCGGGCGAGCAAAACTAAGACGGATCCGGGCTGTTTCAAGGGGCTGCGCGAGGGCGCTCGCGCAGCCGTTCCTGCAGACTTTGAACCTGCATCCGGTTCGGGACTGCGCTGAAAGTACGCAACGTCTCCAGTTGGCAGACATCCGGCCGCGTGTCTGTACTGCGTGGCTTGCCTGCGAGAACCCCGTTCGGATGACTTTCGGCACTCTCGCAAAGCGCCAGCGAGGGGCACAGTTCGTTCATGCGCTTCGATGCATCGCCCGACTGAGCCAACGCCGGAATCGCCACAATCTGATCCGACACCAACTCTTAAAGGAGGAGACCCATGGACTCGACGAATCAACCGAATGGAGCGACGCTTGAATCGGCAGAATTGATCGAACTCGACGTGTTCGAGTTGGCACAGGTCGGCGGCGGGGCGACGTATAACATAGGTACAGGCACAACCTCGTAGCGACTGATTCGGTTACTTGCGGCTCGTTCGGGATTCCCCAATCAACGCCGCTATCGCATGTAGGATTTCTTCAGGTCCACGCGACGCCGTCGCGGGGATGCGACCGGCGGCGTGACTGCTCAGTTGCAGGTCAGAATACGACTGATACTCGCGAGCTACTATCCGCGATAATGTCGCGTCGGCCTTACCGAAACGGGCGAGCGCAGGAAATGCGCCATAGACCCACGAATAACCGTACCTGCGTTGCTGCGCTTTCGGCGATCCTCGGGGCCGCTTCGCTGGCTCTACCGGCTGTGGCGTGGTGCGCGTTCGTGTGCAAGCCGCCGGGCGGGTCGATGATCATGCGCGACGACCTGCCCGCCGAGTGCGCGAGCGTCGAAATTCGCGAATTGAATCCGGACGGAACGCTCAAGCGCGTCATTCCGCCGCCGCGAACGACGCAGCAGAGGAATGCAGAAGAAGAGGCGCAGAAGCGCAGAACGGACTGCGTTCAGCAGAACGAGGCGCAGAAGCAGGGGGACGAAACGCTCCTGAGGCGCTATCCGATGGAAGACGATCTGATCGTGGCTCGCGATCGTGCACTGGCTAACGAGAACGCTCGAATCGAGCAACAAAACCAGAGACTGAAGGAGCTGAAGCTGGCGCGGGCACGCCTAGATGGCCAAAAGGCATCGTATCAGGGGCGCCCGATGCCTGACGCGTTGAAGTCCGATTTCGCAGCCAACGATTCAGCGACCGTGGCGGCGGAACACCAAATCGAGGCGACGAATTCCGGGGCTGAACGACTCGCCGAGAAGTTTGACGTCGACCTGAAGCGCTATCGAGCGCTGGTGAAGGGCACTGCCAAGCTCCCGTGTCAGCTCGACAACTGACATCGCGCTGTCAAAAAGCTCGTCGGGCGTCAGCTCGCTACGACGGTCCAACGTGGCGGTGAGCCGTACTCCTTTGGCGCCGGCGGGGCCTCGTTCCCCCAACGGCAGATCGAGCCGGCTCGGCCATCGTCAATGCGGTCGGGCCGATCCGCCAGATCGTGCAGAATGCATCGAAGGACGAACGCCGCTATCTTGTCATTCTGTCGGGCACCGCAGACAAGCCGGGTGCACCGCTTCAGGTGCAGGTAAGGTAACGACGGATCGCCGTCATGGCCAATGACATGGACCAGTGGATCGAGCCGTCGATGGACATTATTGGGTGTCCTCCACCTGATCGAGATATTGGCCGTAACCTTCGGCCTCCATGTCATCGCGGTGTATGAAGCGCAGCGACGCCGAGTTGATGCAGTAGCGCAAGCCGCCCCGGTCCTCGGGACCGTCCTCGAAGACGTGCCCGAGGTGGCTGTCCCCATGAGTAGAGCGGACCTCAGTTCGTGTCATGCCGTGGGAGGTGTCCCGCAATTCGTTGACGCTGGCCGCTTCGATGGGTTTCGTGAAACTCGGCCACCCGCACCCGGAGTCGAATTTATCCGACGACGCGAACAGCGGCTCGCCGGACACGATGTCGACGTAGATGCCAGGCTCCTTGTTGTCGAGGTATGCGCCGGTCCCGGGGCGTTCCGTGGCGTTCTGCTGCGTCACGCGATACTGCTCGGGAGTCAGCTTCGAGATGGCCTCCTGAGTCTTGCGGTACTTGTCCACGGGTATTTTCTCCTGAAGCGACTACCACTTTCACGCGAGATCGTTCAATCCCCCTCCGTAGAATCTCTGGCTACCTCCGGAACGTCCGCATCGGTTTCATGTCTTGCCTCCCAGAGATCATCGCAGCCCTCGCCACCATCACCGATCGCTTGAATCGCTACGTCCCTGTCCCGTTTGCTCTAGGCAGACTGAAGAAAAACGTAGCGCCTTCATTCAACGCGCTCTCAGCCCAGACCCGGCCAAGATGCTTTTCCACAATGCGCTTGACGATGGCCAAACCCACACCGGTGCCTGAAAACTCTTCGTTGCGATGCAAGCGCTGGAAAGGACCGAACAGCCGATCGATGCTCGACATGTCAAAGCCGACGCCATTGTCCTTGATACAAAAAACGCTCTGATCGCCGCTGTCGTATCCGACTATCTGCACGCGGGGCTGAGGCTTCTTGGCGCTGTATTTCAGAGCGTTCGAGATAAGGTTCACCCAGACCTGACGCAGCAGGGCCGCATCGCCCCACGAGTGCGGCAGCTCACCGACCGAAACATCCGCCTTCGCACCTCCGTTCGAAGCGCTCATTTCTCCGCAGATTGCAGCGACCAGCGCAGCCGTTTCGAATGGTTCCTTGTGGATCGCCTGATAGCCGATACGGGAAAGGGTGAGCAAGGCCTCGACGATGTCGGCCATGTGCCTCGCGGAGTCTCGAATCATTTTGATCTTGGCTCTGGCCTCCTGGGTCAATTCGGAGGCATGGTCTTCCTCCAAAATGCTGGTGAAGCCGTCGAGCGCGCGCAGCGGGGCGCGCAGGTCATGCGACACGGAGGAGCTGAAAGCCTTGAGATCCTCGTTGGCGTGGGTGAGCTTCGTCAGCAGTTCGTCGCGCGCCCGCGCCATGGTGAGGTGCGTGCGCACCCGCGCCAAAAGCTCCTGCGAAGTGAACGGCTTGGCCAGATAGTCGTCCGCGCCGGCGGCCAGGCCTTCGAGTGAAGCCTCCTGACCGGCGCGCGCCGAGAGCAGGATCACCGGCAGGGTGCGCGTGTCCGGATTGTCGCGCAGCTGGCGCACCAGGCCCATGCCATCGAGGTGAGGCATCATCACGTCGCTCAACACCAGATCCGGTTTTCTGGCCTGTACGGCGGCCAGTGCCTCGCGCCCATCGGCCGCCGTCTGCACGTCGTAGTGGGGTGAAAGCAGACCTTTCAGGAACATCCGCAAATCATGGTTGTCGTCCACGACCAGCACGCGTGCGCCGTTAGTGGCAGACGATGCAACGGGGTGCGACCCGTAGGGCAGCCACTGCAGCGCTTCATCGAGGTAGGCGGCGGCACTTCTCACGGTCGCCGCAGTATCGGACGATTCGGCCACGTGCTCGGGCGGCAGGTGAGCGCGTCCCGTGCGAAGGTCGATCACAAACTCCGTGCCGATGCCTTCCTGGCTTGCGACGTGGATTTCGCCTCCGTGGAGGTTGACCAGTTGGTGTACGAGCGCCAGACCGATCCCCGTACCTTCGTGCGACCGTGAACGCCTACCCTCGACTCGATGGAAGCGCTCAAAGAGTCTGGGCAGCTCGCTCTGAGGTATGCCGGCTCCGGTGTCCTTCACGGTCAGGCGCACGCCGCCCGCCGTCGACTCCAGTCGGACGCTGACCCCGCCTTCGAACGTGAATTTGAGTGCGTTCGAGAGCAGATTCATCACGATCTTTTCCCACATGTCACGATCAACGTAGACCGGCTCCGCGGTCGGTGAGCAATCGACCGCGAACGAAAGCTCCGCCCTGTCGAATCCCGAGTGGAAAGCGCTGGCCAGATCGGTCGTGTAGCGTGCCAAGTCGGTCGGCACGAAGCGTGCAGAGTGGCGCCCGGCTTCCATGCGCGAGAAGTCGAGCAGGGCGTTCACCAGTCGCAGCAGGCGCAGTGCATTGCGATGCATCTGGCTGAGGTGCTGCCGGGTTTCGGCGCTGAATGTCCGCTCTGCGAGAAGCATTTCGAGCGGTCCCAGCAGAAGAGTGAGCGGGGTTCGAAATTCGTGACTGACGTTCGCGAAGAACTCGGTCTTGGCCCGATCGATCTCGGCCAGGGCCTGGGCACGCCGCTGCTCGTCTTCGTGCGCCCGCGCCGCCCCGAACAACCGGCCAAGGTGAGCTGCGGTCAGATCGAGGAAATCGCGATAGCGCTGATCAAAGGCAAGGCGCGGACTGACGCCGGAAATCAGGACCCCGGCCACGCTTTGATGGTCCGTCGCGGCGATGGGCGAGACGGCTGCTCGCTGCGCCGGCTCCGGCCAGGGTCCGCCGGGGAGCAGACCCAGGCGGGAAGCCAGGTCTTCGATCGCGACGAGCTCGCGTTTTTCCACGGCCTGGGAAATCTCGGCGAAGCTTCCTCCATGCCGCGTTAATTCGATCCGGGCCGGGAAGGGCGCATCACTTTCCGTCAAAC
>Ga0210401_10003293_pt1 | contig 17321 bp, 12 predicted proteins | sample IncBWH32MmetaG_FD_150866 | JGI IMG/M metagenome (GOLD analysis project Ga0210401, IMG submission 150866) | Forest soil microbial communities from Barre Woods Harvard Forest LTER site, Petersham, Massachusetts, United States - Inc-BW-H-32-M | ecosystem: Environmental > Terrestrial > Soil >... | reverse complement strand
TGCGCAACCGGGCTTTGAGACGCTATTGAAATTGGTACGATCGGGCACGGCTTACGTCAAGATTTCGGGCGCGTATCGGAGTTCAACGCTGGCACCGGACTACCCGGACGTCGCGCCGCTGGCGAAGGCGCTGATCGCGGAGAACCCGAAACGCATCTTGTGGGGCACCGACTGGCCCCATCCCTCGCAGGTGCCAGGCCGGAAAACGGAGATTTCGCCGCTGTTTCAGATCGACGACGGGCGACTTTTCAACCAATTGGCGGCGTGGGCTCCGGAACCTGCCACGCGCGCGTCGATCTTGGTCGAGAATCCCGCGAGACTCTACGGATTTTGAAGCTGCTGCGAAAACGAACGAATCTCTTGAGCAAACCGCCAAACCTGTTGGGAGCGTTGCTGCGTCCTGACCGGCTTGTAGCGGGAATCGTTGTCTGTCGACGCAACCCCTACGAGTCACTGACGCCGCCGAGTTGCCGCGGTCCTTCGCTCCAGCGCTTACGAAGCATCCGGTTGAGCGGCTCAGAGAAGTAGCGAGCGACCATTTCTCCTACGAAGGCAGTCACGATAACAGTGGCAACAAAGAGCAGGGGAACGGACCAGATCGGACTCCCGTAGCGCACGAAAATCGCGAAGAATGCGAAAACGACGAACATGTGGGTCAAATACACTTCGTAACTGCGTTGGCCGAGATGCAGCAGTGGCGTTAGCAGGCGCGGGCCTTTCCACTGCGTTTGCGCGGCCGCGATGATGACCATGCAAGTCCCCACCGCGATGATGGTCATGTCCAGTCCTGACTCTCCGATAAGCGGTAAGTAGGCTAGCCGCAATCCGACAAGGATAGACAAAATCAGCGCCGCACCCGCCACGGCGAAGGCGCGCAGCGCCGCGCGCGAGAAATGAACGTGGGCGACGAGCAGCGCGGTGAGACATCCAAGCGCGATGGCGTCCATGCCGCCCAGATACGACTGCTCCGACCATACTTCATTTCCGCGCGCAAACACGGTGCGTGCGAAGGGTCCCAGCGCGACAAAACACAGAAGAATAGCCGGAAAAAACTTGCTGCGGCCAAAAAACCAGGCGACGAGCGGGAAAAAGAGATAGAACATCTCTTCGACGGAAAGAGACCAGAGCACGCCCCAATTGCCGGGAAGCCATCCACGTTGCGCCTGCAATACATTGACGTGCAGCGTCAGCGCGGCCAACAGCACGCGGCCAAGGCCACCCGTTTTGGCGGTAACGACGAATGGCGGGATTTTGGCGTAGTGCAAGATCGTCAGTACCGCGAGCAGTGCAAGTAGCATCGGCGCGATTCGTGCCAGGCGCAGCAGATAAAAATCTCGCACGCTGATGTTCGAGAGTTTCGTCCAACGTCGCAGCGCTGTGGAGGTAATCAGAAAACCGGACACCGCGAAAAATATCTGAACGCCGAATTGTCCGTTCCAAATCAGAGACGCAACGAGCTGTTTGTGCGCATCGGCAACGTAGGCGACGTCTGCGATTAACAGCCGCATGTGTACGTGGTTCAGCACTACAAAAAGTATGGCCAGCCCGCGGAGTACGTCCACGCCGTCAAGCCTCTTCCAACTTCGATGTAAATTTGGCGCAGCTGAGCTTGTAGCTGGATCGGCGAGAGCAGGGGCTGACAAGGCCATGGGGATCGGAACCTAGTGTAGCAATCGCTCGTCGCCCGACTTCGTCGAGCCTCAAGCCGTGTGCTGAAATAGTAGTGAAGTAGTGAGGACCAGCGAAGCACCGCGCGGATCCTTTTTCCGTAACGATTCGTTTTCCATAACGATGCAATGAGTGCCTGACGAACCTACTTACCGGGACTGACCCTACTAAGCCTCGCCATAGCGCGCCCATGGATTGACGTAACGCCCCAGTCGTCGCACACTGCAAGGAGTTCTGTGGGAAAATCCCCGGTTCCCCCCTAGAATCTATTAGACGTGGCCTAGCATCCAACCTGAGCCTGCCGCACAGGCAGCTATGTCCTGGGAGATCTGAATCGTGCCTGAACAACACGCCGAAAGTTCCGTTTCGCCGCAAGCTACCGCGGAATCGCAGATCGAAGCGCAAATTGACGCTTTTCTAGGCGGACGAAACTCCGACCCCTTTGCCCTCCTGGGCCCCCAACCTGCTCTCACGCAGGAAGGTCGCCGCTGGGTCATCCGCTTTTTCCACCCGCATGCTGCCTCGGCGAGCGTGCAGGTGTCCGGCCTGCCCGGCCCTATCGAGGCGAGAAAACGCCGCGATCAAGGGCTATTCGAGGCCACCCTCCCCGAAAACTACCGCGACCGGCCCGACGCCCAGAACTATCGCATCCGTTACCAGACGCATGAAGGCCATTCCTTCGAGCAGTACGACACCTACGCTTTCCCGTACCTCCTCAGCGAATTTGATCTGTACCTCATGGGCGAGGGGCGCCATTACGATGCCTACGAAAAGCTGGGCGCCCACCTAAAAACCGTTTCCGGTGTGCGCGGCGTCAACTTTGCGGTCTGGGCGCCCAGCGCGCGCCGCGTCAGCGTTGTCGGCGACTTCAATCAGTGGGACGGCCGCGTGAACCCGATGCGCGCTCGCGGCTCCTCTGGCGTATGGGAACTCTTCATCCCGGAGCTCAACGAGGGCGCCATCTACAAGTACGAAATCATCGGCCCCAATGGCAATATGCTTCCGCTCAAGGCCGATCCGTTTGCTTTCCGCGCGGAACTGCGACCCCACACGGGCTCGATCGTCGCCAATCTCGACAATCACCCCTGGAACGATTCCGAATGGATGTCGCGCCGTAAGGATACTGACTGGCTGACGCACCCAATCTCCATTTACGAAGTGCATCTCGGCGCCTGGCGCCGCGTCCCCGATGAAGGCAATCGCTGGCTCACCTACCGCGAGTTGGCCGACCAGCTGATTCCTTACGTCAAGGAACTTGGCTACTCCCACATCGAACTCCTGCCCATCATGGAGCATCCTTTCGACGGCTCGTGGGGCTACCAGACCACCGGCTACTACGCCGCGACCAGCCGCTATGGAACGCCCCACGAATTTATGGAGTTCGTCGACCGTTGCCATCGCGCGGGCATCGGCGTCATTCTCGACTGGACTCCCGCTCACTTCCCTCGCGACACATTCGGGCTCGCCGAATTCGACGGCACGCATCTTTACGAGCATTCCGATCCCCGGCAAGGCACTCATCCTGACTGGGGCACGCTGGTCTTCAACTATGGCCGCAACGAGGTCGTGAACTATCTCATCTCCAACGCCCTCTTCTGGCTCGACAAGTACCACATCGATGGCCTTCGTGTGGATGCCGTTGCGTCGATGCTGTACCTCGACTATTCGCGCAAGGAAGGCGAATGGATTCCCAACGAATTCGGCGGCCGCGAGAATCTTCACGCGATCGCATTTCTAAAGCGCCTGAACGAAGTCGCGTACGAACGCTTTCCCGGTCTCCTCACGATAGCCGAGGAATCCACGTCGTGGCCTGCGGTTTCGCGTCCAACCTATCTCGGCGGCCTCGGCTTCAGCCTGAAGTGGAACATGGGCTGGATGAACGACACGCTGAAATACTTCTCGACCGATCCGATTTATCGCCGGTACGAGCAAAACAAGCTGACCTTTTCCCTGCTCTACGCCTTCACCGAAAACTTCGTGCTTCCCTTCTCGCACGACGAAGTCGTCCACGGCAAGAACTCACTCCTGCACAAAATGCCCGGCGACATGTGGCAGCAGTTCGCGAACCTCCGACTCCTTTACGGGTTCCAATACGGGCATCCGGGAAAGAAATTACTCTTCATGGGTCAGGAATTCGGCCAACGTGAGGAATTCACCGAAGCGCACAGCCTGCAATGGCACCTGTTGCAGTACGACACGCATCGCGGCCTGCAAACTCTCGTCGCCGATCTGAACAAACTCTTCCACGCCGAGCCTTCGCTCCATCAGGTGGATTTCGACTGGCGCGGCTTCGAGTGGATCGATTGCAACGACGCCGAAAACAGCACTTTCTCGTTTATTCGGCGCGGCAAAAAGCCGGAAGACATCATGGTGGTGATCCTGAATGCGACGCCAGAGGTCCGGAAGGGCTACCGAGTCGGCGTACCGCAGCCCGGCTTCTATAAGGAGGTCCTGAACACCGATGCGGGCGTCTACGGCGGCTCCAACGTCGGCAACATGGGCGGGATTCACTCAGAACCGGTGCTCCACATGGGCCGCCAGAACTCCCTGCCTATGACCTTGCCCCCGCTGGCCGCCGTCTTCCTGAAATGGGTGCCTTGGTAGAAGTCCGGTAGGAGCGTCGGCGCGGCTCCAACCATGCCGCTACTCCCTTGTAGGTGCGGGGCTTGCCCCCCGGGCGTCAACCGATCCACAAACTGAAATCGAGGCTCACCACCGGCTGAACTCCCCTCCGCGCCTCAACCCGAAACTCCTGGAAACATTTTCCAACCCTGCCTCGTATATCAAGCCAAGGTGCGGGACTCGAGCTTTCCCTCGAAGCCTGGCATCCGGGACTTCCAACGTTCCCATGTCCGCGAAGGAGGCACTCCACATGACCGACCGCACCAGAAAGCTTCCGGCCCTCGCACTGATCGCCGTTGCAATCGCCCTCACGCCAATCTCAGGCTTTTCGCAGAATACCTCCGGGAAGTCTTCCGACCCCTCCAAGCAAGACCGCTGGCTGCACATCCGCGTCGATAATCCCGACTCCAGGGAAGAGACCGTCCGCGTCAACGTTCCCCTGGAACTGGCCGAAAAGGTCCTGCCATCCATCAACCGCGACCGTCTCCAGAGCGGCAAGGTCAAGATTGACGAGATCGATTGCCACGGCGTCGACCTGCATGCCCTGCTGGACGCTGTCCGGGCCTCGAAGGACGGCGAATTCGTCACCGTCCAGAACAAGGATTCCGACGTTCGCGTGGCCAAGCAAAACAACTATTTCCTAGTCCATGTAATCGACAAAAACCACGGGTCGAAGAAATCGCGCGTCGAGGTCAAAATCCCCATGAAGGTCGTGGACGCGTTGCTCTCTGGCGGCAAAGACGAACTAGACCTGGTTGCCGGGCTGCGCGCTCTATCCACCCAGGGAGACACGGAACTGGTGTCGGTCAAGGACGAAGAGAATACGGTTCGGATCTGGCTGGATTCCAAGAACGTTTCCGATTAATTCGCACTCGCAGCCGGGAAGTAGAACTTGGTAAGACGTTGGCAAGGAGACGAAAATGTTGCTCGCAAACTTAGCCTTGGGTGTTGGCGCAACCATCGTCCTCGCGGGCGTGTATACGTTCCATGACGGTGTCATGCGCGTTGACGAGGATAATTCGAATGGGCGCCATGTCCGCGTTTGGGTGCCCGCAGCGGTTGTGCCCATGGCGATGCACGTCGTCCCGAGACGCAACATGGAACACGCGGCCCAACAGGTCCGGCCTTGGCTTCCCACCATTCGCGCGTTGACCAAGGAACTCGAGAAGTACCCGAACGCGGAATTCGTCGATGTGCGCGACAACGACGGGGACCAGCACGTCCGCATCAGTACCCACAACGGGAAACTGCTGATCGATGTCGATCAACCCGACGAGCACGTCCACGTCGCGTGCCCCCTGGCAGTGATGCGCGATGTAGCCAACGAGCTTGACGCCAACGCACCCGGCGTCTAGATCACCGCCAGGCGTCTAGATCACAGTGTCGGCGCTTGGCTTTAGCCAAGCGTTTCCCTTAAAACACCTACGTCTGCGACGGCGAGTTGACGCTGACGGGCCTCGCCTGGCTGAAGCCAGGCACCTACATTCTTCGCACGAGCCTTTTCAGCCGTCCGCCGCCACTCCAACCCTCACTGCGGCTTTTGACGCTGCTGCTGCATCTGCTGCGCGAACGCTTGCGGATCAAACTTCGTCACGGGCCCGGTGATGTGATCCGTCGCCCCGGTGATGATCTTCGTCAGCACCATGCTGTTGTTCTTTCCTACTTGTTTAACCATCGCGATCGGAGTGACCTTGTCGCTGGTCCACACTTCGTCGGTGCCATCATCCTTTTTCCAATGCATGCTGCTGAAAGTTCCGGCAGGGACGGTGATAGTCTCCGATCCCACCTGATGCCACTTCGCCATCTCGTCCTTCATGCGGTTCTTGTCCGCACCCGGATTGAACGGCATTTCCATGGCCGGCTGACCAGGTTGTTGGAATACTATTTTGGTGAACTGGAAATCCTTGGTCATCAGCATCTTCGAATACATCATCGCGCCGCCGTCTTTACCCGCGGTGTGACCAACCTCCATCCAATAGCTTTCCCCATTGGGCGTCAGCTCTTTTCCAACGATGGTCATTTCGATCACCGAGGGAACTCTCTTCTGGTCCGTCGACTGCATCTCATAGACGGCGCCGCTTCCCACCACCGGCTTAAAAATATCCGCAATATTTGGTTTGCTAAATAGGTTCATGCCCATCTGTCCCGCAACATTGCCTGCCAGGCACAGACATCCGGCTGCCACCAGCAACACGACATGGGGTCGCTTCATCGTTCTCTCCTTTGGGATTTTCCAGGGGAAGCTTGCTTGGGGGAATTATACGGCGAACTACGTCAATATTTCCGAAGTTTTCAGGGTCCGGCTCCAGTAGCACAGACACTCCTGTCTGTGTCCACGTACGACGCAAGCAGGCGGTCTCCGTACAAGAAGGCAGACAACGCCATCTAAAATGCTTTTCGGTCCCGCTCGCCCCGTGCGCGAAGATCAGTTCCAACGAGGCGGCGACAAAGAGCAGGAACCCAACTGAAATCCAGCCGCCTATTCGTAGGCCAGCGCCACCACGGGATCGTAGCTCGCTGCTCGCAGCGCCGGATACGCCACACCCGCCGCTGCGCCAACCAACGCCAGCACAATCGACGACAGCACCCACCGCGGCGTAATTAAAATCATCAGTCCGGGATTCGTTTCTTTCAGAATGGCTTGCGTCAGGAACGTGACCATGATGCCCACCACGCTCCCCATCAGCGTGAGCACCAGCGTCTCACCCAGCAGCATCTCGACAATGTCGAATCGCGAAAAACCGAGAGCCTTAAGAATCCCGACCTCGCGCGTCCGCTCCATCACCATCGTATGCATGTTCAGCAGCACCACCAGAAAGCTGATTACGATCCCCAGGCCTACCATCGATCGCACAAACGGCTTCAGCTCCGGCAAGTTCGATGAGCTCATCAGCGTCACATACTCCGCCATCGATCTCACGCGGTTGTTGGGCGACAGCTTCAAAATTTCCGCGCGCGTCTCTTCCGTATTTCCTTTGCTTCGGACGTAGAACATCGACACGCGATTCTCCACGCCGGCAATTTCTTGCGCCGTCTTGATGGGAATAAAATACCGCGCGCCCTTCCCGTGCGCGACAATGCCGCTGATCCTGAACGAATGATTCAACAGCGTAATGTGGTCTCCCGCTTTCAAATGCTTGGACTGCGCGATGATGTCGTCAGCAATGACCTCGTCGGGCGATTGAAATGGGCGGCCCGCCCGATACAAGAATCCGCGGCTCAGCGCGTTAAATCGTTTGTAGTCGATGCCATAAATCATCACCAGATTTTTCGGTTCGGTCAAAATTACCGTGGGGGCAACTTCATCCACGCCAGGCAGTGCGCCGATCTGCTCTCCTAGAGTCTCCGGCATAACCGCGCTGGAGAACGCAAAGAAAATAGAAGAGTTGGGCGGCTGCACCAGAATATCCGCGCCCACACCTTCCACGCGCTTACCCCATTCTGAAATCACACCCGATGTGAGCCCGACGATCATCAGCACCAGAATCACCTGGATCGCGATGGCGATCACGCTCAGCGCGCACCGCAGCGGCCGCGCCGCGATGTTGCCCCAAAACATTTGGACCAGGGAAAAAGGTCCGTCGAAAGTGTCATCCATCCGTGGAATCCAGTTCGCAACCTCGCCGCTTGCAATGCATGTGCCGAATCGCCGCCAAAATATTTCTGTTCCGTGAAGTTTTCAACACATGTGTTGATAAGTTTGTGGAAAAGCTCGCTTTCTCTGGGGCTAACTACACGATTGTCAGTATCCTGACGCGGTTTGCACAATTTCGGTGCAACTCTGTTTTGTCCGCCTCGCCGTCCGCGAATCCTCTCGCGATTCCATCGAGGTCATCACTAACACGAAAATAAATCCCTGGCCATCGACTCAGAACGCCACGCTCACATCTTCGAAAACCCTCTGAGCTTCAAACCCAAATCTGCCGACATTCGGCACAGGCTTCAGCCCGTGCACACCTTCCACCGTTCAGTACCATTTCGGCGGCTTGTCCAAGTGAATCTTAATTGTCTGCCTCACATCCGTGACATCGTACCAGCGCCCATACGTCTTCCATCCATCCGCAACCACTTGCACCAAAACTCTTCCCAGCGGCGCATCTGGAACGTGCGCGGTGCCGTCTTTGTTGGTCTTCACGTTCATTTCGAGCAGCTTATCCTTTTTTACTTTACGTTCTTCGATGTACTTGATATAGATGCTGGCGTTTTCCACCGGCGTTTCGGCTTCGCCGCCCGAAACTTCGATTGTAATTCGCGACACTTGCTCTGTCGTCGTCTGCTTGGAAGGCGGAGTCGCCTTCGTCTGCGCGTTCGCCGGCAAATTAGCGACGCAAAGTGCCAACGCAGCCACACATACTGCCGCTGATGCCCGAAGTCTCATTTCCGTCAATACTCCATCCTCCACGGAGCGCGCAGCGTGGTCAAGTCTCTCAGCCACTATTTTCGATGCTCAGAGCGGTTCGCGTGCTGCTCACGCATGCTAACCGCCCATCAGCCGCTGGAAACTCTTTGCGCTCCGGAGTTTGACTGCCAGGTTTTGCTACGATACCTTCTTTTGAGGTTTCATCCAGCTGCTTGGCGGCCATTGACGTCGGATCGCATCACCTGCGGTTCCTAGTGGAAAAAGGCCCCGAGAATCCGTCCATTTTGCTGAACGGAGCGCCCGAAGAAACTTTCGAGCGAAGTGGCTTGCTGACCGCGCATCGCGGCTAACCGCAAGTCCCGGAAGCAGCCAAGCGTATGCGGTGTCCAGGACACAGGAGTCTCCATGGGTTTTGCTACGAATGCTATTCACGTCGGCCAGGAGCCTGATCCCTCCACCGGCGCCGTTGTCGCTCCCATCTACCAAACTTCCACCTACGTACAGACCGAGCTCGGCAAAGACAAAGGCTACGACTACGCGCGCACCAATCACCCCAACCGCAAAGCGCTCGAGCGCACCGTAGCCAAGCTCGAAGGCGGCCAGTCCGCGTACGTTTTTTCCTCTGGCATGGCCGGCATCGACGCGGTCTTCCGTCTGCTGCGACCCGGCGATCACGTAGTCGTCTCAGAAGCTGTCTACGGCGGCGTCTTTCGCCTCTCGACGCAACTCCTCGTGCATTTCGGTCTGGAATTCAGTTTCGTGGACACCTCTGCGCCCGAAGCGGTGCTCGGCGCTCTTCGTCCGAACACCAAGATGCTCTACATTGAAACTCCCACGAATCCCACGCTGCGCGTCACCGACATCGCCGCGATCGCTACCATCGCAAATGACCGCCGCGTAACCCTCGTCGTGGACAACACCTTCCTGAGCCCCTATCTTCAACGCCCCATCGAACTTGGAGCTCACATCGTCGTCCACTCCATGACCAAATATCTCAACGGTCACAGCGACTCCACCGGCGGAGCAGTCATCCTCACGCGCCCTGAAGACGCCGAGAAAATTTATTTCATCCAGCGTTCTGCCGGCACAGGCCTCGCTCCCATGGATTGCTTCCTGATTTCTCGTGGAATCAAAACGCTGGCCGTCCGCATGCTCCAGCACAATGCCAACGGCATCTCCGTCGCCCGCCATCTCGACGCGCACCCCAAAGTCAAAAAAGTCTACTACCCTGGTCTCGCGTCGCACCCGCACCACGAAATCGCCCGCAAGCAGCAGCGCGGCCCTGGCGCCATGCTGGCCTTCGATCTCGAAACCCTCGACGCCGCCCGCCGGTTCCTCAATCAATGCAAACTCTGTTCGCTAGCCGAAAGCCTTGGCGGCGTCGAAACTCTCATTTCCCTTCCCGCGCTGATGACCCACGCCTCCATGCCCGTCGAAGTCCGCGAGCGCGTAGGCATCACCGAAGGCCTCGTCCGCCTCTCCGTGGGCATCGAGGACGTAGAGGACATCATCGCCGACCTGGACCAAGCCCTCCTCCACATCTAATCTCTCAGCGCGACAGGTAGCGCAGGGCGGAGCCCCGCGGTCTTCGCGGATGTAGGTGCCGGGCTTTAGCCCCGCGACCCTATACATCTGCTCGCGGCGGCGCACCAGGAAATCCCCAAACTTCATCCTCGCTCCAAAAACATTCACAGCGACTTCAAGAACGCGATGATGTCGTCCTGGTCCGGCCGCTTAAGCTTTTCAAACTCCTGAACGACGTGCCCGGCCTCGTCCCGATGTCGCGTGATGGCGTCGAGCAAGGTCAGCGAAGCGCCGTCATGCATCAAACGCGGACGCAAGCGCACTCCCCACAGAGGAGCGGTGCGAATCTTGTTTCGGCTGCTCTCGAAGTTCTGTTTCGAAAGATACGCGGACATTTGGTCGAAGACTTTCTGTCCATAATGCTCCCGCGTGGCTTGCAGAATTCCGTCCCCGGTGCCCACGTCGTGCATCAGGAAATCGCTCCAAGGGTGAAGGGTGACGGAGCCCAGCGCAGCAGGAATCGTAAACGTTCCGCCATTGATCTTTGTGCCCGTGGCCGCGGTGGTCAGTGTTTCGACGTGGCATTTCGCGCAACCGATTTTGATAAACAGCGCGACCCCCTTCCGCGCAGACGCCGTGCCCGCAAGCTCCACATCGCGCGCAGGCGCCTTGGTAGCGCGAATGAAGCGCGCGAAGTGGTCAATGTCGGAAAGCCCGTCTGTCCCCAGCTTGTCATTTGGCTCGGCTACCGTGTTGCAAAGACTAGTCACCTCCGTGGGTTGCAGACGATTGGTGATGCCCATCTCGTTCAGGTATGCGTCGCCGCTGAACGACAGCAAGCTGGCGTGTTGATCCTTCCACCCGAAGCGGCCCACGCCCATCTGTCCGGGCGCTTCCACGATGGGCACATATAGAGCCTGACCGCAGATTTTCCCATGCGAGGATTGGCATTGTTGTTTGGAAAGCTCAACAAGCGTTTGATCGGCGATGGCTTCGACGAAACCATCACCCAAAAGATTCACAGAGAGGCGCAGGGTGCGAATCGTCTCGCTTTCTGGAACACGTTCCTGAATTTCCTTGTTCGGAAACGCTCCACTGGGGCAGATGGCGCGATCGTTCACCAGCGAGCGGCCGCTGATTACCTCAGCGCCGTGCGCAATCGGGATGTCGGGATTGCGAAAACGCCCGTCGGCTCCCTGATGGCCGACGCGCAACTCGGTGACCTGAGATGCCGCGCCCGACACAGGATTCTGATGGCATTCCCGGCAGGACTGCGCATTGTACAGCGGACCCAACCCATCACTGAGTTGCTCCACTTCCTCGAAGGTCGTTTGGTCGGCTTGATGGGTGGCGTCATCCACCATGCCGTTGGTTTTATTGTCGAAGCCCGTTGGGGCGTCTGGAACCGAAGTGGCGGCGGAAACGAGAGCGAAGCTTAGCGCGGCCGCTGCGATGAACATCCTCATGGGTTCTCCCTCCTGGTGCGGATTGGGACCCGGGCCTAGCTTGTGGATACCACCTTGAACGCCTGCAGCAAAGGCCAAAGAGCAAGGGGGCTAGCCAAATCAGCAATCCCCCGCGCCGAGCAGAGTCGCGCCCTCGCGCAGTCCCTCCTCTCGACATGGTAGAGTCTCTGTCTTCCGATGAGCTCCACGCATAGAACAAAGAAGCAGGGCCGCGGTCTGATGCTGATTGCCGCGTTTAAATTCTTAAAAGGGTTACTGCTGATGGCCGTCGGATTCGGCGCTTTGCATTTTTTGCACCGGGACCTGGCCGCAGAGATTGCGCATTGGGTGGATCTCCTGCGCATCGACCCGCATAGTCACTACCTCCACTGGATATTCGGAAAAGTCGCGAACGTGGACGAGAAAAAAATGCGCGAGTTGAGCGTGGGCACCTTCTTTTACTCAGCGCTCTTCTTGTGCGAGGGAACTGGCCTCGCGCTGCGGAAGCGCTGGGCGGAATACCTGACCATTGTTTCGACGGCATCGCTGATGCCCATCGAGATTCTTGAAATCCACAAAAGCCCATCCGCCGCGAAAGTGGTCTTGCTCCTCATCAATCTCGCCGTAGTCGTGTATTTGGTGCGCGAACTTCGAAGCATGCACGGAGGCCCAACTGGGGAACGGACCGCCACCCGCAGGGCCTCTCATTAGCACATGCATTGACTCACCCCGCCACTCCACCTAAAATCCCCGCACATGCCCAACCCGCCTTCTCTGACCGGCCAGACCATTTCGCACTATCGCATCGTCGAAAAACTCGGCGGCGGTGGCATGGGCGTAGTCTATAAAGCCGAAGACACCCGCCTGGGCCGCTTCGTCGCGCTCAAATTTCTCCCGGAAGACGTCGCCCACGACGCCCAATCGCTGGAACGCTTCAAACGCGAAGCCCGCGCCGCCTCCGCGCTCAACCATCCCAACATCTGCACTATCTACGACATCGGCGAAGACTCCGGCAAAGCCTTCATCGCCATGGAATTTCTCGATGGTGCCACCCTCAAGCACGTCATCACCGGCCGCCCCCTCGAACTCGATCAACTCCTCACCTATTCCATTGAAGTTGCCGACGCTCTCGATGCCGCCCATTCTCAAGGCATCGTCCACCGCGACATCAAGCCCGCCAACATCTTCATCACCAAGCGTGGCAACGCCAAGATCCTCGATTTCGGCCTCGCCAAAGTCGCGGCCTTGGCTAGCTCCTCTTCGAAATCTGACACCACTACCACTTTGGGCGTCCGACCTGAAGACCTCACCAGCCCCGGCACCACCCTCGGCACCGTCGCCTACATGTCTCCGGAACAAGTCCGCGGCAAAGAAGTGGACGCGCGCAGCGATCTCTTTTCCTTCGGCGTCGTCCTCTACGAAATGGCCACGGGCATGTTGCCGTTCCGCGGTGACACCTCCGGCCTGATTTTCGAATCCATCCTCAATCGCGCTCCGGCCTCTCCCGTACGCATCAATCCGGATCTTCCCCCCAGACTGGAAGACATCATCAATCGCGCCCTCGAAAAAGATCGCGACCTGCGCTATCAGCACGCCTCCGAAATGCGCGCCGAACTCAAGCGCCTGAAACGGGACACCGACTCCGGTCGCAGCGCGATTCTGCCCGCCGCCGATCCTCCGCCCACAGCGCAGTCCACGCACGCCCCGCCCGTTTCGTCGACAGCGTCCCCGCATCGCGAGTCGAGCCCCGCGACGCCGCGTTCCGGTTCGCCGATTCCTCCAGATCCACCCAGTGCAACCGGTCAGCCTTTCGCTTCTGCCGCTGCCGTAGCTCCGTCCGCGACCGTCCGAACTCGATGGCGTGGCGTGCTGGCAGCACTCATCGCAATCGCGATCCTTGTCGTCGTCGCCGCCGTCTACTGGCGCTCGCACGTCTCCGCCAAGCTCACCGAAAAAGACACCATCGTCCTCGCCGACTTCGTCAACACCACCGGCGACTCCGTCTTCGATGGCGCACTACGTCAGGGCCTGGCCTCCCAGCTTGAACAATCTCCCTTCCTCAATCTCCTCTCCGACGAAAAAATCGCACAAACTCTCGCGCTCATGGCGCAATCCAGAGACACTCGCCTCACCACCGACCTCGCCCGCCAAGTCTGCCAGCGCACCGCCAGCGCCGCCACCATCGAAGGTTCCGTCTCCAGTCTCGGCGCCCAATACGTTCTAGGTCTCAAGGCCATCAACTGCCACAACGGCGACCAACTCGCCGCCGAGCAGGTCACTGCCGCCGGAAAAGAACAAATCCTCAAAGCTCTCGGCGACGCCTCCACCAAGATTCGCGAAAAGCTTGGCGAGTCCCTGGCCACCTTGCAAAAATTCGACGCGCCCCCCGAGAGCGTTACCACCGCGTCTCTCGAAGCCCTGCAGGCGTACAGCATCGGCCTGCAAGACATGATCGTGAAGGGCGACTACATCGCGGCCATCCCTTTCTTTCAACGCGCCGCTCAACTCGACCCCAATTTCGGTATGGCCTACGCGCGTATCGGCACCTGCTATTTCAACGTCGGCGACCCAACCCGCGCCTCCGAAAATATTCGCAAATCCTACGACCTCCGCGAACGCGGCAGCGACCGAGAAAGGTTTTATGTCACCTCTCACTACCAGGACTTTGTCACCGGCAACCTCGATGCCGCTCGCACCTCCTACGAATTGTGGGCTCGCACCTACCCCCGCGACGATGTGCCACCAGCCAATCTCAGCGTCCTCTACCAGAATTTGGGAGACCTCGAAAAAGCGCTCCGGTGGGCTCGTGAATCCGCCAAAATCAGCCCCGACGCCGTCGCCTATTCCAACTTGATGTTTTCGTATCTCGTCCTGAATCGAATCGACGAAGCTAAGGCCACCGCCCAGGAAGCTGTCTCCCGCAATGCGACGGGACCCTTCTTCTATGTCGCGCAATACAGCATCGCGTTTTATCAAAAAGACTTCGCCGGAATGAAGAGCGCGGTCGAGCATGTCGCTGGCTTTTCGGGCTATGAGGATCAAGCTCTTTCCCTCCAGGCCAACGCGGCTGCATTTTTCGGAAAACTTGCCGACTCTCGTTTGCTCTGGCAGCGCTCCATCGAAACCGCCCTTCGGGCCAATTTTAAGGACAGCACTGCTCACAGCCGTGCCATTTCGGCCTTACTGGAGCAGTCTGTCGGAAACACTTCCCTGGCTGTTCGCCAGGCTCGCTCCGCGATTGACACCTCTCGCGACCGCGACTCAGTAGCCGTCTCGGCTATCATTCTCGCCTTGGCCGGCGAATCCGCAGAGGCCACTCGATTGCGAGATGATCTCTCCAAACGCTTCCCGGAGGACACCATGTATCAAGGAGATCTCCAACCGTCGATTCAGGCGGCCCTCCTTCTCCATGGTAACAAGGCAACTCAAGCGATCGATGCCTTGGCGCCGGCCATGCGTTTCGAACTGAGCGCCAGCATACCGGGCTTTCGCGGCCTCACCTCCTACCTCCGTGGAACTGCATATCTACAAGCGAAACAATCTGCCGCCGCGACCACCGAATTTCAAAAAATCATCGACCATCGGGGAGTTGTTGGCGATTGCTTAGTCGGCGCCTTGGCTCATCTCGGACTCGCGCGCGCCTATGCCCTCGCCGGCGACACGGCAAAATCCCGAGCCGCCTACCAGGATTTTCTGGCCCTCTGGAAAGACGCCGACCCCGACATCCCAATCCTCCAACAAGCCAAATCCGAATACGCCAAGCTCCCTCAGTAGCACATACACTCCTGCTTGCCCTGAGCCACGAAGCGTCCGTGTCCCGGTAAGCAACTCAACGCCCAAAACCGTTTGTTCCCGCGCCAACCTCTTCGCCTCTCTTCTCCCCTCCTCTCCAATTCCTTGTAGGGGCGGGGCTTGCCCCGCCCGGCGTCACGTATCGCTACTTTCCCGCACGGTAGACTCAAAACGCGATTCGTCCCTACTCACTTCCGCACCCGCGTGTAACGTTCCGGCCGTTCACTCACTTTCCGGTTGGCCGGACACTTTCTTCCAGCCACGCAAGATATTCACGCGACCCCGCGGCTATCGGAATCACAACAAACTCCGGCACGTCGTAACTGTGCCAATGCTTTACTTCTTTCTCCAAATCCGCCAGGCGCTCGTCCGTAGTCTTGATCACGATCAAAACCTCGCGAGCGCTTTGTACTTTGCCTTTCCAGCGATAGATCGATTGCACCGGGCCCAGCACGATGTTCACGCAGGCTGCCAATCGCTTCTGTACGACATGGCTCGCGATTTTTCGTGCCTCGACGATCGAACCGCACGTCACCAGAACTAGCCGGCTTCCCTTTCCCGTGACCATCGCCGTCTTCCCCTTTCCCAGGCACTTCGCCTGCAACGCAGCCCGATAAGTAGCACAGACACTCCTGTCTGTGTCCGCGTGTCGGGGGCGTCAGTTGACCCTTCGGTGGAGGACTCCCGCAATCCGGTTGTCTCCCTGCGCCCGAAGCTGCTCTTCAATTCCGAAACTCTCAGGCGCGCCTTTTTTCTCCCCTCGCTCCGGGCTAGAATACAGCGCGATGTCTTCTTCTCCCATCAAGTTTGGCACCTCCGGCTGGCGCGGCCTGATCGCCGACGATTTCACGTTTGCGAATGTGCGCCTGGCGCTCAACGCCATCGCGGGTCACGTCAACGACGTCAAGAAGAATTCCACCATCCTCGTCGGGTACGATACACGTTTCTACTCCGAAGAGTTTTCGCAGCTGGCCGTCGATATCCTCCAGCAGCATCACATTCGCACGCTGCTTTGCGAAACTTTTACGCCTACGCCCGCGATCGCCTACAAAATTATCCACCGCAAACTGGATGGCGCGATCAACTTCACCGCCAGCCATAATCCCGCGCAATACCACGGCCTGAAATTTTCCTCTGCCGGTGCGGGTCCGGCGCTCCCCGAAGTCACCAAAGACATCGAAGCGCGCGCCGCAAAACTGGCCGAGAAAAACGGCAAGCTTGGTACAGCCGCGCACCACGAAAGCATTAAGGGCGAGACCGTAAATCTTCGCGACACCTACCTGAAGCGCCTCGGAGAACTGGTCCGCTTCGACATCCTCCGCAAAGGCAAAGCGAAATTCGTTGTTGACGCGCTGCACGGCTGCGGCGCCGGCTATCTCGACCGCGTCCTCGCCGATCACGGCGTCTCCATCCAGGCGACGCGCACGAATCGCGATTGCCTGTTCGATGGCACCGGTCCGGACGTCTCGGAAGCAAATCTCGCACCGCTGCGCAAGGCCGTCACCGAATCCGGCGCGACCGCGGGGCTCGCCACCGACTGTGACGCCGATCGCTTTGGCATCATCGACCACGACGGCACCTGGGTTTCTCCCAACCACATTCTCGCTCTCCTCTACGACTACCTCATCGAATCGCGCGGCTGGAAAATGCCTGCGGCCCGCAGCGTCGCGACATCTCAGATGGTCGATGCGGTGGCAAAGGCTCACGGCCAAACCGCGTACCAAACTCCCGTCGGATTCAAATACATCGGCCAACTGATTCGCGAAGACAAGATCGCGCTTGGCGGCGAAGAGAGCGCGGGCCTGACGATTCGCGGCCACGTGCCGGAGAAAGACGGCATCCTCGCGTGCCTGCTCGTTGCGGAGATGCTGGCCGCGCGCGGCGGCTCGCTCGGCGAACAGATCAAAGCG
>Ga0210401_10003291_pt1 | contig 17326 bp, 11 predicted proteins | sample IncBWH32MmetaG_FD_150866 | JGI IMG/M metagenome (GOLD analysis project Ga0210401, IMG submission 150866) | Forest soil microbial communities from Barre Woods Harvard Forest LTER site, Petersham, Massachusetts, United States - Inc-BW-H-32-M | ecosystem: Environmental > Terrestrial > Soil >... | reverse complement strand
TGTACTTCGGCAGGCTGTTTCCGATGGGTGTTGAGGCGCTATTGGAAGCGGCGGATTTGGTGGTGAGCGGCGCGCAATCCACCGCACAGGATGAATCTTGCGCAAGTTATGAGGGTTGGTGCCGCGAAGCGGAGGCGCGCATCAACTGGCACACTCACGTGGATCAGACCTACAACTTGATCCGAGGTTGTGATCCGGCGCCGGGCGCGTGGACGCTATTCAATCACAAGCGCCTTCAGTTGTTCGACGCCCGTAAACACGCGGCGCGCACTTTTTCGCAGGTCAAGGGCCGGATCGGGGCAGTCACCGACATCGACGAGCACAGCCTCAGGATTTCAGCCCAGGGCGGGCAGATCGAGGTGTTCAAGCTCAGATACGAAGGCGGCAAGAAGTTGCCCGCGCCGCAATTTTGCGCCGAGACGGGCTTGAGTTTGGGGACCATCCTGGGCTCCTAGACAGTCAACACGATCTTGCCGATGTGATTCGACGATTCCATGAGTCGATGCGCTTCGCCGGCCTCCGCGAGCGGAAAGGTTTTGAAAATCACCGGCCGCACCATGCCGGACTCGATCAGCGGCCAAACGTTTTGGCGCACGGCATCGGCAACCGCCGCCTTCTGCGCGACCGTACGAGATCTCAAGGTTGAGCCTGTCAGGGTCAGCCGCTTGGTCAAAATCATGCCGACGTTGATTCAGCGCGCGAGCCGCCCAGGAGTGAAATGGTGACGACGCGGCCCTCGACCGCCGCGATATCCAAATTCCGCTGCACGTAGCTGCCGGCAACCATGTCGAGCGTAATGTCGATGCCGTAGCCTTGGGTCTCCCGGCGGATGACCTCGACAAAATCCTCGCTCTTATAGTCGATCCCCCGCACCGCGCCGAGCTTCTCGCAGGCTCGCGCCTTCGCGTCAGATCCGGCGGTCGCAAAGACCCGGGCGCCCCACGCCTTCGCCAATTGAATCGCGGTGGTACCGATGCCGCTGGTGCCGCCATGAATGAGAACGACATCGCCGGCCTTGCATCGCCCGCGCTCGAACAGGTTGGTCCAAACCGTCAGGAACGTTTCCGGTATCGCCGCTGCCGCCACCATATCCAAGCCTTTCGGTATGGGCATCGCCAAGGGCGCCGCCGCAACGGCGTAGCCGGCGTAACCGCCGCCCGGCAGCAAGGAGGTCACCTTGTCGCCGAGCGACAGGCCCGACACCTTTGGTCCCAACGCCACGATTTCTCCGGCGATCTCCATGCCCGGCAAATCGGAGGCTCCGGGCGGCGGGGGGTAGCGCCCTTGGCGTTGCATGACATCGGGTCTGTTCACACCGGCGGCCTCCACGCGGACCAGCACTTCATTCTCGCCCGGCACAGGGATGGGCCTGACCGCTGTTTTCAATTGCTCCGGTCCGCCGGGCGCCGCGATTTCCACCACCGTCATTTCACGAGGCAAGCTCATTAGAATCTCTCCGCACTTCGGCAAATTCGAAAAGGGCGGCCAATCTAGACGCTCTGCAATATTTGGGCAAGATTCCGCGGTTTTGCGGCAAGATGGTCGCATGTTCATCCGCCAGCTCGACTATCTCGTGACGCTCGCGCGCGAAAAACATTTCGCCAAGGCGGCGGAGGCCTGCCACGTTTCGCAGCCCGCGCTGTCCTCGGCCATTCGCAGTCTGGAAAAGGAACTTGGCATCATGATCGTGCAGCGCGGCCGCCGCTTCATGGGCTTGACGGCCGAAGGTGAACGGGTGCTGGTCTGGGCGCAACAGACGCTCACATCGCTGTCGCATATGCGGGCGGATGCATCGGTCGCCAAGTCCAGCATGGCGGGCACGCTGCGAGTCGGCGCGATTCCCACCACCATGACTGTCACGGCGTTCATCACGGCGCCGTGCCGCGCACTCTATCCGAACATTCGCTATGCAATTTCATCGCTGAGCACGGAAGAGATTGCCGGCCAGCTGGACCGGTTCGAACTTGATCTTGGCCTGACTTACCTCAATGAAAAGACTCTTGAGGGGTTCGAGTCCCTGCATCTATTCGATGAGCGCTATGTCTTGCTATCCAGTCGCAACGCCGAGCTTCCGGCCACCGTGACCTGGGAGCATGCGGGGCGATTGCCGCTGTGCCTGCTGACCGGGAAGATGCGCAATCGTCAAGTGATCGACGCGGCGTTTCGACGCGCCGGCGCGAAAGCGGACGTGATTCTCGAAACGGATTCCATTTTCTCGCTCTACGCCCATGTGAGCGAAGCCGGGCTGTTCAGCATCGTGCCGCATAGCCTGCTGAATTTTTTTGACATGGCGAAGGTCCGCGCAACGCCGGTGTCGCCGCATCTCACGCGTGCGATCGGTCTGATCGCGCGCAATCAACCCGCGCTTGCGCCGATTACCGCCGCGGTATGGCAGATTGCGCGAGGGCTTGATCTACAGAGGCGCTTCGATCGCGCACTGGTCTGATCTCGCGCCCGTCTACTGTCGCGCCGGTCTGAATGGCGCTTGATTGGTCGCGGCTATCGACCGATCAGTCGAAACGATTAGACGCCCAGCTCGCTTGATTTCACACTGAAAGCCGCAACTTCAGTCATGACGCCGCCACTTATGGCGGCGCCGCGAGAGGAAATCCATGGACCAGAAAGTTGATCTCAAACACTACGAATTATTCATCGACGGCAAACCCGTGGCGCCGAGCAGCGGCGAGTACACCATCGATCTTGATCCTGCGACCGAGGAGCCGATTGCCGAGGTTGCGCAGGGCGGTACGGCGGACGTCGACAAAGCGGTCAGTTCGTCGCGCGCCGCATTGAAAGTCTGGGGCGGCATGCGCGCCGCGGAACGGGGCCGCATCTTGCAACGCGCGGCAGCGCTGCTGGAACAGCATCAAGAGGAACTGATCGAAATCGAGAGCTTGGATGCCGGCAAGCCGCTTGCGGCGGTTCGGCGCCAGGACATGGCCGCAGTCATCGACACCGTGCGCTATTACGCCGGTTGGTGCGACAAGATTACGGGGCAGGTGGTACCGGCGCGTCCCGATGCGCTGACCTACACCGTGCGTGAACCGGTCGGTGTCGTTGCGGCCATCGTGCCTTGGAATTTTCCGCTCATGATCGGCATGTGGAAAATCGCGCCGGCATTGGCCTGCGGCTGTACCGTCGTGGTCAAGCCCGCGGAATTGACGCCGCTCTCAATGCTGCGCGTTGCCGAGCTGTTCCTCGAGGCCGGCCTGCCGCCGGGCGCGCTGAATGTGGTTTGCGGCAAGGGCAGCGTGGTGGGTGAGGCACTGGTGCGGCATCCCGGCGTCGACAAAGTGACGTTCACCGGTTCACCCAAGGTCGGCCGCGGCATCATGCAGGGCGCGGCGAGCAATTTCAAAAAGGTGACCTTGGAGCTCGGCGGGAAATCCGCCAACGTGATCTTCGCCGATGCGAATCTGGACCGGGCGGTGCGCGCTGCCTCGTCGGGAATCTTCTTCAATGCCGGCCAGGTGTGTTCCGCGGGCTCGCGCGTCCTGGTGGAACGTCCGGTCTATGACGAGGTCGTGCAGCGATTGGCCGAACGGGCGCGATCGATCCGCGTCGGCGATCCGACCGATCCGAAGACCACGATGGGGCCGGTCATTTCGGCGGGACAAATGCGCACCGTGCTCGACTATATCGATATCGGCAGGGCGGAAGGCGCCTCGGTCGTCACGGGCGGCTCGCGTCTCGGCGATCAGGGCTACTTCGTCGAGCCCACCGTATTTGCGAATGTCCAACACGAAATGCGGATTTCCCAGGAAGAGATCTTTGGACCGGTGCTGTCCGTCATTGCGTTCGACGATGAGCGGGACGCACTGCGTATTGCCAACGGCACTGCGTACAGTTTGGCCGCAGGAGTTTGGAGCGCGGACATTGGACGAGTGCATCGCATCGCCGCCGGGCTCAAAGCGGGCACCGTGTGGATCAACACCTATGGCTACACCGACGTTCGGCTGCCCTGGGGCGGTTCGGGCGAGTCAGGGTTGGGCCGCGAGCACGGCGATGCGGCCATTGAGAATTTCACGCAGCCAAAAGCGGTCTGGCTGGCGCTCGATCATTAAGTAAAAAGGGCGTGGGCGCTTGCGTTTTGGCGGCGCCCTACGCCTAAATCCGGGAATCCCTTCCCGCGCAAACTGCGCCGCACCAAGTGTCGGAATTGTCCTACACCAAGTTCGGAGCAACAGCACTCGAGATGCTTGGACTTTCGCCGATCCCATGCGAAGCTTTTGCGCCATGTGCTTACCCACAAGAGCCGCGCCGACGGCTAAAATACAGCCTGATAAAACCGAAGTTTTTATTTGCCTTGATGGGATGAAATAAACGTTGCTTCGCGGCCGGCCGTAGTGGCTTGGAGACCGATCATGGATCAGAATTCGCCCGCCACCGCCGGCAATGGCAGCAGGGCTCGAAATGCGGCTGCCAAGGCACGCAACGCGGCCGCAAAATCGCGAAACGGCGCCGGCAAGAAGGGCGCGCGCAAGGCTGCCGTGAATGGCCACGCGACTGCGCCTGAGCTCAATCAACACCAACTGCTGAATGCGCTGCACGCCATGCAGGCCGGAGATTTTTCGGTGCGCCTGCCCGGCCATCAAATCGGTGTCGCGGGCAAGATCTGCGATGCCTTCAACACCATCGTCGCCGCGAACCAACGCATCGCGCAGCAGCTCGAGCATGTGGGCGAGGTGGTGGGACAGCAAGGCAAGACGCGCACCCGCGTCCGCTTCGGACTGTCCGACGGTGCATGGGCGGACATGGAGGGCTCCGTCAATGCCTTGATCGACGATCTGCTGTGGCCGACCACCGCCGTTACCCGCACCGTCACCGCAGTCGCGCGCGGCGATCTATTGCAGACCGTGCCGCTCGATGTGGACGGCCGGCCATTGAAGGGCGAGTTCCTGCGCTCGGCGAACATCGTCAATACGATGATCAAGCAGCTCAGTATCTTTACCTCCGAAGTCACGCGCGTCGCGCGCGAGGTCGGCACCGACGGCAAGCTCGGTGGCCAGGCGCAGGTGCGCGAAGTGACCGGCGTCTGGAAGGACTCGACCGAAAGCGTGAACTCCATGGCGTCGAATCTGACGGCGCAGGTTAGAAATATCGCGGAGGTCACGATCGCCGTCGCCAACGGCGATTTGTCGAAGAAAATTACGGTGGACGTGCGCGGCGAGATTCTGCAGCTCAAGGAAGCCATCAACACCATGGTGGACCAGCTGCGTTCCTTCGCCTCCGAGGTGACGCGCGTCGCGCGCGAAGTGGGCACCGAGGGAAAGCTGGGCGGGCAGGCGTTGGTGCCGGGCGTTGCGGGCTCGTGGAAGGATCTGACCGACTCGGTCAACGCGATGTGCGGAAATCTCACCGCACAGGTGAGAAACATCGCGCAGGTCACCACCGCGGTGGCGCGCGGCGACCTGTCGCGCAAGATCACCGTCGATGTCTCCGGCGAAATCCTCGAGCTCAAGGAAACCATCAACACCATGGTGGATCAGCTCAACGGCTTCGCCGGTGAAGTCACCCGCGTGGCGCGCGAGGTCGGCACCGAGGGCCGCCTCGGCGGCCAGGCGCAGGTGCCGGGTGTCGCCGGCACGTGGAAGGATCTGACCGACAACGTCAACTCCATGGCGTCCAATCTGACCGCGCAGGTGCGCAATATCGCCGAGGTGTCGACTGCGATTGCCAGCGGCAATCTCGCGAAGAAAATCACGGTGACCGTATCGGGCGAAATCTTGGAGCTGAAGGAAACCATCAATACGATGGTGGACCAGCTGAACGCGTTTGCCTCGGAAGTTACGCGCGTGGCGCGCGAGGTGGGCACCGAGGGACGCCTCGGCGGGCAGGCGAATGTGCTGGGCGTCGCCGGCACCTGGAAGGACCTCACCGAAAACGTCAATTCGATGGCCTCGAATCTGACCGGCCAGGTCCGCAACATTGCCGAGGTGACCACCGCGGTCGCCAACGGCGACCTGTCGAAGAAAATCACGGTCGACGTGAAGGGCGAGATTCTGGAGCTCAAGGACACCATCAACACGATGGTGGACCAATTGAATGCATTCGCCGGCGAAGTCACACGCGTTGCCCGCGAGGTCGGTACGGAAGGCAAGCTCGGCGGTCAGGCGCAATTGAAGGGCGTGGCCGGCACGTGGAAGGATCTGACCGATTCGGTCAATTCGATGGCCTCGAATCTGACCGGCCAGGTGCGCAACATCGCGGAAGTCGCTACCGCCGTGGCGCAGGGCGATCTGTCCAAGAAAATCACCGTGACGGTGTCGGGCGAAATCCTGCTGCTCAAGGAAACCTTGAACACCATGGTCGATCAGTTGCGTTCCTTCGCGGGCGAAGTGACGCGTGTGGCGCGCGAGGTCGGCACCGAAGGACGCTTGGGCGGTCAGGCGCAGGTTCCGGGCGTGGCCGGCACCTGGAAGGACCTGACCGACTCGGTCAATTCCATGGCGGGAAATCTCACCGCGCAAGTGCGCAACATCGCGGAGGTTTCCACCGCCATCGCGAACGGCGATCTGTCGCGCAAAATCACCGTGGACGTGAAGGGCGAAATCCTGCAGTTGAAGGAAACTCTCAACACCATGGTGGACCAGCTGAACCGGTTTGCCTCGGAAGTGACGCGCGTGGCGCGCGAAGTGGGCACCGAGGGCAAGTTGGGCGGTCAGGCGAATGTGCCGGGCGTGGCCGGTACCTGGAAGGATCTGACCCAGAACGTCAATTCCATGGCGTCGAATTTGACCGGCCAGGTCCGCAATATCGCCGAGGTCACGACCGCGGTGGCGCGCGGCGACTTGTCGCGCAAGATCACCGTGGACGTGAAGGGTGAAATTCTCGAGCTGAAAAATACCATCAACACCATGGTGGATCAGCTCAATGCATTCGCCGGTGAAGTGACCCGTGTGGCGCGCGAAGTCGGCACGGCCGGCAAGCTGGGCGGTCAGGCGCAGGTGCCGGGTGTGGCCGGCACTTGGAAGGATCTGACCGACAACGTCAATTCCATGGCGGGAAATCTCACCGCGCAGGTGCGCAACATCGCCGAGGTCGCGACGGCGATCGCCACCGGCGACTTGTCGAGAAAGATTACCGTGGACGTGCGCGGCGAAATTCTGCTGTTGAAGGAAACGCTCAACACCATGGTGGATCAGCTGCGCTCATTTGCCGGCGAGGTGACCCGCGTCGCGCGCGAGGTCGGCACCGACGGCCGCTTGGGCGGCCAGGCAGTGGTGCCGGGCGTTGCCGGCACGTGGAAGGACTTGACCGACAACGTGAACCTGCTGGCCGCGAACCTGACCACGCAGGTGAGAAACATCGCGGAGGTGACCACGGCGGTGGCGCGGGGCGACTTGTCGCGCAAAATCACCGTCGATGTGAAGGGCGAGATCCTCGAGCTGAAGAACACCATCAATACCATGGTGGATCAGCTCAACGGCTTCGCCGGCGAAGTGACCCGCGTGGCGCGCGAAGTGGGCACCGAGGGGCGCCTGGGCGGTCAGGCGCAGGTGCCCGGTGTCGCGGGCACCTGGAAGGATCTGACCGACACCGTCAATGTCATGGCGGCGAATCTGACGGAGCAAGTCCGCGGCATCGTCAAGGTCGTGACCGCGGTGGCCAATGGCGACCTGAAGCAGAATCTCACCGTCGCCTCCAAGGGAGAGGTGGCGGCGTTGGCCGAAACCATCAACAACATGACGAACACGCTGGCCACTTTCGCCGATCAGGTCACCACCGTGGCTCGCGAGGTCGGCGTCGAAGGCCGGTTGGGCGGCCAGGCGAACGTGCCCGGCGCGGCAGGCACTTGGAAGGACCTGACCGGCAACGTAAATTTGCTGGCGGCGAATCTCACCACGCAGGTGCGCGCCATCGCCGAAGTGGCAACCGCCGTCACCAAGGGCGACCTGACGCGGTCGGTGCAGGTCGAAGCACGCGGCGAAGTGGCGGAACTCAAGGACAACATCAATACGATGATCGGCAACTTGCGCCTGACCACCGATCGCAATACCGAGCAAGACTGGCTCAAGACCAACTTGGCGCGCTTCACCAACATGCTGCAGGGTCAGCGCGACCTGACCACGGTGGGCCGCATGCTGCTCTCGGAACTCGCTCCGCTGGTCGGCGCGCAGCATGGCGTCATCTATCAGGTGCAGACCGACGGTGCGGACACCTTGCTGAAACTGCTGTCCGCGTATGCCGATGATGTGTCCAACGGCTATCCGGCGCATCTGGAGCTGGGCGAGGGACTGATCGGTCAATGCGCGCGGGACGCACGCCGCATGTTCATCACGGAGATGCCGGCCAGCGTCGTTCCCATCAGTTCCGGTTTGTTCCGCGCGCCGCCACGCAATGCGATCGTGCTGCCGGTGTCGTTTGAAGGCCAGGTGAAGGCCGTGATTGAACTGGCCTCGCTGGGGTCGTTCACCGATCTACAGATGTCGTTCCTCGAGCAGCTGACCACGTCGATCGGCATTGTGCTCAACTCGATCGAAGCGACGATGCAAACCGAAGGGCTGCTCAAGCAATCGCAAGAGCTCGCCACGGAGTTGCAGACCCAACAACGCGAATTGCAGCAAACCAACGAACAGCTGGAGCAGAAGGCGCAGCAGCTCGCCGATCGCAACGTCGAGGTGGAAGCGAAGAATCAGGAAATCGAGCAGGCACGCCGCGCGGTCGAAGAGAAGGCCACCGAGCTGGCGCTGACATCCAAGTACAAGTCGGAGTTCCTGGCCAACATGTCGCACGAGCTGCGTACGCCGCTCAACAGCATCCTGATCCTGGGTCAGCAGCTCACCGAAAATCCGGAAGGAAACTTGAGCGGCAAGCAGGTGGAATTCGCGCGCACGATTCACGGGGCCGGCACGGATCTTCTCAACTTGATCAGCGACATCCTCGACCTGTCGAAGATCGAATCGGGCACGGTGTCGGTGGATGCCGAGGAAGTTTATTTCAACAACTTGCTCGACATGATCGGCAGGCCATTCCGCCACGAAGCCGAAAATCGCAGGCTGCAGTTCGAAATCGCCATCTCGCCCGATTTGGAGCGCAGCATCATCACCGACTCGAAGCGCCTGCAGCAGGTGCTCAAGAATCTATTGTCGAATGCGTTCAAGTTCACCGCCGACGGCGGCGTGAAGCTCACCGTGTCGCCGGCGCTGAGCGGCTGGAATCCCGATCATCCGGTATTGAAACACGCCCCCTCGGTGGTGTCCTTCGAGGTGTCCGACACGGGCATCGGCATTCCCCCCGAAAAGCAACGCATTATCTTCGAAGCGTTTCAACAGGCCGACGCCGGTACGAGCCGTAAGTACGGCGGCACCGGCTTAGGGCTCGCGATCAGCCGCGAGCTGGCGAATCTACTTGGCGGAGAGATTCAATTGCGCAGCACGCCGGGGTCGGGGAGCACCTTCACGCTGTACCTGCCGCTCACCTATCTCGGCGGCGCCTCACTGAGGGCACCCGCGGCCGGCGAGGGTGCCGCGCCGGCGAGCAGCGGCGCGAATTCCCAAACGCGGCTGGTCGAGCGTCCGGTCGAGCAGGTCATCGATGACCGCAACAACCTCGAGCCTGACGATAGCGTGGTGCTGATCGTCGAGGACGATCCGCACTTCTCGCGGGTCATGGTCGACCTGGCGAAGGACGAAGGATTCAAGGTGTTGGTCGCGCACCGCGGCGTGGATGCTCTCGCACTGGCACGTGCGCATCATCCGACCGCGATATCGCTCGATATTTTCCTGCCCGACATGCTCGGCTGGACGGTCCTAAGCCAGCTCAAGCAGGATCCGACCACGCGCCACATTCCGGTACAGATTGTCACGTTGGACGAGGATCGCCATCATGGTTTGACGCGCGGCGCATTTTCGTTCGTTGAAAAGCCGACTACCACCGAGGGGCTGGAACAAGCATTCGCACGTATCAAGGACTACGCGAAGTCGCGCCGCAAGCGATTGTTGCTGGTCGAAGACAATGAGGCCGAGCGCCAGGGTGTCACCGAACTGTTGGGTTCCGACGATATCGAAATCATGACAGCCGATACGGGCGCGAGCGCGCTGCTGCAGTTGCGCGACAACAGCATCGATTGCGTGGTTCTTGACTTGAAGCTGCCGGATATGTCGGGGTTTGAGGTGTTGGAGCGGATTCGCGACGATTCATCCCTATGCGATATCCCGGTCGTCGTGTTCACGGGGCGCGAACTGTCGCCCGACGAGGACGCGAAACTGCACACCATGGCGCGCAGCGTCGTGGTGAAGGGCGTGGAATCGCCCGAACGGCTGTTGGACGAGACGGCGCTGTTCCTGCATCGGGTGGTCGCCGACCTGCCGCTGAACAAACAACGCATGCTCGAGCGACTGCACAGCTCGGACGAGGACCTGATTCGCCGCACCGTACTGCTGGTGGACGACGATGCCCGCAACATTTTTGCCTTGAGCAGCGTGCTCGAGCGGCGCGGCATGGAAGTATTGACCGCCACGACCGGCAGCGAAGCGATTGCGGTGCTGGGCGCGCGCACGGATGTCGCCATCGTGCTGATGGACATCATGATGCCCGGCATGGATGGCTATGAAACCATCCAGGCGATTCGCGCCGATCCGACCTACCGGCGCCTGCCGATTCTCGCCCTGACGGCCAAGGCCATGAAGGGCGATCGTGAAAAATGCCTCGAGGCGGGTGCCTCCGATTACCTGGCGAAACCCGTGAACATCCAGCAGTTGATGTCTGCGCTGCGGATGTGGTTGCACCGTTAAAGGCTGCCATCATGAACGGCTCCGACAAAGTCAATATTTTATTGGTCGACGATCAGCAGGCGAAGCTGCTGAGCCATGAGGTCGTGCTCTCCGAGATGGGCGAAAATCTGCTCAAGGCCAGCTCGGCGCGCGAAGCCTTCGAGTGCCTGCTGAAAAACGAAGTGGCCTTGATCCTCATCGATGTGTGCATGCCCGATCTGGATGGATTTGAGCTGGCGACCATGATCCGAGAGCACCCGCGCTTTCAGAACACCGCCATCATTTTCGTATCCGCGGTCATGATGGCGCACCTCGATCAATTGCGCGGTTACAAGCTGGGCGGCGTGGATTACGTGCCGGTACCGGTGGTCCCGGAACTGCTGCGCGCGAAAGTGAGGGTTTTTGTCGAGCTTTATCGAAAGACGCGGCAGCTCGAACAATTCAATGCCGATCTGGAGCGGCGCGTCGAGGAACGAACCGCGGAATTGCGAAAATTCAACGAGGAGCTGGAACTGCGGATCGAGGAGCGCACCCGCGAACGCGAGCTGGCACTGGCGCAGCTGTTCGAAGCGCAGAAAATGGATACGATCGGCCGCTTGACCGGCGGCGTTGCGCACGACTTCAACAATTTGCTGATGGCCGTGTTGGGCAGCCTCACGCTATTGGAGAAGAAGCTGCCGGAGGAGCCGCAGATCCGGCGGCTGTTGCAGAACGCCATTCAAGGCGCGGATCGCGGCAAAGCGTTGACCCAGCGGCTATTGGCGTTCTCGCGCCGGCAAGAACTGAAACCCCAGGCGGTGGATCTTGCGCAGCTCGTTCACGGCATGGAAGAGCTGCTCAAGCGCGCCGTGGGACATGGGATCGTACTGAGCAGCGAATTTACCGACGATTTGCCGCCGGTTCTGGTTGATGCGAATCAGCTGGAATTGGCGTTGCTCAATGTGGCGTTGAATGCGCGCGACGCAATGGCGGACGGCGGCAGCGTGAAAATTACCGCCTGCGCTGAACGCGTACCGGAATCCGCGACGGCTCGCCATCTTGGCAATGGCCAGGCGAAGCCGACGAATGGCGGCGCGGAGTGTCCTTCCTTGCCGCCGGGCGAGTACATCCGCATCACCATCGTCGATACCGGCGTTGGCATGGATCAAGTGACCCTCGCCAAGGCGACGGAACCTTTCTTTACCACCAAAGGCCCGGGCAAAGGCACAGGCTTGGGGTTGTCCATGGTGCAGGGCATGGCGGCGCAATCGGGTGGCCTGCTGCGCATTCGCAGCGAGCCAAACGCGGGAACGATCGTCGAACTCTGGCTGCCCAAAGCCACTACGGCAGCCGCGGCGCTGGTGCGGCCGCCGGAGCCGACGACCGTGATCAGGCCGACGACCAAGCCCTGTACCGTGCTCATTGTCGATGACGACAGTTTGGTCATGACCGGCACGGCTGCGATGGTTTCCGATCTCGGCCATGCGGCGGTCGAAGCGCACTCGGGCGCCGAAGCACTCGATTTGCTGGGCTCCGGTCTCAAAGTCGACGTGGTGTTGACCGACCACGCGATGCCCATGATGACCGGATTGCAGCTGGCCGAATGCATTCACAGCAGATTTCCCGGTCTGCCGATCATTTTGGCGACCGGCTACGCCGAATTGCCGGTCGACCCCGCGACATTGGGGATTGCGCGGCTGGCCAAGCCTTGCACGCAACACGAGATCGCCGCCGCCATTCACCAGGCAGTGCGGTCCACTGTCAGAGATAGCCGAGTGGCATTGTCGGGGGCGGCCACTTAAGCTCCGTCATCGCGCACCATCAATTCAACCGGTTCTAAGGAACGCGCGCGTGCTTCCGGGCTCTACAGCGAACTCGAGGAGCCCGTCTGAGGTAGCATCAGGAAATGAATACGGCCTACATCACCCATGCGGATTGCCTGCGTCACGAGATGGGCACGGGGCATCCTGAGTGTCCAGATCGATTGAACGCGGTCAATGCCGAGATGCGCTCGTGCGGATTGCTCGACGAATTGCGCTGCCTCGAAGCTCCGCTGGCGCGCGCCGAGGACTTGAAACGCGTGCATCGCACCGCGTACGTCGATGCCATATTCGAGAATGCGCCTGCGGAAGGCTATGTGCAGCTGGATCCGGACACGGCGATGAATCCGTACAGTCTTGCCGCCGCGCAACGCGCCGCCGGTGCCGGCGTCATGGCCGTGGAAGAGCTGATGGCCCGACGCTCTGACAACGCGTTTTGCGCCATTCGCCCCTGCGGCCACCACGCGACGCAAGTTCGTTCGATGGGCTTTTGCATCTTCAACAACATCGGCGTGGCGGCGGCGTATGCCCTGGAAAAAAAAGGTCTCGAGCGCGTTGCGGTGATTGACTTCGATGTGCATCACGGCAACGGTACCGAGGACATGTTCAGTCCCCCGCACTGGCACAAGCGCGTGCTGATGACGAGTTTCTTCCAACATCCCTTCTACCCTTACAGCGGCACCGCCAATCCCGCGCCCAACATGGTCAACATTCCCCTGGCCGCCGGCAGCGGCGGGGCGGCGGTGAAGAAGGCGGTGGAGACTCATTGGCTGCCCGCGCTCGAGAATTTCAAGCCGCAGATGATTTTCATCTCCGCGGGATTCGACGCCCACAAGGAAGACCTGCTCGGCGGGATGGCGCTCGTGGAGGCCGACTATGCGTGGATGACGCATGAATTGAAACAAGTGGCCGCCCGGCATTCCGAGGGACGCATTGTTTCCATGTTGGAGGGCGGCTACAACCTGTCGGCGCTCGGCCGCAGCGCGGTCGCGCATGTCCGGGCGCTCGGCGAGGCGTCACCGAATCAGGTGTAGAGCCTGCCGACACTCTCGGCCACGCACACCGGCTTCGACTGGCCCTCGCGTTCGATGCTTACCTCGGTGATCAGCTGCACGCCGCCTTCAATGGGCTCGAATGACAGGAGCTTGAAATGCGCCCGCAGGCGGCTGTTGACCGGAACGGGTGCCGGGAAGCGAACGCGATTCAGACCATAGTTCACCGACATGCGCGCGCCGTTGATTTTGTGCGAGCTGCGAATGAAGAAAGGCAGCAGACTCAAGGTCAAAAATCCATGCGCCACCGTCGTACCGAACATGCCCGCGGCGGCGCGCTTCGGATCGACGTGGATCCACTGATCATCGCCGGTTACCGCCGCAAATTGGTCGATACGGTTCTGATCGACGGTAAGCCAGTCGCTGACGCCAATCTGGGATCCAACCAGCGACTTCAGCTCTTCCACATTCTGATAGCTTTTCACGGGAGATCCTCGCGCCGCGCCATGATCGACCATCAGGCCCGGGACGCCTCTGGAAATGCGGCCTTTCGGCCTTATTTATATGCCTAAGGCGGAATGTTAAAGGACATTTATGAATAAAGCTGTGTTGGGCGTTTCCCCCGGCCCGAAGGGTCATTGGGTGGGCGATGGGTTCCCGGTGCGGAGCCTGTTCAGCTATGACCAATTCGGGACGCATATCAGTCCGTTTCTGCTGCTCGACTACGCCGGTCCGGCGGTGTTCGCGCCGGCCGCGCGCCCGCGCGGCGTGGGCGAACATCCGCATCGCGGATTCGAGACCGTGACCATCGTCTATCAGGGTGAAGTCGCGCACCGCGATTCCGCGGGTAATAGCGGCGTGATCGGCCCAGGCGATGTGCAGTGGATGACGGCCGCCGCCGGGATCTTGCACGATGAATTCCACTCGCCCGCTTTCACGCGCCGCGGCGGCACATTGGAAATGGCACAGCTCTGGGTGAACCTGCCCGCCGAGCACAAGATGTCGCCGCCTCGCTATCAAGACATCCGGAGCGCTCACATACCGCAGGTTGAATTGCCCTCAGGTGCCGGAAGCCTGCGGGTCATCGCGGGCAACCATGCCGGACAGCGAGGTCCTGCAGCAACCTTCACCGAACTCAACGTATGGGATGTGCGGCTCAACGCGGGAAAAACCATCACCCTGTCAGTGCCGGAAAATCATGGCGCGGCGATAGCCGTATTGCGCGGTGCCATCACCGTCAACGGGTCGCATGAGGCGAGGGACGCAGACCTCGTTCTCCTGGACCGCAGCGGCGGCGAGATTGTCGTGGCTGCCGCGGCCGATAGCACGCTCCTGGTCCTGAGCGGCGCACCCATCGCCGAACCGATCGCGGGCTACGGGCCATTCGTGATGAATACCCGCCAGGAGCTCGAAACGGCCATGAGCGATTTTCGGTTGGGAAAATTCGGGCGCCTGCCGGCACCCGATTTCAGTGCGGAACCGGCAATTTAACCTCACGCGGAACTTAAGGCAGGCTCCCAGGCAAGAATTTTGGTGCGCGGTAAGCGCGGTGCTATGCTGCTGGCCTGAAGATTGCGGCACGTATAACTGACGTTGCAGCGTCGAGGCGGGCACTTGAAAGAGACAAAACGGGCTTTTCTATCGCGAGCCCATAGTCCAATGCGGTGGCTCGGGGCATCAGTTTTGGCAGGCGCGTTAGCCGCCTGGCCGATTTGGACCAGCGCCACCGCGCCTGAAGTGTCGCCGCCCACGACACCGGTGGTCGCCGATCCCATCGACGAGCTGACGGAGATCATGGTCGAGGCGCGCGAGCCGCGTTATGTATCCCCGACGCGCCGGGACCAGATTGGCCGCATCTGGGCGCCGGTCATGATCAATGGGCGGGGACCCTTCCGCCTGGTGCTCGATACCGGTGCAAGCCACAGCGCGATTACCGCCCTGGTGGCCCTGGCGCTCGGCATCCCGACCGACCGCTCGCCGCCGGTCATTCTTCGCGGGGTGACGGGGTTTGCCACCGTGCCGACAATCCGGGTGGATACGTTGAGCATCGGCGACGTGGCGGTCGACCAGGCGATTCTCCCCATCGTTCCTGATGCACTCGGAGGCGCGGAAGGAGTGCTTGGTTCCGAAGGCTTGCTGGGAAAACGAATCTTCATCGATTTTCGCCATGATCGAATCAACATCGCCTACTCCAAGAACGAGCGCTCGGCGCCCGGATTCATCAGCGTACCCTTCCACTCATTGCGCGGCACACTCGTGGTCGTCGATGCCTTTGTGGGCCAGGTCCGCTGCAAGGCCATCATCGACACCGGCGGGCAGGTGACAATCGCGAATCTCGCTCTAAAGGAAGCGCTGTCGCGCGTGGGGGGCCAACCGCGATCCAAAGTTGACACCATCATCGGCGCCACCAAGGACATCCAAAAGGGTGAATTGATGGACACACCGGCCATTGGGCTGGGGGCCATCACCATTCACGATCCCGGCGTGACGTTTGGCGATTTATATATATTCAAGCAATGGCGGCTGACGAGTGAGCCGGCGATTTTGATCGGCATGGATTCGCTGGGACTGCTCGACACCTTGATCATCGACTATCGCCGGCACGAGCTGCAGCTTCGCATGCTGAACGCGAGCTAGCCTTTTGCCACTTATGATCAATAAACCGATCGTTGGCGTAGCGGTGTTGATTTTCGTGCTTGCGGCGGCGGGCGTGTACTACTTCAAAGCCCGCAACCCGCCTCTGCCGGCCGCACCGAGCGCACCGGCGAGCGTTGCGCCCGCCGCGCAAGAGCCGGGCATCGCTCATCCTTTGCCTGCTGCCGGGAATGCCGGCTCTGCGGCGGCGCTGCCGGAATTGGCCGATAGCGATGCGCCGCTGCGCGAGGCGCTCGCCCAGCTGAGCAACGCCGATGCAGTCAAGAATTTTCTGGTGCCACAGGATCTCATTCGCAAGATCGTCGTGACCGTCGACAATCTGCCGCGGCAGAAAGTCGCGGTCGATAAACGGCCCGCCAACCCGACCACCGGTTCGTTGGTCGTCAACGGGGATGAATTGCACGCCACGCTCGATCAGCGCAATTTCGAACGCTACAAGCCGATGGTGGCGGTGATCAGCCAGCTCGACGCCAAGCAATTGGGCGCGCTCTACATTCGTTACTACCCGCTATTCCAACAGTCTTATCAGAACTTGGGTTACCCCAACGGCTATTTCAATGACAGGCTCGTTGAGGTCATCGACAACTTGCTCGCGGCACCGGATCCCAAGGGACCAATCGACTTGGTGCGGCCCAACGTCATGTATATTTATGCCGATCCCGCGCTCGAGTCGCGGTCCGCAGGCCAAAAATTGCTGATGCGAATGGGTCCGGACAATGCCAAGGCCGTCAAGGCCAAGCTGACCGAACTCCGAGCGGTGATTACGGCGGGGCCGCTCAAGCACTAGCGCCGATTTGATTTTCATAAAAAAGCGGGGGAATTAAGAATGGTTACCACGTCCGCGGATGCAGGCTTGCCGAAGAGCGCAGCGGCGCTGCAAAGTAAATGGCTGGTGATCGGCGCCTCATCGGTGGGCACCGTGTTCGAGTGGTACGACTTCTACTTGTACGGACTGCTCGCCAGTATCTTCAGCACGAAATTCTTCTCCGGCGTCAACGAAGTAACCGGCTTCATCTTTGCCTTGGCGGCCTTCGCGGCGGGCTTTGCGGTGCGGCCGTTCGGTGCACTGGTGTTCGGACGCCTTGGCGATCTGGTCGGACGCAAGCACACATTCCTGATCACCATGGGAATCATGGGCGGATCGACATTTCTCGTCGGCTGTCTG
>Ga0210401_10003290_pt1 | contig 17331 bp, 12 predicted proteins | sample IncBWH32MmetaG_FD_150866 | JGI IMG/M metagenome (GOLD analysis project Ga0210401, IMG submission 150866) | Forest soil microbial communities from Barre Woods Harvard Forest LTER site, Petersham, Massachusetts, United States - Inc-BW-H-32-M | ecosystem: Environmental > Terrestrial > Soil >... | reverse complement strand
GAGTGGTATGAAGCCGCGGCGCACCATTCGCTTCGTGTTATTCATGGGAGAAGAGCAGGGTCTGCTCGGCTCGCTGGCCTACGTGAAACAGCACCGGGGCGAAATGAAAGATCATCTTGGCGGAATCGTGCTCGATTTCGGCCAGGGACCAATCAAAGAATTTCAACTCGGAGGACGCTCCGACCTGGTCGCGGCATTCGAACCTTTTGCGGATTCTCTATCCAACATTCGTGAAATTAAGGTGAGCGAAAAAATCGAATTCGGCACCGACACCGGCCCGTTCATCCTGGCTGGACTACCCGGCATTAATCTCGATCAGGATTCGCCGGATTACAAATACACGCATCATTCAGCGGCTGATTCACTGGAAGAAGTGAAGCCGGATGTGCTGGCGCAGGACGCGACCATCTTGGCGTTGTCTGCGTTCTGGCTCGCCGACCGTCCAGAAAGGTTCGCCACGCCTTGGCCTGCGGAAAAAACGGCCAAAATGCTTCGTGATAGGGACCAGTATGACATGTTGAAATCATTCAACCTCTGGCCGTTTGGGGATATGGGCCTGGACGGGAAAGGCGCCGCAAGTAATTGAAAAGAGGGTTTGTAGTAATAGTAAGGGTATTCTAATTAATCACGGGAACGGAGAAAAGTTTGCGCAAAACGGGCGCGCCCAGGCAGACTTGTTGCCAAACCCATCTTTTCCACAGTCTTTTCGACTGACCTGTTTCGAAAGTTGTTTGACAGAACCGGCTTTCTTCTCTATACTTTGTGTTTTGTCAGGGGATTTTTCCCCAAGCAGTGCGGCCGCCTCGTAGTTCGGGGTGGTTGGTTGGAAGGGAATTCTTCAGTCCCGGAACAAAGATCGACGGAATGGGACAGAAGAGCGGCCGGAATGGGGCGCCAGCCCCGAAAAGCCGAGTAAGCCTCTCCGATTCGGAACCAAGAGCGGAACGTTTGCCTCTTGGAGTGCGTGCGGAGTCTCTTGCTGGTATCTCCGGAGTCGCAGGGAACCTTTCAGCACCTTTGTGTGCTCTCGCGCTTTTCTCTGCGCGCCGCGTGAGCCACGCCAATTTGTGCGCGCAATGTGCGGTGACTTCGCTTCGCTGTTAGTTCTCGCGATACACCGAAGGAAAAAGAGGAAATACTGTGCCGACGTTTTCGCAACTTGTACGCATGGGTCGAGAAGGGGTCCTGACGAAGACCAAGTCGCCTGCTTTGGCGGGCTGCCCGGAAAAGCGTGGAGTGTGCATTCGCGTGTACACCCAGACGCCGAAGAAGCCGAACTCCGCTTTGCGGAAGGTGGCGCGCGTTCGCTTGACGAACTCTGTGGAAGTCACCACCTACATTCCCGGAATCGGCCACAACTTGCAGGAGCACTCCATCGTGCTGGTGCGCGGCGGCCGTGTGAAGGACCTGCCTGGCGTGCGCTATCACATCGTTCGTGGAACTCTGGACGCGGCGGGCGTCGAAAATCGCAAGCAGGGGCGTTCGAAATACGGCGCGAAGCGGCCAAAAGCCGGCGCGGCGGCGAAGTAAAACAGTTTCGAGTTGATAGTAATAAGTTTCAAGTAATAAGTAAGAAGTTTTAGGAGCGATGAAAAGCAATGCCTCGTAAAGGAATAGTCAGCCGGCGCGTGCAAGCGACCGACCCGGTCTACGGTAGCGATCTGGTGGAGAAGTTCATCTGCTCGATGATGTGGGAAGGCAAGAAGAGCACCGCTCAGCGCGTGTTCTATGGCGCCATGGATCAGGTGGCCAAAAAGACCAGCGACGATGCGCTGAAGGTTTTCAAGAAGGCCCTGGAGAACGTGAAGCCCGTGCTGGAAGTGAAGACCCGGCGTGTGGGCGGCGCGAACTATCAGGTTCCGGTGGAAGTAAATCCGTTCCGCCGGCAGTCTCTGGCGATTCGCTGGCTGCTGCAGTATTCGCGCGAACGCGCCGGTAGAACCATGGTCGACAAGCTCGCTGACGAACTGATTGACGCGGCGAATTCCCGTGGCGGAGCCATCAAGAAGAAGGAAGACGTTCATCGCATGGCGGAAGCCAACAAGGCTTTCGCACACTATCGCTGGTAGGACAGGGAGCAGGTTTAACGTGACGGAAGCAGTTGCAACGCGATCAGGGGAGAAAAGGGCTGTTCAAGGGAACATGAGCCGTACATTCAAACTCGAAGATACCCGCAATATCGGGATCATGGCGCACATCGACGCCGGCAAGACCACTTCGACCGAACGCATCTTGTTTTACACCGGTGTGACCTACAAAATCGGTTCCGTGGACGAAGGCACTGCCACCATGGATTGGATGGAGCAGGAGCGCGAGCGCGGTATCACGATTACCAGCGCCGCGACCACCGCTTCCTGGACGCGCTTCGACAAGAAGTATCGCGTCAACATTATCGATACGCCTGGGCACGTGGACTTCACTGTTGAAGTCGAGCGGTCCTTGCGTGTTCTGGACGGCGCCGTGTGTGTGTTTGATTCCGTCGCCGGGGTGCAACCACAGTCCGAAACAGTGTGGCGTCAGGCCGACAAGTACCGCGTTCCGCGCATCTGTTTTGTGAACAAAATGGACCGCATGGGCGCCGATTTCGACCACGTGATTCGCACCATTCGTCAGCGCCTGGGCGCGCACCCAGTGCCCCTACAGTTTCCTCTCGGCCGCGAAGACAATTTCATTGGGGTCATCGATTTCATCGAGCAGAAAGTGGTTGTGTGGCTCGAAGAAACCTTGGGCGCCAAGTTCGAAATTTTTGACGTCGCAAAGCTTTGGGACAAGGACTTCGTGGCGTCGCGTCCCGATGTTGCCGCTGCGCTGAAGGGTTCTGCGATTGACAAGGCTTTCTACGACGAGCATCGCAACAAGATGGTCGAGTACATCGCCGAACACGATGACGCGGTTCTCGACAAATACCTCACCGAAGGCACGCTAAGCATCGACGAGATGCGCAAGTCCATTCGCAAGTCGACTCTGGCGCTCAAGATCGTTCCGGTGCTCGCCGGCTCCGCATTCAAGAATAAAGGAATTCAGCCTTTGCTGGATGCCATCGTGGATTATTTGCCTTCGCCGATTGATGTTCCTCCCGTGGAAGGAATTAATCCCGAGAACGATGAACCGATTCTCCGGCGCGCCTCTGACGACCAGCCCTTTGCCGCGCTGGCGTTCAAAATCATGTCCGACCCGTTCGTCGGCCACGTTACTTACATCCGCGTTTATTCCGGCGTCCTGAAGTCTGGAAGCTATGTGTTGAACGCCGCGAAGGGTACACGCGAACGCATCAGCCGGTTGATGCAGATGCACGCGAACAAACGCGAGGAAATTGAGGACGTCTGTGCCGGCGATATTTGCGCTTGCGTCGGCCTGAAGAGCGTCAATACCGGCGACACGCTTTGCGACGAAGCGAAGCCCATCATTCTGGAATCGATCGAATTTCCGACCCCGGTGATTTCGGTGGCCATCGAGCCGAAGACCAAGGCGGACCAAGACAAGCTAGGCGTGGCGCTGCAGCGGCTGGCGCAAGAAGATCCCACGTTCCGCGTTTCGACCGAACCGGATACGGGACAAACATTGATTTCCGGTATGGGTGAATTACACCTGGAAATCATTGTTGACCGCATGCTGCGCGAGTACAACGTGCAGGCGAATGTCGGACGCCCTCAGGTGGCCTATCGCGAAACCATTCGCAAGAAGGCGCTCGCCGAAGGCAAGTACATCAAGCAGACCGGCGGCAAGGGTCAATACGGCCACTGCAAGATCGAGCTGCATCCCCTTCCAAGTTCCGATCACGAAAATATGAAGGAATTGTCCACCGACGATCTGGATGAGTTGGCGAAGTCGGTCACCGGCAGCACGCCCGGCAAATGGAAATTCGACAAGGAACACCGCTTCCTGTTTATTGACAAAATTGTTGGCGGCTCGATTCCGCGTGAATTCATCCCGCCAATCGAAGCGGGTATCCGCGAAGCGCTCGATAACGGTATTTTGGCAGGATTCACGATGGTGGATGTTGCCGCGGTGCTGGTCGACGGCAGCTATCACGATGTGGATAGCAACGAAATGGCGTTTAAGATCGCCGGCTCCATGGCCTTTAAGGAAGCCTGCGCCAAGGCCAAGCCGGTTCTGCTGGAACCCATCATGAAAGTGGAAGTGGTGGTTCCCGAGGAATACATGGCGCAGGTATTCGGCGACCTGAATTCAAGGCGTTCCGCGATTCAAGGCACGGAAAACCGCGCCGGCAGCAACGTGATTCGTGTGGAAGTACCGCTGGCGCAGATGTTCGGTTACGCCACGGATTTGCGCAGCCGTACCCAGGGCCGCGCCACGTTCACCATGCACTTCTCGCACTACGCGGAGTTGCCGGTGGCGCTCGCGGACGAAGTCATCAAGAAGTACCGCGGCGAAAAGTAACGAAACGGATTTTGTTTTTGCTGGATATCGAGTGAGGAGCTGAAGAAGCAAATGGCGAAGGAAAAATTTGAGCGCACCAAGCCGCACGTGAACATCGGGACGATTGGTCACATTGACCACGGCAAGACGACGTTGACGGCGGCGATTACCAAGGTTTTGGCGAAGCACAATCCCAAGGTGCAGTTCCGCGCGTTCGACACGATTGACAATGCTCCGGAAGAGCGCGAGCGCGGCATCACCATTGCCGTTTCGCACGTGGAGTACGAAACGCCCAACCGGCACTACGCGCACATGGATTGCCCGGGGCACGCGGACTACATCAAGAACATGATCACCGGCGCGGCGCAGATGGATGGCGCGATCCTGGTGGTAGCGGCGACGGACGGACCGATGCCGCAGACGCGCGAGCACATTTTGCTGGCTCGTCAGGTCGGTGTGCCGTACATCGTAGTGTTCCTGAACAAGTGCGACATGGTGGAAGACGCGGAGTTGCTGGAACTGGTGGAACTGGAAGTACGCGAGTTGCTGAAGAGCTATCAATTTCCCGGCGATTCGGTACCGGTGATTCGCGGTTCGGCATTGCAGGCGCTGAACGGCGACGAAAAGTGGGAAAAGAAGATTGACGAGTTGATGGCGGCGGTGGACGCGAATGTGCCTTTGCCGGTGCGCGATGTGGACCGCCCGTTCGCCATGCCCATCGAAGACATTTTCTCGATTTCCGGCCGCGGCACGGTGGTGACCGGAAGAATCGAACGCGGCAAGGTGAAGACTGGAGAAGAAATAGAGATCGTGGGCTTCCGTCCGACGCAGAAGAAAGTCGTGACGGGCGTGGAGATGTTCAAGAAGTTGCTGGACGAGGGGATTGCCGGCGACAACGTGGGATTGCTGTTGCGCGGCACGGAAAAAGACGATGTAGAGCGCGGGCAAGTGGTGTGCAAGCCGGGTTCGATCACGCCGCACACGAAGTTCAAGGCGGAAGCGTACGTGTTGACGAAGGAAGAAGGCGGCCGGCATACGCCGTTCTTTTCGGGTTACCGTCCGCAGTTTTATTTCCGCACCACGGACGTGACTGGGGACATGAAGCTGCCGCAAGGCGTGGAAATGGTGATGCCGGGAGACAACGTAAGCTGCGAAGTGACGCTGATCACGCCGGTAGCGCTGGAGAAGGGGCTGCGCTTCGCGATTCGCGAAGGCGGCCACACCGTCGGCGCCGGCGCCGTCACGGAGATCATCGAGTAATCTTGCGAATTTCTGCCCAAGAAGTTTTTGGCAAAAAGGATTAAGGGATGCGGGAAATCATTACGTTACAGTGTGGTGAGTGCAAGAACCGGAATTACACCACCACAAAAAATAAGAAGAAGCATTCCGACCGCTTGGAGACCAGGAAGTTTTGCCGGGCGTGCCGGAAGCACACGGCTCACAAAGAGGCTAAGTGACGCTGGCGCTAAATGCGCGTGCGTCGTCCTGAGCCGATCCGGTGAACATCGGCGAAGGATCTCAGCTGGCGGCGGGCGAAGAGATTAATGGGTTGGAACCGGGAAAAGAAGTTTGAGCTCGTAAGGGAGGACGGAGGGATGGACCCTTCGCCCAAAGAACGGGCTCAGGGTAAAGGGGAGTCGTCCAACGGTTAGGACTCCGGTCTCCAAAACCGGGTATGGGGGTTCGAATCCCTCCTCCCCTGCCAGAAATTTCAAGGGCGTGGGCCGCAAGGTTCGCGCAAGTGAAGAGGATTCATGGCAACGCAGGCGGTTAAAGTGAAGAATGAAGAGTCGCAACCAAATGCAATAACCGGGGCGGCGACGGGCGTCGCACAGAAGGTTACCGGCACACTTGCGGAAACAAAGGAATTTCTGCACGACGTTCGTGTGGAAATGAAGCAGGTCACGTGGCCCAACCGCGACGACGTCGTTTCCACCACCACCGTGGTGATCGTTACGGTCGCCTTCTTTGGTGTGTTCCTGGCAATCGTCGAGAAAATAGCGCAATTCGGTTTGGACAAGCTGCTCAATTATTTTCACGTTTAAAGGCGAGACGACCCATGTCGATGCAGTGGTACATCATTCACACCTATTCGGGCTTCGAGAAGAAGGTCAAGGAAAGCCTGGAGAGCCGTGTGGCCGCTTTCACGCTTCAGGACAAGATCGGCCGCGTGCTGATCCCTACCGAAGAAGTCGTGGAAGTGCGTGGCGGAAAGAAGGTCGTGGCTTCGCGCATGTCCTATCCCGGCTACGTGTTGGTTGAGATGGACCTCGACGAAGACACCTGGCACATCGTGCGCAACACCCCGCGCGTCACCGGTTTTGTCGGCTCCGCCACTTCTCCCTCGCCGCTCACCGAGGCGGAAGTGGATGGCATCATCAACCGCGTGCACACTCCGCAGGATCGCCCGAAACCGAAAGTGGTCTTCGAGCGCAACGAGCAGGTCCGCATCGTCGATGGACCGTTCGCCAATTTCAACGGCACGGTTGAAGAGATCGATAACGATCACAGCCGTCTGAAAGTTTCCGTTACGATTTTCGGCCGCTCTACTCCAGTCGAACTGGATTTCGCGAGCGTGGAAAAGCTGGGATAAATGCCTCGCCGCGCAACGGGCGAGCTACAGAGATTGAGGTAAAGGAAAGATGCCACCAAAGAAGGTACAGACAACGATCAAGCTGCAATTGCCGGCCGGCAAGGCCACTCCGGCTCCCCCGGTGGGTACCGCGCTCGGTCCGCACGGCGTGAACATCATGGATTTCTGCAAGCAGTTCAACGCCAAGACCCAGAAGGAAGCCGACGGCATGATTTTCCCGGTGCTGGTTACGATCTACACCGATCGTTCCTTCACCTTCATTCTCAAGACTCCGCCGGCCTCGATTCTTCTGTTGCGCGCTGCGGGCATTGCCAAGGGTTCGCCCGAGCCGAATCGCAACAAGGTCGGCAAAGTAACGAAGAAACAGGTCGAAGAAATCGCCAAGATCAAGCTTGTCGATCTCAACACCACCAATCTGGATTCCGCGGTGCGCACGGTGATGGGTACGGCGCGCAACATGGGTCTGGAAGTCGTGGAAGCCTAGGGAGTAACAGGCGCCGGAAGATCGCAGAGGTAGCAGCATGAAGAAGTCAGGCAAACACATGGAGGCGGCGCGCGGGAAGGTCGAAGCGCGTCCCTACAAGCTCGCCGATGCGGCGGAGCTGATCAAGAAGACGCACCACACCAAGTTCAACGAAACCGTTGAACTCGCCATCAATCTTGGCGTGGATCCCAAGCACTCCGATCAGGTGGTGCGCGGAACCGTGGTGCTTCCCAACGGACTTGGCAAGTCGGTCCGCGTGCTGGTGCTCGCCAGCGGCGATAAACAGCGCGAGGCCACCGAAGCCGGCGCTGAATTCGTGGGCGGCGACGACATGGTCGCGAAAATCATGGAGGGCTGGACGGACTTCGACGCCGTCATTGCCACTCCAGACATGATGCGCTCCGCCGGCAAGCTCGGTAAGGTTCTCGGCCCGCGCGGTTTGATGCCGAACCCCAAGACCGGCACGGTCACCGCGGACATCGCCAAAGCCGTGAAAGAGACCAAGGCCGGTAAAGTGGAATTTCGCGTCGATAAAGCCGGGATCGTGCACTGCCCGGTGGGCAAAATCAATTTTGATGCTCCGAAGCTCGCGGAAAACGCCCACGTCGTTATCGTCGCGGTCGTAAAAGCGAAGCCCGCCGCAGCCAAGGGCAAGTATGTCAAGAAGATCACGCTGACTTCCACCATGGGGCCCGCAATTCTGGTGGACTTGGCAGAAGCGGAGACGCTGGCAGCCGCGGCCTAAGAGTCAGGCCTCAAGGCGCAGGGAACAGGATTATGAAGAAGAAGAGCGAAAAGCAGCAGGACCTGGACAATCTGAAGACCGAGCTCGCGAAGGTGTCGACCGTCATTCTCACCACCTTTCAGGGCATCACCGTCGAAAACGACACCAAGCTCCGCCGTGCGGTGCAGGCCGCGGGCGGAAAATATCAGGTCGTCAAGAACACCCTGGCGGAACTTGCCGGCAAGGGTACACCAGCCGAGGGTGTCCTTAAGGATCTCAAGGGCACGCACTCCATCGCCTATACCCGGACCGATCCTGTGGCGTTGGCAAAGGCCTTAACCAAGATCGCCAAGGATGTTCCTGCGTTTCAATTCAAGTCTGGCGTTGTCGAGGGCAGAGTGATCTCGATTTCCGAGATCAAGCAGCTCGCGGAGATGCCGTCGAAGGAAGAGCTGATCAGCAAGATCATGTTCCTGCTGAACGCTCCGGCGCAGCGGATTGCGACGGCGCTCAACGCGCTGCCGCGTAACCTCGCCGTGACTGTCAGCGAAGCGGTGAAGGCTAATAAGTTTAGTTCCTAAGGGTTTGGGGCCAAGCGGGCTTTGCCCGCCGCGGTTCCGAAAATTTTGAATCAGAAATTTGAGAGGAGAAATAGCTGTCATGTCGAAAGTGGAAACGATCCTGGAAGAAATCAAGGGCCTGACGCTTCTCGAAGCGTCGGATCTCGTCAAGAAAATGGAAGAGGCCTTCGGCGTGTCCGCGGCGGCTGCCACCGTGGTGGCGGCAGGCGGCGGTGCGGCAGCGGCGGGCGCAGCTCCGGCGGAAGAGAAGACGGAATTCAACGTTGTTCTCACCGATGTGGGCGGCAACAAGATCAACGTCATTAAGGCCGTTCGCGAAGTCACCAGCCTGGGCTTGAAAGAAGCCAAGGACCTTGTGGATGGCGCTCCCAAGACTGTCAAGGAAGGCGTCACCAAAGAAGAAGCCGCGACCATCAAGAAGAAGTTCGAGGAAGCGGGCGCGAAGGTCGAGATCAAGTAGTGGGCTGCCGGCCAATCTTCGGCCGGCTCGCCTTGGTCTGGGCTTCGGATGCGGCGGCGCGGTGGATTCAGCGCATTTCCGCGCCAGGGGAATTAGGTACGCAAGCTACGACCGGTATTGCCAACATAATCTGGGTCCCGGGGGGACCTTCACGAACCGTGTGCAGGGCGGCTGTGGGCAAGTCGTGCGGCATCACGGTTCAGTGTCTTTAACCGTTTTTTTTGCACGCTGCCCGAAAGGGAATGAGGTATATCAGGCATGTCCAATAGCAACCAGCACGTTCGCGAACGCCAGCGCCTGGACTTTGCAAAGATTCAGGGATCCATCCAGATCCCGAACCTGATCGAAGTCCAGAAGAAATCTTACCAGCGCTTTTTGCAGATGGATTTGCTGCCCAGCGAGCGCGAGGATGGAGGCCTGCAATCGGTCTTCACTTCGGTGTTCCCGATCAAGGATTTCCGCGAAATGTCGCAGTTGGAATTCGTCGACTACGCCATCGGGAACTGGGAATGCAAGTGCAGCAACCTGAAGGGTCTGCATCACCTGCGAGCCACGTGCCGCAATTGCGGCGCTTCGGTGGTCACCAATCCCTATCAGACCGGTGACGTTATCTGCCAGAAGTGCGGCACCTTCAACAAGAACACCCCGACTTTTTGCAACAAGTGTGGCGACCCTGTGGCCATGCAGTTGAAGTACGACGTCAACGAGTGCCAGGAACGCGGCATGACTTACTCTGCGCCGCTGAAGGTCACTATTCGTCTCACCATTTACGACAAGGATCCCGACACCGGCGCAAAGACCATTCGCGACATCAAGGAACAGGAAGTTTTCTACGGCGATATTCCTTTGATGACCGACAACGGCACGTTCATCATCAACGGCACCGAGCGCGTCATTGTCAGCCAGTTGCACCGCTCTCCCGGCGTCTTTTTTGAAAGCGCCAACAACCGCACTTATTTCCTTGGCAAGATTATTCCGTACCGCGGCTCGTGGGTCGAATTCGAATACGACACCAAGAACATTCTCTACGTGCGCATCGATCGCAAGCGCAAGTTCCTCGGTTCCATCTTCCTGCGCGCCCTGGGCATGAAGTCCAACGAAGAAATCCTGCGCACCTTCTATCAGGTGGAGCGCATTGCCCTGCGCGACAAGGAACTGCACTGGAACATTTCGCCCGGTCTTGTCGATCGCAAACTCACGCATGAAATTCGCAACCCGAAGTCTGAAGAAGTCATCGTCGGCGCTCACAAGCGCATCACGGAGAATCTTTTCAAGGAACTCATCAAGGCCAAGATCACCCAGGTGCGCGCCAATCTTGCCGACCTCGAGGGTGCTTACAGCGTCGCCGACGTCGTGAACCGCACCACCGGTGAAGTGCTTCTCGAATCCAACAAGCCCCTCACCGCCGATCTCTGGCAAGCCTTTGGGGAGGCTGGCATCACCGAAGTCGATGTCTTCTTCCCGGAGCGCGACGATATCGGTTTGGTGCTGTCGCGGACCCTCGATAAGGACTCCATCCGCTCTTCCAAGGAAGCGCTGATCGAAATCTATCGTAAGTTGCGTCCCGGCGATCCCCCGACCCTTGAAACCGCCACCAACCTATTCCGTGGCATGTTCTTCGATCCTCGCAAGTACGATTTCAGCCGTGTCGGCCGCTTGAAGTTCAACATCAAAATGGGTCTCGACACGCCACTCGATAATCGCACGCTGGATACCACGGACTTCGTTTCGGCTATCAAGTACTTGTTCAAGCTGCGCAAGAACATCGGCGTGGTCGACGACATCGACCACCTCGGCAACCGCCGCGTTCGCGCCGTTGGCGAACTTCTCGAAAATCAGTTCCGCATCGGTCTCGTCCGCATGGAACGCGCCATCAAGGAAAAGATGAGCGTGTACCAGGAAATGTCGACGGCCATGCCGCACGACCTGGTGAATGCCAAGCCCGTCATGGCGGCCATCCGCGAATTCTTCGGAAGTTCACAGTTGAGCCAGTTCATGGACCAGACCAACCCGCTCAGCGAAATTACCCACAAGCGCCGTCTTTCGGCTCTTGGACCTGGCGGCTTGTCTCGTGAGCGCGCCGGATTTGAAGTCCGTGACGTTCACCCAACTCACTACGGACGCATCTGCCCGATTGAAACGCCGGAAGGCCCGAACATCGGCCTGATCAGCTCGCTCAGTTGCTTCGCGCGCATCAACGATTACGGCTTCATCGAGTCGCCGTACCGCCGCGTCAAAGGGGGCCGCATTGTCGACTACGTTCAGATTTTGAACGCGGGCGACAGTGAGTTCAAAGCCGGCGACATCGTGGAATCCGATCGTGTCGAAGAGCTCAACGAAGAACTGAAGCGCCGCAAGGTTACTGTCGAACCGTACTGCTTCTACCTGTCTGCTTGGGAAGAAGACAAGTACGTCATCGCGCAGGCCAACGTTTCTTTGGATGAGAAGCTGCGCATCACCACCGAATTGGTCAACTGCCGTCAGGCGGGCAACTTCGTGCTGAAGCATCGCGATGAAGTCGACTACGTCGACGTTTCCCCGAAGCAGCTCGTATCCGTCGCCGCCAGCTTGATTCCGTTCCTTGAGAATGACGACGCCAACCGCGCTTTGATGGGTTCGAACATGCAACGCCAGGCCGTGCCTCTGATCCGTGGCGAAGCTCCACTGGTCGGCACCGGTATGGAACGCGTCACCGCTCGCGATTCCGGCGCGGTCGTGCTCTGCAAGCGCGACGGCATCGTCGATCAGGTTGACTCGGAGCGCATCATCGTCCGTGTCGAAAGCGATCACTCCGGCGTACTCAGCCGCGAAGTGGGCGCCGACATCTACACGCTGACCAAGTTCAAGCGCTCTAACCAGAACACGTGCATCAACCAGAAGCCGCTCGTTCGCGTAGGCGACCGCGTCAAGACCGCACAGGTCCTCGCCGACGGTCCTTGCACCGATCGCGGCGAACTCGGCCTTGGCCGCAACGTGCTCGTGGCTTTCGTGCCCTGGCGCGGGTACAACTTCGAAGACGCCATCCTGGTCAGCGAAAAGCTGGTCAAGGACGACTATTACACCTCGATCCACATCGAGGAGTATGAAATCGAAGCGCGCGACACCAAGCTTGGTCCGGAAGAAGTCACCCGCGACATCCCCAATATCAGCGAATCGTTCCTGCGCAATCTCGACGAGAGCGGCGTCATCCGCATCGGCGCGGTTGTGAAGCCGGGCGACATCCTCGTTGGCAAGGTCACGCCGAAGGGGGAAACCACGCTGACTCCGGAAGAGAAACTGCTTCGCGCCATCTTCGGCGAAAAGGCCGGTGATGTTCGCGACGCCTCTCTCTATTGCCCGCCGGGCATCGAAGGCACCATCGTCGATGTCAAGATCTTCACCCGTAAGGGCGGAGAGAAAGACGAACGCCACAAGGCCATCGAAGCTTCCCAGGTCTTTAAGCTGGAGAAGAACCTGGCTGACGAAATCCGCATCCTCACCGATGAGCGCCTCAAGCGCCTCGGCGATCTACTCGGCGGCAAGATCCTGCAAGCCGACTTGCACGACGAGAAGACCAACAAGCGGCTGCTCACCAAGGGCGTGGAACTCACTCGCGATCTTATCGAGAAAATCTCCACGCGGAACCTCAAGCGTTTGAAACTGAACGAAAAGGATCCGCTGCTGATCGAAAAAATCGAAGAGATCGAAGAGATGACCTCGCGCCAGATCGATGTGCTCCGCAAGATCACCGAAGAGCGCAAGGACAAACTCAAGAAGGGCGACGAACTGCCCCCCGGCGTCATCAAGCTGGCGAAAGTCTACATCGCCATGAAGCGCAAGCTCTCCATCGGCGACAAAATGGCCGGTCGCCACGGCAACAAGGGCGTCATCGCGCGTGTGGTTCCGGAAGAGGATATGCCTTATCTCCCGGACGGTACTCCGGTGGAAATCGTTCTGAACCCGCTCGGCGTTCCCTCTCGCATGAACGTGGGCCAGATTCTGGAGACGCACCTTGGTTGGGCGTCGCACGAACTCGCCAACAGTCTGAAGCGCCTGCTTAGCAAGGAAGTCAGGGCAGAAGGCCTGCGGCGTTGGTTCCGCGAGGTCTTTACCGAAACCGCGATTTGGAAGTCGCTCTCCAAGTTGAGCGACGACGAATTGCTGGAATACGCCGAAGGCTTCCGCGACGGCATCCCCTTTGCCACGCCGGTATTCGACGGCGCTCGCGAAGCGGAAATTCGCCATCTCCTTGAAGTGGCGGGCTTGCCGCATGCCGGCAAGATCAACCTCTTCGACGGCATGACCGGGGTAATGTTCGATCAGCCCGTTACCGTTGGCTACATCTACATGCTCAAGCTGTCGCATCTTGTCGACGACAAGATTCACGCTCGTTCCATCGGTCCGTATTCCTTGATTACGCAGCAGCCGCTCGGTGGCAAGGCGCAATTCGGCGGTCAGCGTTTCGGCGAAATGGAAGTGTGGGCCCTGGAAGCTTATGGCGCCGCGCACATTTTGCAGGAGTTGCTCACCGCGAAATCGGACGACGTATATGGCCGCGCCAAAATTTACGAGGCCATTGTGAAGGGCGAACCTGGCATCGAACCGGGTGTCCCGGAATCGTTCAACGTGCTCGTGCGCGAGTTGCAGTCTCTGTGCCTCGACGTCGAGCTCATGAAGCGCCAGAAGCCGCCCGCAGAGAAGGCGGCCGACTAAGCAGAATCCAGCCATAGCGGCGTGCCTGTCCGGGCGCCGCTACTTGGCACTTGCATCTTGAGTAGAAGTATTTCGTAGTTAGGTCTCAGCCGGTCCGGCAACAGTGGACCGCGGCCCGCGCCGCAAGGTGCGGGAGGGAGGAAACGACCTTGTATCGCAGCAGCCCCTATGATCGTGCCAGTTTGATCGCGGATTTCGATTCCATCCGTATCAGCTTGGCCAGCCCGGAGAAAATCCGCTCTTGGTCCCATGGCGAAGTCACCAAGCCGGAAACCATCAATTACCGCACCTTCAAGCCTGAGCGTGACGGTTTGTTCTGCGCCAAAATCTTCGGTCCCGTCACCGACTGGGAGTGCTTGTGCGGAAAGTACAAGCGCATGAAGCACCGCGGAGTCATCTGCGACAAGTGCGGTGTCGAAGTCACTCTCAGCAAAGTACGCCGCGAACGCCTCGGCCACATTGAACTCGCGTCCCCCTGCTCGCACGTGTGGTTCTTCAAGGGACTCCCGAGCCGCATTGGCTACTTGCTGGACATTTCCATGCGCGACCTCGAGCGCATTCTCTACTTCGAAGCCTTCGTCGTTGTCGACCAGGGCGAAGTCGCGGTCCTCAAGGAGCGTCAGGTCCTTCAGGAAGAGGAATACCGCAAGCTCACCACCGAGTATCCCGGTCAGTTTGTCGCCAAGATGGGCGCGGAAGCCATCAAGGAACTGCTTCGCCGCGTCGAAGTGGACAAACTCGCCGATGAACTCCGCGAGAAAATGAAGGTCGATCCTTCTCTCCAGAAGCGCATCAAGTTCGCCAAGCGCTTGAAGGTTCTCGAAGCCTTCCGCAAGAGCGGCAACAAGCCGGAGTGGATGATTCTCGACGTGATCCCGGTCCTTCCGCCGGAACTGCGTCCTCTCGTTCCTCTGGATGGCGGCCGCTTTGCCACGTCTGACCTGAACGATTTGTATCGCCGCGTCATCAACCGCAACAATCGCTTGAAGAAACTCATGGAACTTCGCGCGCCCGACGTGATCGTGCGCAACGAAAAGCGCATGCTCCAGGAAGCCGTCGACGCTTTGTTTGACAACGGCCGTCGTGGCCGCGTTCTTCGCGGAACCAACAACCGCCCGCTCAAGTCCCTCAGCGATACGCTCAAGGGCAAGCAGGGCCGTTTCCGCCAGAACCTCCTCGGCAAGCGCGTCGACTATTCCGGCCGCTCCGTCATCGTCGTTGGCCCCGAGCTCAAGCTCAATCAGTGCGGTTTGCCCAAGAAGATGGCGCTGGAGCTGTTCAAGCCCTTCATCTATCACAAGCTCGAAGCCCAGGGTCACTGCACCACAATCAAGCAGGCCAAGGAAATGGTCGAGCAGCAGGAACCGGTCGTGTGGGACATCCTCGAAGATGTCATCCGCGAACATCCCGTGCTCCTGAACCGCGCGCCCACTCTTCACCGCCTCGGCATTCAGGCCTTCGAACCGACACTCGTCGAGGGCAAAGCCATCCGCATTCACCCGCTCGTCTGCACCGCGTTCAACGCGGACTTTGACGGCGACCAGATGGCCGTGCACATCCCGCTTTCGCCGGAATCTCAGGTTGAAGCGTCTGTGCTCATGCTCAGCTCTCGCAACATTCTCTCGCCCGCGCACGGTCTGCCTCTGGCCGTCCCGTCGCAGGACATGGTCCTCGGTCTCTACTACCTGACCAAGTCAAAGCCCGGTGCCAAGGGTGAAGGCCGCGTATTCGGCTCGCCCGAGGATGTTACGCTTGCCCTCGAAGCAGGTGAAGTCGAACTCTTGACCCCCATTCGCCTGCGTTACACCGGCGAAGTCATCGACCTCACCACTGCTTACGACAACCAGGACGTGACGCACACCGAATCGGTGCAGATGCAGCGCCAGTTCATTCAGACCACCGTTGGCCGCGTCATCTTGAATTCCAACCTGCCCAAGCACATGCCATATATCAACGGCTTGCTTAAGAAAAAGGGCGTTCAGCAACTGGTCTATTACGCTTACTTGCGCTTTGGCCTCGAGGGCACCGTCGTCCTGCTTGACCAGCTCAAAGCCCTGGGCTTCTCCTATGCCACAAAGTCCGGCATCTCCATCGGCATCGACGACATGCTCATCCCCAGCGACAAGTACAAGCTCGTCGAAAATGCCGAAAAGGAAGTCGTCAAGGTTCAGCAGCAATACCTCGACGGCGCCATCACCAACGGCGAACGCTACAACAAGGTCATCGCCATCTGGGGTGACGTTACCGAAAAAGTTGCCGACGAAATGTTCAAGGCCCTCGAAAATCAGGATCGCGAAGGCGTCATCAATCCCGTCTACATCATGGCGGACTCCGGCGCTCGCGGTTCCAAACAGCAGATTCGTCAGCTTTCTGGTATGCGTGGTTTGATGGCTAAGCCCTCCGGCGAAGTCATCGAGACCCCCATTACCTCCAACTTCCGCGAAGGCCTCACCGTGTTGCAGTACTTCATCTCCACTCACGGTGCCCGTAAAGGTCTGGCGGACACGGCGTTGAAGACCGCTGACTCCGGCTACCTCACTCGTCGGCTCGTCGACGTGGCTCAAGACGTCATCATTAACGAACCCGACTGCGGCACTTCCGACGGGATTTACGTCGAACCCATCATCGAAGCTGGCGTGGAAGTTGAGCCCTTGCGCGACCGCGTTGTGGGCCGCGTTTCGCTCGAACGCATCAAGGACTTCGAAGGCAGCGTCATCGTCGAGGTCAACCAGGAAATCACCGAAGAACTCGCCAACGCCATTCAGGCCGCTGGTATTGAGCGGGTCCGCATCCGCTCCGTGCTCACCTGTGAATCGCGCCGCGGAGTTTGCGCCCTGTGCTACGGACGCAACCTCGCCACCGGCCGCATGGTCGAACTCGGCGAAGCTGTCGGCGTCATTGCCGCTCAGTCCATCGGCGAACCCGGCACGCAGCTCACCATGCGTACCTTCCACATCGGTGGCGCGGCTACCCGCGTCAGCGAGCGCTCCACTCTCGAAGCCAAGAACGCTGGCGTCGTCAAGTTCGTTGACCTGCGTCACGTTGCAGGCCGCGGCGGCGCTCCGATCGCCATGAACCGTTCCGGCCTCATCGCCATCGTCGATGAGAAGGGCCGCGAAAAAGAACGCTATCACGTGGTTTACGGCGCTCGCCTTCGCGTCAATGACGGCGACTCCGTTACCCAGGGACAGATCCTTGCTGAATGGGATCCCTTCACCTTCTCGATCCTGACCGAAACTGCAGGCTCCGTGAAGTTTGACGATCTGCGTCCCGGACTTACCATCGAGGAACAAGTCGATGAAGTTACCGGTCTATCGCAGCTTGTGGTTACGCTTCCTCCGGGTGATGAAAAACATCAGCCCGCCATCTTGATCCGCGATTCTTCCGGCAAGGTCCGCAAGAAGTACCTTATGCCGT
>Ga0210401_10003288_pt1 | contig 17334 bp, 10 predicted proteins | sample IncBWH32MmetaG_FD_150866 | JGI IMG/M metagenome (GOLD analysis project Ga0210401, IMG submission 150866) | Forest soil microbial communities from Barre Woods Harvard Forest LTER site, Petersham, Massachusetts, United States - Inc-BW-H-32-M | ecosystem: Environmental > Terrestrial > Soil >... | reverse complement strand
GTCGCTCACTTTGCCGACGAAATCCGTACTGCTGCCTTCCTTTGCGTAAAAAATTTCCATGGACCACGTCACATCGACCGGACCCAGCTCTACATCGTCGGCAGTGTGGGCTCTGCCATCCGGGCCCCGATAATATCCGATGGCCTCGAATTGTTGGTAGCCCCGGGCGCGCGCCTGGCTTCCGAACGCCGCCAGCGCCGAGTCGGGCGTCACTTTGACATAGTCGACGCGATCGTAGATGGCGATTGCATTCGAGATAACGGAACCCCGAAAGGCGATTTCGCGGCTGCCGAGCGGTGCATCGGCGGCGACGTCCACTTCCGCGACCACCTCGCTCGGAGCGCGTGAAACAATGCGGCGCACGCTCACGCCAGGGCCAAAGTTCAGATCCGAGGAACTAACCTGCGCCGGAACATTGTCGGCGACCAGGCGAATGCGATTGGTCAGGGAACCGGTCTTCAGCGACGATCGATCCACCGCCAATAACGTTACGTCAGAAGAGGCCCGCCGCAGTTTCACATCGATGCCGAATTCCTGGTACTGCCCCCAGAACCAGCGCCCCTCGGCTGTGGACTGATCCGGCGCGATCCACATCACTTCACGCGCGTCGCTCGACAGGTCGTCGGGAGTGGAAGCCGCGGGAGCGCTTCCCTTGGAACGTCCGCGCCACGCATAGCCGGCATATACCACGCCACGGCCCGAGCGGACGATCTGGGATCCATCCTTGACGGACGTAAGATGCACGCTGGTGTTGAACTCGTCTTCGCCGGCGGGATCGATTTTCATTTCACCGTAGTATTTGCCTCGGCCTGGAACGTAGGCGCTCACGAGCCAGCGGCCGGTCAGGTTCGGCGCGTGCGCACGGGCGCTCCACGCCGTCCATTCGGGGGTGTGAAGCGGGGCGGACTTAGCGAGAAAAGCGACGGCTTCCGGGTTTGGCTGAGCCTTGTACCGGGTTAGATGGGTATCAGAGAGCTGCTTCCAATCGTCGAGCGAACGCCGCCACGAAAGCGGCCGGGCCAGAGCATGACACTTGGCGCATGTGCCACGCAGGTTCTCATTCGCCATTTTAGTTTCGTCATGAATCCGGCGCTCGGCGTCGTACATCACGGTCCTCGCTTCCTCGGGCGCCAAGCCATGGTTCGCGCTGAGATATTTGATCATCGACCGCGCCTCTGGCGGCGTAAGCATGACGCCATTCAGAAGGATCATCCGTTTGAGCACCTCTTGCCAGCCTTCCGGCGTTGTGCGCTCCCAGGAGATTTGCTGCATGATGCCGCGCTCGTCACTGGCGTGACAGCTGGCGCATTTAGCTCTCACCAAGGGATCAGTAACAGGGATGCCTTCTTCGCGGAGTGACTGGGCTTGGCCCGCGACTGCGCAGGCTAACAAGCCCAAGGTTAAAGCAAGTGACGGCGGCACGAAACCGGGCCCGAGGTTACGCCTTAACAGTCTTGGAGCCGTCGATGATCTGCGGAATCAACTCACCGGCAACGTCGGTGAGCCGCATGTTCCGGCCGTTAAAGTAATAAGTCAGCCTCTTATGGTCCATGCCCAGCAAGTGGAGCAACGTGGCATGCACGTCGTGATTGGTCGCGGGTTGCTCTTCGGCCTTGAATCCAACTTCGTCGGTAGTGCCGATGGACTGGCCGCCCTGAATGCCGGCGCCCGTCATGAAAATGGACATGGCGCCCGGATTGTGATCGCGTCCGACGCCTCGCTGTGAAATCGGCATGCGTCCGAACTCGCTGTGCCACATCACCGCCGTCTCGTCCAGCAATCCCCGGCGTTTCAGATCCGTAATCAGCCCGGTGATTGGTTTATCGACTTCCTTGGCGTGCAGCCGATGGTTACTCACGATATTTGCGTGCGCATCCCAGGTATCTTCGATGCTGACATAGGCGCCGCTGATTACCTGGACGAAACGAACACCGCGTTCCACCAGCCGACGAGCGAGCAAGCACTGCCTTCCATAGGCGGCCGTGACCGGGTCGTCCAAACCATACAACTTCTTGGTCTCATCGCTCTCTTTGGAAATGTCCACAGCCTCCGGCGCACAAGCCTGCATTCGATAGGCCAGTTCATAGGACGCGATTCTCGCGGAAAGCTCCGAGATGCCCGGATATTTTTCATCGAAGTTCGCGTTCAGCTTCGCCATCTGATCCAGCCGCGCGCGCTCCCGGTCCGCCGACATGTAGCCGGTCGGAGCCGACAGATCCAGGATGGGATCGCCCTTGGAGCGAAATACCGTCCCTTGATAAGCCGCGGGCAGGAAACCCGACTGCCAGTTCGGAGGACCGGCATAGGGGCCACCTTTCTGGTCGAGCAGAACCACGTAGCCCGGCAGGTTCTGATTCATCGAGCCGAGACCGTAGGTGACCCACGCCCCAACGCTCGGGTATCCCATCTGGATGGAGCCGGTGTTCCATTCGTAGTGCGAAATCACGTGATCGTTGGAAAGACCCTGGCAGGAGTGAACAAATGCCAGATCGTCCACCATGTTCGCGATGTTGGGGAATATTTCCGAGACCCACGCGCCTGACTGTCCATATTGCTTGAAGCTGAACGGGCTCTGCATCAGAGGTCCGGGATAACCTTGGCGGACTTTGAACTCGCCGTGGCCTTCCATGGGGAGGCGGTTGTACTTCTCCAGCGCCGGCTTGTACTGAAAGGTGTCGACGTGGCTAACGCCGCCGCTCATGAAGAGCGAAATCACCGACTTCGCACGCGGCTTGAAGTGGGGCTGCTTGGGTAGGAGAAGCGAATCCGCTGGACCGGCCGACGCACTGCACGACGCTGGGGTAGGTGCCGCATCCGCCGCCAGCAGACCATCCTGGGCCAGCAGGTCGAGCAGGGCCAGACCGCCGATCCCCATCCCGGCTTCCATCCAGAATTTCCGCCGCGAGATGAACTCTCGTTTCCGCCGGTGGTCGCTGCTGCTATCGATAATGTCACTCATCGGATTTCCTCCCGCCTACTGCATGTACGCAAATTCGTTCAGGTTGATGGTCACGTGCGCCAGGTCAGTGAGCGCGTCCATTGCCGCCTTCTCTTCACTGGCTCCGGTGGCCAACTCTTGGTCGTGCTGTTTCTTGAGGAACGCCAGATTGCTATCGAGTTCCTTCTGAATAGGATCGCGGCTGAAGGCGATCCGATACATGCTCTTGACCTGCTGGGCTGGATCGTTTCCGGCTTCCTTCCGGACCCGCTGGGCGAAGTGATCGGCCTGAATCAGCATGAATTCGTTGTTGAGCATGGTCAGGGCCTGAGTTGGAACAGTGCTGACAGAACGCCGCTCGCACGTGGTGTTGAGGTCGGGCAAGTCATAAACCTCGAACATGGGGTACTTCAAGCCGCGTTTGACATAGGCGTAAACACTGCGTCTCCAGGTGTCCGGCCCTTCCTTGGTAAGCTCCCAGGTGCCACGCGGCTGATCCGCGCGGACCGACAACGGGATGGACGGGAAAAATGACGGACCGCCTGCTTTGAGATTCAGATCGCCGCTCGCGTTCAGCACCGTATCCCGGAGGATCTCAGCTTCCAGCCGCCGGACGGGGAACCGCCAAAGGAATACGTCGGTGGGATCTTTCTCCAGGTCGGTTGCCTGATAATATGCGGATGCCATTTTGTACGTTTCCGAGGTCATGATCAGCCGCTGCATCTGCTTAATGCTCCAGCCTTGACGGACGAACTCGGTTGCCAGCCAGTCCAGCAGCTCCGGATTCGACGGCAGTTCGCCCATCTTTCCAAAGTTGCCGGGAGTCGAGACAATGCCGCGCCCGAAGTGCCAGCCCCAGATCCGGTTGATCATCACGCGCGCAGTCAGCGGATTATCCGGGGCCGCGATCGCTTCCGCCAGCGCACGGCGCCGGCCGCTGGTTACATAATCGGGACGGTTGGGCGGATCCACAGCCCGCGGCGGCGTTCCTTTGCTCAACACCTGGAGGAATCCCGGCTGGACCGGGAACGTGCTTTCGTTGTACTTGATGTCGTCTCCGGCGGCCGCGAAATAGACCGGAGGCACTTCGTATTTTTGGCCCGGCTGCGGAATGTAGCAGCACTTGACGTCATAGGTCGGCCGTCCGGTGCCGGGGATGTTTGAGTCACCCAAGCCGTCTGGCGACAGCCGGTAGTCGCCGTCGCGGACACCATCGGCAGTCGGCAATGGATCAGGCAGCTTTTCCTCGATGGCTTCGATCTTGGCCTGCAGCGCTTTACGCTTGGATTCGTCCTCGGGGCTGAGTTTCAGAGCGCGGCTGCGGTAGCCCTCGCCGCCCGCAACGCCAAAAACCTGGTTGGCCTTGGCTTGAGCTTTGGATTTCGCAGTGGCATTGAGATCTGCCACGACCATGTCTGGATTCGCGTCTTCAGGACTAATGAGTACCTGGGCCACCAGCAGTTTTTGACCGGCCGTTCTCTTTTCCTCCGGCGTCTTGATGGCAATCTGAATGTCCTCGGGGAACTTCTTTAGCGCGTCCTGAATCTGCTGTTCGCGCTGTTTTTCGCGATAAGGCTTTTCAATCCTGGCGACCTCTTGTTTCAGCGGTGTGATTTCGGCTTCGAGCTCTTTCTTGATTCGCTCGTACTCGGCGACCTTTTCCGGAGGCGCCAGCGGCTGGTCATAATCGACATAACCCCAGAACGCCGCTACGGACCGGTAGTAATCCATGCGAGTGATAGGGTCGAATTTGTGATCGTGGCATCGCGCGCAATTTACCGACAGCCCCATGAAGCCCTGGAAGGTTGTCCGCACCATGTCATCCATGTAGTCGTAGCGGTAGGAAGGATAGTTCTTCTCGCGGAACCGGACGCGCGGGCCGACCCGATAAAACGTCGTCGCAGTCAGGCTATCGTAGGTCGGATGATCCAGCTCATCGCCGGCCAATTGCTCGATGATGAACTGATTGTAGGGCTTATCTTCGTTGAAGGCCTTGATCACGTAATCGCGATAACGCCAGCCGTTCTCCACCGTAATATCGAACTCGAACCCGGAGCTGTCGGCGTAGCGAGCCACATCCAGCCAGTCGCGGCCCCACCGCTCGCCATAATGCGGCGAAGCCAGCAGCCGGTCAACCAGATTCTCGTACGCTTTGGGCGAGGGATCGTTGACGAATTTCTCGACCTCGGCCGGAGGCGGCAGCAGGCCCACCAGATCCAGATACGCCCGGCGGATCAGCGTTCGCTTGTCGGCCTCTGGCGCGGGTTCCAGGCCTTTCTTCGCCTGCATGTCGCGCACGAAGGCGTCGATCGGATTGCGGCTCCAGCGCGGATCGCTCACTTGAGGCGCGGGATTGCGCACCGGTTTCTGGAACGCCCACCATTGCCGGTCTTTGTCGGAAATCTGCTTCTCTTTATATCCATTCGTAGATGTCGAGGTTGGGGCCGGGGCCGGAGCGGCTGCGGTCGTCGACGTCCATTGTGCGCCCTGATCAATCCAGTCTTTCACCAACGCGATTTCGGCGGATTTAAGGGCCGGAACGGGAGGCATCGGCATGACTGGCTGTTGCTGGCCCGTGATTCTTTTGTATAGTAAACTCGCCGACGCGTCGCCGGGAACCACTGCCGGGCCTTTTTCGCCGCCTTTTAGGATTCCTTCGCGGGTGCGCAGGTCCAGCTTCGACATCTGGATCGCTTCCCCGTGGCATTGAAGGCACCTTTCAAGGATCGGACGGACTTCTTTATCGGTAACTGTGCTCTTCTGCGCCGCCGGCTGAGAATGTAAGGTCAACAGAACGAGCGACGCGATGCCACCAATCCCTGCCACGCGACGAAGCCTCGATGGAAATCTCGAAAAGCCCTCTGGGATCATGAACGCCTGCCCTTCTGATGTCTGGTTTGGTGCTGGTAAATGCTTAGCGCATCTATTATCAAAGTGTATACGATCCGCACGCAAACCGGAAGCCCCTTCTTTGGTCGGTGTAAGTAATTTGTAATCAGTCAGATATAAGCCCGGCACCGAGCCCGTACGAACTGCCTGAACAGGCTTGTTTTCGTAGTACAGCCTCAGCGTCCGTCCTCCAAAGAAAAAACAGTCTCAGAAGAAGCGACCGGGTGTATACTGGCTGGAACAATCGGGACTATTACATACATCAATCGGGACTATTACAAAGAGGTGGCGAATGAAACGCTGTTTCCACGTAAGATTCAGATCCTTGATTTTTCTGAGCGTCGCCCTGTTGGCGGGTTCAGCGGGTGTTAGTCGACTCGAAGCGCAGCTGCTCCAGGGCAGCATCACTGGTAACGTAGCCGACGCAAGCGGGGCTGCAGTTCCAGACGCCAAGGTCGTGGCGAGGGAGCAACAAACCAACTTCACTCGTGAAACGACTACCAACTCGTCCGGCGTCTACAACCTCCCGACGATGCCGCCGGGAACGTATTCCGTCACTGTAAGTGCGCCCTCATTCCAGACCACAACCATAAACGGCGTCGTGGTCTCTCCGGAAGAGGTAACGCGCCGCGATGTAGCGTTGGCGGTGGGGCAGGTGACCCAAACTGTGGAAGTGCAGGCGGAAGCGGTGGCTTTGCAGTCGGACCGCGCCGACTTGCGGGACGATCTAAACGCCAACCTGCTGCTTAACGCTCCGGTACCCATCGGCCGGAACTACCAGAGTTTGTTTATTACGCTCCCAGGTGTCTCGCCACCGACCAATGCGAACTCCTTTACCGCCAATGCGCAGCGCGGATTGACCTTCGCCGTCGGCGGCGGCCTCACAGGCTATAACAGCATCCGTGTGGACGGTACCGGCACGTTCGATATGACCGCGAATGCCGAGGCCCAGTACACTCCCGCCCTGGAAGCCATCGAGAATGTCAGCATCGCGAGCAACTCCTTCGATGCCGAGCAAAGCGCCGGTGGCGGAGCCATAAACATTACAGTCAAGAGCGGAAGCAACACCATACACGGGGTGCTCTTTGAAGACCATACCGACCAGCACATTGAGGCCTATCCATGGGCCGCTAATCGTTCGCTTCCAAACCCAAGATACATCAACAATCAGTATGGGGGTACGATCGGTGGGCCGATCAAGAAAGACAAGTGGTTTTACTTCTTGAGTTATGAGGGGACCGGCCTGATCGCGACCGCTCCCTTTCTGGCCGAGGTCCCCACCGCGGCGATGAGAACCGGCGACTTGGGCGGCAATCCCAACCCGATCTACAACCCGTTTACCGGCAACCCCGCTAATGGATTAGGCAGGACACCCTTCCCCGGAAACATGATTCCAACCAGTATGATCACCCCGGGCGTGCAGAGCTTGCTCAACTATAGCGCGGCTAACGGCAACCTATGGTCGCTTCCGAACCAGCCAGGAACCGGATCGTTGGGGCTTGCCAACAACTTAAACACAAACGGCGAAACCTATCTGGAACGGCACCAAACGGACTTCAAAACCAACTGGAACCCGACCCAGAAACTTAGCACGTTTGTCCGCTTCGGTTGGGGCAACAATTACTGGACAACGCCGACTCAGTTCGGCATTTTGGGCGGACCTGGTTTATCCCAGACCAATACCGCCCAGGGATACGGTGGCGCCAGCGTCTATAGCGGAACCGTTTCCGCGACCTACATTTTCAGCCCCAGCTTGGTCTTGGATGCACATTACGGGTATGACGTGAACAGCGCGTTTAGCGTACAAGCAGGCGCGAACTTAAACCTAGGCTGCACAGTTATGCTAATTCCGGGATTGTGCACCGCCGGGGAGCCAGCGAATATCCAGAAACAGCAAGGCGGTTTGCCATCCATCATATTCGACACGGGCTTCAGCCAGCTCGGTTCGGTGAGCAGGTTCCAACCCCAGGACTATTGGGATCCGGAGAAGAACATCGACGTCAATCTCACTTGGATCAAGGGCTCTCATAACGTGCGATTCGGTTTCGACTCCGACTTTCAGAATTCAAGGGAGACGCAGTGGCAAAGTACCGGCGCCGGCGTCATCAGCGGCGCGGGAGGGTTCGAGTTTCAACAGCAAACCACGGAGCTTTGTAAAGCTGTCAATTCCGCCGGAGTCTGCACCTCGAATTCCGCGGGGAACGAATACAACTCGTTTGCCTCTTTCCTGCTGGGTGTTGTGAACAACGGAGGCGCGATCTATCAGACCACGCCGAGTTACTACAGCGATACGAAGTATTTCGCCTGGTACGCCCGCGATCAGTACCAAGTCAACTCGAGGTTCACAGTGACGGTCGGACTGCGCCTTGATTTCTTCCCGATCCCGTTGCGCAACGGCACGGGCATGGAATACTACAACATCGTTACCAATAATACGCAGATTTGCGGGCTAGGAGGCGTCCCTGCTTCCTGTGGTATTTTTAACAACTCCCAATGGCATCTGGCTCCCCGCGTAGGAGCCGCTTATCGCATCGGCGACAGAATGGTAATCCGAGCCGGTTATGGAATCTCAACCGACCCGACCAACCTATTTGCGCTGAGCGAACGCCGGATTAACTTCCCTTACATATCGAGCTATGTCCTGGACCCTCCCCAAACTAACGCCTATATCACAACCCTGGCTCAGGGCATCACGCCGCCTTCGAACCCATTGCCGCCTCCGTCTAGTGGTGCAATTCCGACGCCCGGCACGGTAGGCATATTCAATAACGACCCGGGCGATTGGAAGCGGGGTTACGTCGAGACTTACAACTTTACGGTCGAAGAACGTATACGGACAAGCTGGACCGCTTCGGTTGCGTACGCCGGCTCAAAGCAGATAGATCCGATGGTTTATACAGACCAAAACTGGTCTCCAATCGGCACGGGTACCGCCGGGCAGCTATTGAATACCCCTGGCGTAAACGGCCAACCGCTCACCGGGTTTTCGCCCGGAGGAACGGGTGGACGTATCGCCGCTACCTATCGCCTTCAAACCTTTGGGACCACCAATTACAACTCCCTGCAGGCGCGTACCAATGCCCGCATCGGCGGCGTAACTTTCAACATAGGCTATACGCTTGCCAAGAACCTGGGATTCATTAATCCCGGGGGAGTCACAGGAGGCGCAGCCATGCCTTGGTTATATAGAACCTATAATTACGGTCCGATACCTCAGCTCGACATCAAGAACAACTTTGAGACGACGGCGATTTACGACTTGCCCTTCGGCAAGGGCAAACATTGGCTCACGACTGGCAAGACCTCGAATATTCTGGGCGGCTGGCAACTCAGCGGCGTGTTCAGCGACTTCGGTGGACGGCCGTTTAGCGTAGTCGCCAACAACAACCTCAACGCGGTAAGCTCCTACCAGTTTGCCAACTGTAATGGAACGCCGCAAAAGGTCGGGGCGCTGCTGGAGTGGTATAACCCGGCCGCCTTCTCTGCGCCGTCGTCTACCGGCTTCGGAACTTGCGGCATGGGTGTCTTAAGAGGCCCCGGGTTGATCAACGGGGATCTTGCCCTGGAGAAGAAATTCGCCATCCACGAGCGATTCATCTTTGCGTTCCGGACAGAAATGTATAACATCTCGAATACGCCGCATCACGCTAGCCCCGGTTACGGTCCTTCCACCGGGACTACCAGCTTTAACAACGTGCAAAACAGCGCGTTTATGGAGGTTATAAACATTGCGAACACCGGACGCGACGGCATCGATCAGCGAACCGTCAAGTTTAGCCTGAAGATGGCGTTCTAGTTCGTTTATACGAGCATAACGGCGATCTTAGCGAGCTGCCTTCAGACCGAAGGTAAACATGGAGTGGCCCGCGGCAACCGAGACGTATTGCACGCCATCCACGGTGTAGGTGATTGGCGATGCCGACACCTGCGATCCCAGGTATTTTTTCCAGAGCTCCTTGCCGGTCTTGGCGTCTAAAACGAAGAAATATCCTTCGCGGTTTCCGGAAAACAACAGATCGCTGGCAGTGGTGAGAATGCCGGCGTCGCTGACATCGCGCATCTTGTAGTCCCACACTTTTTCTCCGGTGACTGGATTCAAAGCGCGCACGACGCCATATCCCCACTCCGGTCCCCACTTGATGAACGGCTGGCGGCTCAGCGACGGGATCGGCCCTCGGGCACCGCCGCCGGTGTACGATTTGCCGGCCTCGTATTCCTGGTCCCAGGTGAAGTAATTGGTGTGATAATCTTCCCACGCCGTCACGTAGAAGAGGCCCGTGTGGGGGCTGAACGATGGCGCGTACCAGTTCGTCCCGCCTTGCACGCCCGGCCAAACGTCGGTCCCGCTTAGACTCGGACTCTTGCCGGGAGCTTTGATGGGTTTACCATATTCATCGATTCCCACCGCCCAGGTTTGCTTGACGAACGCGTTACCCCGAAGGAATTGGCCGCCCGTGCGGTCGAGCGTGTAAAAAAATCCGTTGCGATTCCCCCACAACATCGTCTTGCGCGGCTTGCCCTTCCAGGAAAGATCGGCCAGCACCGGAACCTGCACCGAATCGAAGTCCCATTCATCGTTGGGCGTGAACTGGTAATACCATTTGAGTTTTCCAGTGTCGGCATCCAGGGCGACCACGCAATCGCTATAGAGGTTCGCGCCTTTCCGCACTGACGGATTCCAATCGGGTCCCGGATTTCCGATGCCCCAATAGATCAGGTTCGCCTCCGGATCGTACGAGCCTGTGACCCAGACTGAGCCGCCGCCGGTCTTCCAGGAATCCCCCGGCCAGGTTTCGTTGCCGGGCTCGCCCGGGTGAGGAATTGTGTTGAACCTCCACACTTCTTTGCCGGTTTGCGCGTCGTACGCCGCGAGGAAGCCCGAGATGCCGCGCTCGCCGCCGGCGGGTCCGACGATGACCTTATCTTTGACCACTAGCGGCGCGACGGTGACAGCGTACCCTTGCGTGTAGTCGGCCACAGTGGTCTCCCACTTCTTCCGGCCAGTCGAAGCGTCGAGGGCTACCAAATGCGCGTCCAGCGTGCCGACAAATATTGTGCTGTCCAGAATCGCCACACCGCGGTTGATATTTCCGCAGCACACGTAGGTGGTCTCGGGCATCGGATGCTCGTAGATCCAGAAGGGACGCCCGGTGCGGGTGTCGATGGCGACGACGGTGTTGGGCGGTTCGCTAACGTACATGACGCCGTCGACAACTAGCGGCGTAGCCTCGAACTTTTCGAGCGACTGCGCTTGCGAAACCCATTTGAGATCCAGATTCCCGACGTTTGCCGCATTGATCTGATCGAGGGCGCTGTGATGCGTGCTGCCGAGGTTTCCGTTGTACGTCAGCCAGTTCTGCGGCTCGCGCTGTGCCCGAACGATGCGGTCGAACGATACTTGCGCCAGAGCCGATGCGCAAAATAGACCGCAGATGATGACTGTCGCCAAAACGTGTTTCATTTCGCCTGTACCTCAGAAATGGGTTGTGCCCGTAAGCTCGCCAGATACGCTATGAGATCGTCCAGATCGCCGCCGCTGATTTTCCCTTTGAATGACGGCATCGGCGACGTTCGCACGATTTCGTAGCTTGCCAGATCCGTCTTCCATACCGAACGTAGACGCCCCGACGCCTCGCGGATCTGAAATGAAGTCATGTCTTCATTCAGTCGGATGCCCGTGATCGTCTGACCGTTTTTCGTTCGTGCCCGAAGCGACCAATAGTCAGGACCGACGTCGGCGTCAGGCTCGAGGATCGCGCTCTCAAGCTGAGACAGTGACCGGTGCGATCCGATGTCACTCAAGTCCGGTCCAATGAAACCGCCGGTGGTCTTACCGTTGGTGTGGCAGTGTCCGCAGCGATTGGTGTTGAAGGCTTGCTCGCCTTTTGCTGCGTCGCCCTTGGCCTGCTCGGCTGCTTTTCCAATATTCACCGCTCGAATGTACGCAATGAGCTGCCAGACCTCGCGGCCATTCAAGGGAAAAGCAGTCATAGCGGTTCCGGGTACGCCCTTGGTAATCACACGAAACAGCGCTTCATCCGACCCGCCGTTCTTGAAGTTACCTGTAGCCAAACTGGGTCCGACGACTCCACCGGTCGCATCACCGCCGTGGCAGGCGGCGCATTGGGAACGGAAAGACCGGGCCCCGGCCGCTTCGTCGTCCGGCGTTGAAAACGGACGATCCGGAGAGCTTCCATGTTGGGCGTGCAGCATCGCGAGCGGAGGCAAAAACAATAGGACCGAGAGACGAAAATTCATAGGATCATCGACCACACTATCATAACGATGCGCGTTATTTCCCGATCGTGGCGGCCGTGAAATTTAACATGTCCCCCCGGCGCCGGGCCACTTCCCGGAGGGAATCGTAATCTCCGGCGAGCTGGCAAAGCTGCGGAATCGCAATACAGGCCAGTTGATTGGGGTTCTGATCGCCGAGATATTCGAGCGACACTTTGATAGCCTCCCGATATCGCTTTAGGCGGGTCAGAAGCAGCACCAGAATTTGTGCAGGACCTGTACCGGGGGCGCCGTCGCTAACTTTTTTGCGGAAGTGCGCGACCGCGGCATCGGTATCGCAACCGAGCAGCGCTTTCAGAAATACAGCATGATCGTTGTAAAAATCCTCAAACGGTGGATCGGTACGGTATTGAAATTGCGATGAAAGGTGCGCACCGTAATCGCATAACTCAAGCGCCAGTTGCAGAGCTTCAGGATCGGTGAAATCGAGCGCCAACGGAATGATAGCGGTCAAATGCGCCGTGTCGACGTAATAGTCGAAGTCGCCGAATAGCCAGTCGCGGCCGCGGATGAGAACAGATACGCTGGTGCCGGCCGGCTGCTGGCCTTCGGTTCGGGAAATGGCGTGCTTTAGATTATCGACCAGCTCAGCGTGCAGGGCGCGAAGCAACAGAAGCGCGCATTGCTCGCGGGTCTTAGGATCGGGGTACTGCTCGAAAAATGTAATCGCGCGGCAAATGCCATGCGCTTTCAAAAGCAGCTCGAAGCCTTTGAGGGGGTGAACGCCCTGTCCGAATGCGACCTCGATGATTCCATCCAGTTGATCGTGCTGATCGATTTTTTCGATAGCGGCGGCGACGGGCGCCGGGTCGCCGATCGCCCGAAAGTACGGCCAGGCGCGCGGAATGTCTCCGTCGGCGAGAAACAGATTGCCGGTCTCCCGGGCGGCTTCTTTCATCGCCTGCTCGTAGGTCTGGCGCTGCTCTTCGGGCAGATCGTCGAGCGATGCATTGAAGATCAGCGGCAGGCCGATTCTGTGACGCGCCTGCATAAGCCGGGCCTCGAAGAGCAGCGGATAATTCTTGTCTTTCCGGGAAATGATCAGCAACAAGTCGAGTGCGGATTGCGCACCGCCCTGTCGCGCCGCCTGGTCGATGAGATCGAATGTATCGTTGTTTATTTCCATACTTTGACCGGTTCTACAAGTTGGAGCCATCGCGACACGCTTCGATCCACTGCACGTCTTCGTCGCTAAGTTGACTTCTGTAGACGTTCAGGTAGTTTTGCACCGTCTGTTGGACCGAGGGGTGATGCAAATGTCCCAGTCCATGAAGAGAGCACCATTGACACCCTCGATGGTCGAGGGCAAGTATCCTCGACAACGTCTGATACATCGCATCGGCCATCTGCTTTTGGTCGTCGTTGAGAGTCGAATAATCTTCCGTGTTGGCCGCTTGCCAGAACGTATGAAGGATCATGTCCCACCACATCCAGTAAAACGACTGGGAGATATCCGTCGAACAGCATGCAGCTACATCCTTAAACGGCAAGTACATGGACTCGATGCAGTCCATTCGCAATGTGCTTTCCACTGTGGAATCGAAGAGATACCGTTCACAACTGATACCAACTCCGAAAATCGCCCACAATCCCTGGTCTAACTGTTCGTGCGAATAGACGTTGGTCAATTCAGCAAAATTTCGACACATCGCTTGGATGTGAGCGACGACAGCGGTCGGATTCGATGCCACAAAGCTGTCGATTCCCGAACGGAAGAGATCATATTCGTTCTCATCACCCACGATGGGCCGATCGAAGAAAAACTCCAGGAACTGCTGATAGCTGAGGAGCGACAGATCAAATTGGCTCCATGGTGGATTCATTGTGGGCTCTTCCTTTCCAGCATAGTGGAGAAGTAGCCCGCACCTTGAAGCTCGAAGCGCAAGCACCCGATTTCCTAACGCTGCAGCAGTAGAATGATGCTATGAGTGCGGCCAGGTATATCCGCTGGCAAGACGGCGACATGTGGCTCGGCTACTTCGAAGAATTCCCAGATTACCTGACTCAGAGCGAGTCGCTAAAGGAACTCGAGGAAAATCTCCTTGACCTTTACCGGGACCTCACGAGCGGCGAAATCCCGGGTATCCGCAGAGTTGCTTAATTAAGGTCCGCTGCGGCGCGCGACGACAAATGCTAACCTGACTTCCGGCGTGCCTCGCGTTTCACTTACTATCGCCGCGCTCCTTTCTCTTTTGCCTGTCGCGGCCGACACATTGGATGTCGGCCTGACTGAAAACGGAACCATCATCGAGGCGGCTTCCGTATCAGCTGGCTCTAGAATCCTCCCAACTGTGCTCCTGATCGGCGGCTTAGCCGGTCCAGATGAATCGGTCGGGATCGTCAGACAGGAGCTCCAAACTTTCGAGGCCATCAAACCGGATCACCGCCGTTTCCGTCTTCTGGCGATTTCCCTCTCAAATCCCGACCACGCCAGTCTCGCCTTTCCGCCCGCCGGCATCGCGTACAGGGACAATCCGGAATCGCACGCGCTTTGGCGATGGATCGCGATCCAGGCGCCGGACCTTGTGATCGTCATGGGGGATCAGGATTTCGGCTTGGTGAACGCGCTATCCCAAAATGCGGTCGCGGGAGTTGGTCGTATCCCGGCGCGGCTGGTTCACGCGCAGCCCGGCATTCTGAAATTCGTGAAAAACCCTCCGCGCTCTGAGGCGCGCCAGGAGATCGACCGGCGGCTCAGCCGGACGCCCCACCAACTCGCCCAAGAATTGGCGCAGTATTACGGCCATGACTTCGATCAGCCAGCCTACATCCAGGCGGTTGCGCTGATCGGCCAACTTCGCCTCGGACATCAGACTGACGTCGAGCGGCTGGTTTCGCCATTCGTAGACGGTTCAAAGGACAGTCTGGCTAAACCTAGTGGGCCCGCGTTCGCTGGTCACCTCGTGTTCGCCGAGTTAGCCGAGCGTACACACGACCCACGCGATCTTCGACTGGTGCAACGAACGGCCGATCTCGGCTTCACGCCGTCGGGCGAGATGAAAGAATCGATGCCCCTGCACGATGAGATGAGCGATTCGGTGTTCATGGCCTGTCCGATCCTGGCCAGCGCCGGCAAGTTGAGCGGCGAGTCCAAGTATTTCGATATGGCCGCGCGCCATTATTCGTTCATGCAAAAGCTCTGCCTCCGGCCCGACGGCCTGTATCGTCATTCGCCGTTGAGTGAAGCGGCTTGGGGACGCGGGAATGCTTTTCCGGCGCTCGGACTGGCTTGGGCGCTGTCCGATTTTCCGAGCCAGCACCCCGAATTCAAGCGAATGTTGCGAGCGTTCCAGGCGCACATGGCCGCACTGGTCCCGTTTCAGGACGCAAACGGCATGTGGCGCGAGGTGATCGATCAGCGAGGTTCGTATCCGGAATACTCTGCGACCGCCATGATCGCGACCGCCATGTTGATCGGAATCAAGCACGGCTGGCTGGAATCGGCTACATACCAGCCCAGAATCGATCTGGCATGGCGCGCCATCCTCGCGCGCACGGGCGCCGACGGGCGGTTGATGGACGTCTGCGAATCGACCGGAAAACAGAAGTCGCTGAAAGACTATATTCATCGTGCCGCGATCCTGGATCGGGACGCGCGCGGCGGGGCGATGGCCCTTCTTCTGGCAACGGAGTACGATTCTCGGTAGAATTTCGAAGGAGCCCCATGAACCGTAGACAACTTCTCACCACCATCGCCGCCCTTCCGGCTGCATCGCAACTCCACGCTCAATCCGAGCCAAAGTTTCGATTGCGGGCCGGTCTGGTGGCCTATTCTTATCGGAAACAATTCGAATCGAAGTCCCTGAACTATGTGAGCCTCATCGAACGGATTGCGGACTGGGGTCTCGACGGGCTGGATTGCACCGTCTACTGGTTTCCGGATACCTCCGACGAATACTTGGCTTCGCTAAGAAAGGCCGCGTACAAGAACGGCGTACAGATCTATAACGCTGGAGTTCGTGTGCGTTTAGCCCAGCCCACGCCGGAGCTGCAGGCCGCGGAGTTCGAGAATATAAAGAAATGGGTGGACGTCGCTGAGCGCATCGGCGCCAGTCACGTGCGCGTTTTCGGGGGAGCGATACCGAAAGGCGCTACCGAGCAACAGGCCATTGCGTGGTCGGTGGAAGTGCTGAAACGCGGGGCGGAATATGCCGGCAGTAGAGGCATCATCCTGGGAGTTGAGGACGATGGGGGGCTGACCATCGCCGCTAAACCTACTATCGAGATCGTGAAGCAAACGGCGTCGCCCTGGGTCGGGATCAATGCCGATTCGGGGAATTTCCGCGATAACGGATATGCCCAGTTCGCCATGGTGCTCCCCTATGCGACCAGCTTCCACTTGAAGCGGGACATCACAACAGCCGACGGAAAAACCGAGAAAGCGGATTGGAACCGCCTGCTCACGATGATCGGGAAGTCGAATTACAAAGGTTACGTCGGGTTTGAATATGAGGCCGACAATGCCGAGACCGACGTCCCCCCGTTAGCAGCGGAATTGAGGACTCTGGTCCGGAAATTGTCCGCCTAGCGCTGCGCCCAATACCGGTCGCGGGCCTGCACGGTCAGCCCCTTTTGTTTCGCGGCCAACTGAATGCGCCGGAATTCCGATACCCGCACTGGCTCATCGGATACATAACCCAAATTGTATTGGCTGCGCAGCTCGTCTTGAATGATGTCGAAGATCTGATCGATGGTCTGCTTCTTCGATACCTCAAAGAATCCGCCACCGGTCTCTTTCGACATCCGGATCAGCGGCTTCTTGCCATCCGGCCCGCCGAAGCCATACGCGCCCGAATCGGAGAACAAAATCGAGTAAATCAGCGTGTCGGCGCGCTGAGCCGCTTCGATGGCAGTATCCGCCGTGGCGTCGCTTCCGAAATCGACGCCGTCGGTCATTACGATCACTGCCTTGCGATTCCCTTGATTCTTCATGGTGTCTTGGCAGGCCTTCACAACTGCATCGAAGAGCAGTGTCCCTCCGCCCCTCTGCATCTCCAATTCTTTCCGGCTGGGCGTGTCAACCATCGTCAATGCATCCTGTAGCTTTTGGCGCGAGAAGGTGAGCCCCTGACGCACTTGAATGCCGAAGTCGAACTGCATGATGAACGCCTGGTCGACGTTGTCTCTGAGCACCTGATCGAGAAATCGGAAGCTGGCGGAGCGTTCGGCGTCCAGCACCTTTTCCTGGCTCAGGCTGGTGTCAACCATCA
>Ga0210401_10003286_pt1 | contig 17338 bp, 9 predicted proteins | sample IncBWH32MmetaG_FD_150866 | JGI IMG/M metagenome (GOLD analysis project Ga0210401, IMG submission 150866) | Forest soil microbial communities from Barre Woods Harvard Forest LTER site, Petersham, Massachusetts, United States - Inc-BW-H-32-M | ecosystem: Environmental > Terrestrial > Soil >... | reverse complement strand
GAGAGTCCATACCCTGCAGCGAAGTCGACGGAATTGGCACGCCGATCACGGGCAAGGTGGTGTGGGCGGCGATCACTCCGGCCAGGTGCGCGGCTCCGCCCGCTCCGGCAATGATTACGCGGATGCCCCGACTGGCCGCGTGGCGCGCAAAATCGGCCGTCCGGTCGGGTGAACGATGCGCCGAGGTCACGTCGATCTCATAGTCGATGCCGAATTCTTCCAGAGCCTTGCCCGCCTCTCGCATGATCTCGAGGTCGGAGTCACTCCCCATCACGATCGAAACTTGTGGCTTGCTCATCTTCCTCCGAAGTTGCTGTGCGAACGAATCATGTCTGAGATCGAGCGGTTCTACTTCCGTAACGCCCGTGCCGCGATGTCCTTGCGGTAATGCATGCCTTCAAAGCCAATGCACGAGACAGCGGAATACGCACGCTCGACGGCGGAATTAAGATCTGCTGCCCGAGCTGTGACTCCCAGGACGCGTCCCCCCGAAGTGAAGTAAACATCGTCGCGTCTGCTGGTGGCGGCGTGGAACACCTTCACGCCCTCGACGTCCCCCGCAGCATCGAGGCCCGCGATCTTTTTCCCCGCCTCGAACGTTCCAGGATACCCGCCCGAAGCGATCACCACGCAGGCCGCCGCATCCGAGGACCAACGGAGTTCCCCGTCGCCCACGTTGCCTCGTACGGAAGCTTCGAGAACATCCACGAGGTCGCTTTCGAGACGCATCAGGATAGGTTGCGTCTCGGGATCGCCGAAACGGCAGTTGAACTCAAGCACCATCGGGCCGCGCGCCGTCATCATGAGGCCGCAATACAGCACCCCTTTGTACTCCGATCCCTCGCTTTTCATCCCCGCCACCACGGGTTGGGCGATATGGTGAACCAGCCAGTCCCGCATCTTGTCATCGATTATTGTCTGGGTCGAATACGCGCCCATGCCCCCGGTGTTCGGGCCGGTATCGCCGTCGCCGACGCGTTTGTGATCCTGGGCAGCGACCAGAGGGACCACGTGCTCTCCGTCGCTGATTACCAGAAACGAGAGTTCGTCGCCCTTGAGACACTCTTCCAGCACGACCAGCGATCCGGCGGCGCCCACCATCTTGCCACTCAACATCTCGGAGGCAACTGCCGCGGCTTCTTCCTTGGTCTTCGCGATAACGACCCCTTTGCCCGCAGCCAGGCCGTCGGCTTTTACCACAATCGGGGTGTGGAAATGCGGGAGCGCCGCGCGAACTGAGTCGATCGAGGTGCAAACCGCATAGTGCGCCGTCGGGATGCGGTGGCGCTGCATGAATTCTTTGGCGAAGCTTTTGCTCGATTCGAGCCGGGCCGCCGCCCGCGACGGACCAAAGATCGGCCAGCCTCGGCGTTCGAACTCGTCCACAACCCCCAGCGTAAGCGGCAACTCCGGGCCCACCACGGTAAGGTCAGGCTGCAACTTCGAGGCAACTTCTACCAGCGAATCCAGGCTCTTGACGTCTGCGGGCAAACAGTCGGCATCCTGCGCGATTCCACCATTGCCCGGAGCACAGACGACCTTCGACACACGCGGAGACTGCGCCAACTTCCAGACCAGTGCGTGCTCGCGACCTCCGCCTCCAATGACGAGAACTTTCATAGCTTTGGGACAGTCAAGGGTAGGGGCAGTGAACCATGATGTCAACGCCACGACGAATTCTTCTTCGACGCAAGAACAGTGCTGCGAGTCTTAATCAATCACGTTAACTGTGCTTAACTTGGCCGTATAATCGTCACGGCGATGATCACCGTTTCCAAGGAAGATTATCTCAAGGCGATTCTCGAAGCCGAAAGCGAAGGCGAGACGGTCATCTCGGCCACGCTGGCCCATTGGCTCAAGGTTTCGCCTCCCGCTGTGACCATGGCGTTGCGGCGCCTGAAGAAAGATGGCTTCGTCCGAGTCCAGGCAGACGGCCACGTGCGCTTGACGGCAGCCGGAAGGAAAATCGCCCGTCGCCTCACACTGCGCCACCATCTCATCGAGCGCATGCTGGCGGAAATGTTCGGCCTGGAATGGTACAAGGTCCACGATGAAGCAGAGCGCCTGGAGCACGCGGTATCACCGGACTTCGAAGTCAAGCTCCTGGCGCGCCTGGGACGCGGCGGAGCCTGCCCGCATGGAAACCTCAGTGAACTCGAGAGCCCGTCAAGCAGGCGGCATCGTGGACTGGTGCTACTGGCGGAGGCTGAGGTCGGAAAGAACTACATCGTGAGCGGAATTTATGAGCGGGACCGCCAGCTCCTGGAGTTTCTCGAGACGCGTGCGATCCGGCCCGGAGCCAGAATTCGAGTCGAAGGGCGGAACTACGACCAGACCCTGAATCTGACTACCGCCGCCGGCAGCATCGCTTTAGGTGGTGGCGCAGCCGAAAGGGTCTGGGTCAGTTCTGAAAGCCGCCGTCCTGCTCATCGCTGACTTTCTTTTTCCCTTCGCCTTGGTAGTCCACCCTCAACATCGTTAACCATAGTTTACTTCCTGAGGTATACTTACACTAACCCGGCTGGACCCGGGGAGTACTCTCCGAATGGGGGACCCACCACAAAACGAAGCGATGAATGGCCACATCCGGTTTAAGTGGCTCCCCGCTTTCCGCAGCCGCCAGGTATGGGCCTATTTCGGACCAGCGTTCGTCGCCAGCGTCGCATACATCGATCCCGGCAACTTTGCCACGAACATTCAAGGCGGCACGGAGTTCGGTTACTCCTTGCTATGGGTGCTGCTGTGGTCGAATCTCATGGCCATCCTGATTCAGTACCTTTCCGCAAAACTTGGGATCGCTACCGGCCACACGCTGCCTCAGAATTGCCGGCGCGAATTCAACCCGAAGATCAATTTTGGTTTGTGGGTTGCTGCCGAACTGGCGGCCGTGGCCACAGATTTGGCGGAGTTTCTGGGTGCCGTCCTCGGCTTCTACCTGCTATTTCATATTCCGTTGCTCCCGGCTGCGCTGGTGACCGGAATTGCGGTCTTTCTGATTCTTGCCAGCGAACTCTATGGATTCCGCCGCCTCGAACAGGTCATCATGGGGTTCGTCTTCGGCATCTCGGCCTGTTATGCGATTGAGATTTTTCTGGCCAAGCCCGACTGGGCGCAGGTCGTCCACTATGTCGCCATTCCACATTTGACTTCGGGCAGCGTGTACATCGCAGTCGGAATGCTGGGCGCGACCGTCATGCCTCACGTGGTGTACCTGCATTCGGCGCTGGTGCAGGCGCGATTGAAGGAAGACAACTTCACTTGCCCGACCGGGCAGTATCTGAAAAAGCTACGTCATGCCCACTACGAGCTCATCGATGTGCTGGCCGCAATGAACGGCGCCTGGCTGGTGAATTCCGCCATGATCATCATGGCCGCGGCCGTGTTCGCGCACGCCGGACGCCCCGTCGTCACCATCGAACAAGCGCACGAGACGCTGAAACCTCTACTGGGCAATCTCTCGGCTACCGCATTCGCAGTAGCACTGCTGTTCTCGGGACTTTCCTCGTCCACCGTTGGAACCATGGCTGGCCAGGTGATTCTGGAAGGCTTCCTCGATGTTAAGATCAGCATCTTTCTGCGGCGTTTTCTGACCATGTTACCGGCGATTGCCGTCATCGCGGCTGGCCTCGACCCGCTGAGAATCCTGGTACTCTCCCAGGTTGTCTTGAGTTTCGCTCTGCCGTTTGCGCTGGTGCCATTGATTCTGCTCACGCGCCGCGGCGATCTGATGGGCGATCTGGTCAACAATTCCCGCACCAACTGGCTGGCTTATCTGACGGTGGCTGTCATTCTGGGGCTGAATGGCTTGCTGCTCTACCAAACCTTCGGCGGAAAGTTTTAAACTAGAGAGTTACCCGTCAGGCAGCGCCCAGCCTCGGATGTCGACGGTGGGAACCAGCCGGGTTTACGACCCGCCCCACACAGAATCGAAAGGACCGTGGTCATGTCATTGAACAGCTTCCAAAGCCGCTCCAGCCTTCGTGTCGGCGGCAAAGAATACGAAATTTACCGTCTTGACGCGCTCGATAAGCAGGGCATCTCCACCCGGCACCTGCCCTATTCCCTGCGCATTCTGCTCGAAAACCTGCTGCGCACCGAAGATGGCCGCAACGTAACCAAGGAAGAAGTGCGGGCGCTCGCTGCTTGGAACAGTGGGTCGAAACCGGACAAGGAGATCGCGTTTACGCCCAGCCGCGTTCTCTTGCAAGACTTCACCGGGGTTCCCGCCGTCGTCGATCTGGCAGCCATGCGCGATGCCATGAAACGGCTGGGCGGAGATCCGAAGCTGATCAACCCACTACAGCCGGCGGAACTCGTCATCGACCATTCGGTGCAAGTCGACGAATTCGGCAGCCCGCAAGCCTTTGGTCTGAACGCCGAGCTTGAATTTCTTCGCAACAAAGAACGGTACGCATTTTTGCGCTGGGGGCAGAAGGCGTTTCACAATTTGGCGATTGTTCCGCCCGATACTGGCATCGTGCACCAGGTAAACCTGGAGTTCCTCGCCCGCGTGGTTTTCGTGCAGGAGTCGGATGGCAAGCGGATCGCCTATCCCGACACGCTGGTCGGCACCGACTCGCACACCACCATGATCAACGGGCTGGGCGTACTCGGTTGGGGCGTTGGCGGAATCGAAGCCGAGGCCGCCATGCTTGGCCAGCCCGTATCGATGCTGATTCCGCTGGTTGTCGGGGTGAAGTTGACGGGCCGCCTGCGCGAGGGCGCGACGGCTACAGACCTGGTCCTCACCATCACGGAAATGCTGCGCAAGCATGGCGTCGTGGGAAAGTTTGTCGAATATTTCGGCCCAGGGCTACGAGACCTTCCTTTGGCCGATCGCGCCACCATCGCCAATATGTCGCCAGAATACGGCGCCACTTGCGGAATTTTCCCCATCGACAAAGAGAGCTTACGTTATCTGCGCCTGACCGGACGCTCGGAGGAGCAGATTGCGTTAGTCGAAACTTACGCGCGTGAGCAAGGCCTCTTCCACGATGAGAAGACTCCCGAAGCGCAATACTCGGAGTTGCTCTCACTCGACTTGGCCACCGTCGAGCCGAGCCTCGCCGGCCCAAAGCGCCCGCAGGATCGCGTCGCCCTGTCGAACGCCGGCGAGTCATTCCGGCAGGCATTGCCGTCGCTCATCAAGCCGAAGGCCAAGTCTGCCGCCTCGGTCGCTGCGACCTCCGATAGTGCCATAAAGCAGGTGGGCCGCTGGGAGCAGGAAGGCGGGAATCCCACTGCGGTGGGAGTCGAGGATCCGCGAGTCGAGGAACACGTCCCCGCCGACGTGAAGAACGCGCTGAAACATGGGAGCGTGGTGATCGCCGCAATCACCAGTTGCACGAACACTTCAAACCCGTCGGTGCTGATGGCGGCCGGCTTGCTCGCGAAGAAGGCCGTCGAACTTGGATTGCAGACTCCACCGTGGGTCAAAACGTCGCTCGCGCCCGGCTCGAAGGTCGTTACCGATTACCTGGCGAAAGCTGGATTGCTGCCCTATCTCGAGAAACTCAAGTTCAACCTTGTCGGCTACGGCTGCACGACATGCATTGGAAACTCTGGCCCGCTTCCGACCGAAGTCTCTCAGGCGATTGACGAGAATGATTTGGTCGTCGCCTCGGTGTTGTCGGGGAACCGGAATTTCGAAGGGCGGATCAACTCGGAGGTTCGCGCGAATTATCTGATGTCGCCGCCGCTGGTGGTGGCCTTCGCGCTGGCTGGGCGCATCGACGTCGACCTGAAAAAAGACCCGATCGGTCGAGGCAAAGACGGCAAGCCCGTCAACCTGGCCGACATCTGGCCCACGCAGAAAGAAGTCGACGACGCCGTTCAACAAATCTCGTCTGACATGTTCCGCAAAAGCTACGGCGAAGTCTACGACGGCGATTCGCACTGGCGCTCGCTGCCGGTGCCACAAGGGCAAACCTATGCATGGGAGCACGACTCGACGTACATCCGCAAGGCACCCTATTTCGATGACATGACCGTGAAGCCCTCAGCCGTCGACGACATCAAGGGCGCGCGAGTGCTTGCCCTGCTGGGCGACAGTGTAACCACCGATCACATCTCGCCCGCTGGTTCCATCAAGAAAGACAGTCCCGCCGGGAAATATCTGATCGAGCACGGTGTGAAGCCGGCGGATTTCAACTCCTACGGCTCGCGGCGCGGCAATCACGAAGTCATGGTGCGCGGCACGTTCGCGAACGTGCGTCTGCGCAACAAGATGGTTCAGACCGAAGGCGGCTTTACCCGCCACTTGCCCGATGGGACCGAAATGTCGATCTATGATGCATCGGCAAAGTACATCGCCGAAGGCGTGCCCCTGGTGATCCTGGCCGGTAAGGAATACGGATCGGGCTCGTCACGCGACTGGGCGGCGAAAGGCCCTCTCTTGCTGGGAGTTCGTGCGGTCGTCGCAGAAAGCTACGAGCGCATTCACCGTTCAAACCTGGTGGGAATGGGCATCCTGCCGCTGCAGTTCCTGCCGGGCCAGTCGGCCGAGTCGCTCAAGCTTACCGGCGAAGAAATCTTCGAGATTGCCGGCGTTCGCGACCTGGTCGAACACTTCGCGGCCGGACGCAAGATTACCGTGAAGGCGTCCAAGGACGGCAAGCCGACGGAATTCCAGGCGCTGGTGCGCATCGACACACCGCAAGAGGCGCAGTACTACGCGAATGGCGGGATTCTGCAGTATGTCCTGCGGCAGTTGCTGGCGATGAAGCCCGAGACCGTGCACGCGTAGGGGCGCGTGGGACAGCCGGCACTTATACGGGCATGACGCGCAAGCTCATATCGACGGCTTGCGCCGAGTGCGTCAACGCGCCCACAGAAATAAAATCCACTCCGGTTTCGGCGTAAGCCCGCACGTTTTCGAGCGTGATCCCGCCGGCGCATTCGACCGGGATGCGCTTATCGCGTTTCGCGCAATACTCGACCGCCTTACGCACGTCGTCGACCGACATGCCGTCGAGCAGCAATGCTTCCGCGCCATGAGCCAGCGCTTGCTCCATCTCGGCGAGCGTGCGCACTTCGATTTCGATAGGCTGCGCGCCGCGGCGATTGCGGTGGGCACGCTCAAGTGCAGGCACGATGCCACCCGCGAGCGCAATGTGATTGTTCTTGATGAGCACGCCGTCGGAGAGATCAAGACGATGATTCTGCCCGCCTCCGCAGCGCACTCCGTATTTGTCAATGACTCGTAGGCCGGGCACCGTCTTGCGCGTATCGAGAATACGCGCCTTTGTCCCGCTTACTGCTTCGACGAACTGCCGAGTAATGGTGGCTACCCCGCTCATGCGCTGCAGGAAATTCAGAATCACACGCTCGCAGGAAAGTATCACCCGCGCATTGTGCCGGATGACCGCCACGGACTGGCCTGGGTGCAAACGCACGCCATCAAACATTTCCGGGTGGCTCGTGACTTCATAGTGAGAGACGACGGCACCGTCGAGCGCCGCGAATACATCGAGAATGGCGGGAATGACCCCCAGACCGGCCAGGATGCAATCCTGTTTCGCAATGACCGTGGCTGCCGCCCTCTGGTTGGGATCAACGCAAGCATAACTGGTTGCATCGCGCGTGGCCCGGTCTTCGAGCAGTGCGTTTTCGAGGATGGCGGTGATGCGGCGGCTGTTGAAGTCCACAGATCAGGTCTCAGGTGTCAGGTCACAGGTTACAGGAACGAATCCCACACGTCCTCCACGGCGCGCTGTTCTTGTCGAGTTTCCTCAACTCACGCCGCTCAAGGGATCTATTCACATCCCAGTTCCTTGCGCTTGCTTTGCGTCTTATCGCGCAGAACCTCATTTTCCTCCACCTGCTTGCGCAGGCCTTCAACAACGTGCGCAGGAGCTTTTTCCCGGAAGCCGGCGTTCCCCAGCCGACTCTGCCCGCTGGCCAGCGCAGCTTCGATCTTCTCCAACTCTTTCTTCAGACGCTCGCACTCCGCGGCCACGTCGATTTTCTGCTCGTAGACCAGGTGCACGTCGAAGCGGGCGGTGTGGCGTGCGCCGGGCCGCTTCGCCAGCGACGAATCGACGAACGCGATCGACTCGACGTTCGCCTGCCGGTCGCTTGTGATGGCAATACGATTTTGCTCGAATAGCTCGCGAATCTCTGCTTCGTCCGTGTAGATCTGAATCGGCGTCTTCACCTTCGGCTCGACCTTCAGCTCGGCACGCAGGTTGCGCACGCTCACAATCAGGTCCTGCAGCACAGCCATGTGCGTCTCGGCTTTCACATCGATCTGTTTCTCATTGGCCTGCGGAAACGGCGCCAGCGCGATCGACTTCAGCGGCGGCTTGCCATCGTAGATCGCGTGCCAGATCTCCTCTGTGATGAACGGCATCACCGGATGCAGCAGGCGCAACGAAGCGTCAAACATGCTGACGAGGTTGTTGCAGGCGAGGACTGCTGACTCTTTCTTCGCCCCCTGGTCGGCCATAAGCCGCGGCTTGATCAGCTCGATGTACCAGTCGCAGAACTCGCCCCAGAAGAAGTCGTAGATGCGGTTGGCGGCTTCGTGGAAGCGGTATTCCTCGAGCGCCTCATCCACGTAGGCCACGACGCCGTTGAAGCGCGAGAGAATCCAGCGGTCTTCGAGGGTTTGCGCTTTGAACCCCGTGACGCCTTGTCCCCCCACTTCCGCGGGCGAGGGCGCCCGCGCTACACCAATCCGGTCCATGTTCATAAACATGAAGCGCGCGGCGTTCCAGATCTTGTTGGCGAAGTTACGATAGCCCTCGGTGCGACTCGGATTGAAGGCAACATCCGTGCCTGGCGACGCCATCGCGGCGAGCGTGAAGCGGGTCGCATCCGTGCCATATTTCTCGATCACCTGAATCGGATCGATCACGTTGCCCTTCACCTTCGACATCTTCTCGCCTTCTGCGTCCCGCACCAGCGCGTGAATATACACTTCGCGGAACGGAACGCTGTTGCGCAGGGCCTCTTCGTGGCTCTCCGGTTTTTCTCCCGGCCGCGGCGGCTTTTCGGGCGGCATCATGAACCAGCAACCCATCATGATCATGCGCGCCACCCAGAAGAAAAGGATGTCGAATCCTGTAATCAGCAGAGAGGTCGGATAGAAAACGTCGAGATCGCGCGTGGCCTCCGGCCATCCCAGCGCCGTGAACGGCAGCAACGCGGACGAAAACCAGGTATCGAGCACGTCCGTATCCTGCTCGAGTTTCGTGCCGCTACACTTCGGGCACTTCGCCGGCGCCTCGCGCGCGACAATCAACTCACCGCACTCGCAGCGCCACGCCGGAATCCGATGTCCCCACCACAGCTGGCGCGAGATGCACCAGTCGTGGATGTTGTACATCCAGTTCAGGTAGATCGTCTTGTAGTTGTCGGGCGTGAAGTGGATATAGCCCTTCTCCACGACCTCGATCGCGCGTCTGGCCAGCGGCTCGATCTTCACGAACCACTGTTCCGACAAGCGCGGCTCTACCACCGTGCCCGAGCGGTCGCACTTGCCGAGCGCAATCGTGTAGTCCTTGATGCCGACCAGAAAACCTTGCGCTTCCAGATCCGCGACCACACGTTTCCGTGCCTCGAACCGGTCGAGACCCACGTACGGGCCCGCGTTCTGGTTCATGTGGGCGCGCTCGTCCATCACGTCGATTTGCGGCAGGTTATGGCGCAAGCCAGCCTGGAAGTCGTTCGGATCGTGCGCCGGCGTGACCTTCACCGCACCCGTGCCGAACTCGGGATTCGCCAGTTCATCCAGGATGATGGGAATCTCGCGGTTCATCAGTGGCAGCACGACTTTCTTGCCGTGCAGGTGCGTGTAGCGCTCATCCTTCGCGTTCACCGCAACTGCGGTATCGCCCAGCATGGTCTCGGGCCGCGTAGTCGCCACCGTGATGAACTCCTTCGAGCCGACCACCGGGTAGCGGATCTCGTATAGCTTGCCGGGAACCTCTTCGTGCTTGACCTCAAGATCGGAAATCGCGGTGCCGCAGTCCGGGCACCAGTTCACAATGTACTTGCCGCGGTAGATCAGCCCCTGCTCATACAGCCGGACAAAGACCTCGCGCACCGCGCGCGACAGGTTCTCGTCCATCGTGAAGTATTCCCGTTCCCAGTCGACCGAGGCACCCAGGCGCTTCATCTGGTCGAGAATCGCGCCCCCATACTGCCGCCGCCACTCCCAGACCCGCTGCACGAACTGTTCGCGGCCCATGTCGCGACGCGACTTGCCTTCGCTCTTCAGCTGCCGCTCGACCATCATCTGGGTGGCAATGCCGGCATGATCGGTGCCCGGGAGCCAGAGCGTCAGATCGCCGCGCATGCGGTGCCAGCGAATGATGATGTCCATCTCCGTCTGGTTCAGCATGTGCCCCATATGCAGCCGCCCGGTCACGTTGGGCGGCGGCAACAGCAGGCTGAACATATTGCGCGCGTGCCCCGCGGGCGGAGTTGGTGCATGGAAGAGCTTCTCGCGAATCCAGTAGTCAGCCCAGCGCGTCTCAATCGCACCCGGCTCGTACGCTTTGGGCAGTTCGTGGGGCATCTTGTTTGGTCGCCAAAGGTTCAAGAACCGTCACGCAACGGTCCAAGCCATGGGCTGAGGGGTAAACCTTGATAGTACAGGCGGGTGGAAAAAAGGGTCAAACCAGTGGAGGGGTAGTACTCTTCGGGAAAAATTCGGCTACACCCTCGGGGCGCACGCGGGTCAGTGAGCGCTTCGTGGCTGGGCGGGCAATGGGACCAGGGGGAACAGCTTCCTGGCTGCCCCTCTAGCCCGAGTTAACCGTGGGGTAGGGCTCGTGCCTGAGCGCGCAAGAACGTTATCCATCTGGGGAGGACTGTACAAATAATCTTCATAGTGACTTTGATTGAACCTTCGGCTCCAGTGACTCCAAGATGCCCTTCACGCGTTGTTGTTCCGTGATAGCATCGCCTTGCCATTGGGCCGTAAGATTGTATGTCGCATAGATCATTAAATTCCCGGCTCGTAGCCACCATTCCTGCCAAAGCAGATTGTCCTTCTCGAAAGCCGCGTAAAAACCTGAAAGTGCATTGTACTTGACACTCACCAGTTGCTCCCCCGGACGTATCTCCTCAACGGCAAATTCTCTAAGGTCACTATCGGTTATCGGACCTGTTTCTTTAAGAGCTGAGCTAATCTGAAGAATCCCCGGCGAGGCATTGCTCTGAAACGTCGCACACTTATCCTCGCCACGTGCACTCCACCCAGAAGGGATTTGTGCCGTCCACCAAATTCCATCAAATCGGTCTGGCTTTCCAATATCCGGCATTGATTGTGTCCCACCCCCCTGAGATTGGGCCTGTTTGGGGGCGGAGGGCGGCGCAGCAAAAGGGGCTGGGTGGTCCAAACTCCAGAATCTCATCTCTGCGGAAACCCTCGATCTCGAGCCAAGACCACAAGCGGCCAACGATCTCCCCATACGGTCATCTCGTATGTTTGTTCGCTATCGTCTGGGTTGTGGTCAATTAGAACACCTTGAGAGTGGTCCTTCGATAACACAGACAAAGAGTCTCCATCAAACTGAATGACTGAATCAGCCCGACTGAAGACGTCGGCTGCATTAAGCACCAACCCGCGAGGGTCACCTTCAAACTTGGTCAACAAAAAGACGTCTTCTGCTTTTAGTTGTTGCGCCAACCCTTCAGCAATGCTGATGACCGATGCGAGCTGATTTCGATCGAAGAAGCGACTGTAGCTCAAGGATGATCCGCGTTCCTTCGCGTCTGAGTACCCGGTTCGAAACTCAGTCGATAAGGCATCTGTCCGTACGGGATCTAAGACCGAGCTTTCCTCGACAGGTATGCCGAGCACCTCGGAAAGGGTCCTTAACAACGCCGGAGTAGTGGACTTCTCCCGATTCAGCCGGGATAGGAGTTTTATTCTCTCTAGCCTACTGTCCATTGTTTTTCGGTTTGACAACGACCTTCGTCTTATCATTTTGAAGACGCGGGCGTCCGATGCTGTCCGTTTGTCCTGCTGGTTTCGGTTTGCCAGCCTCAACATGGGGCTGTCCAGGATGACTTCTATCCGTACCGGTATTACGTTGAACTAATTTCTCTCCTTCTGGAGTTTCATACGTATATTGTCTCCCAGCCTTGGTCATTTTCTGGGATTTGGGCTGCTGTGACGTTGGAATACCCTCCTGCCTCATAGCTTCCCGATGTGCTGCCCTTTCAGTTTCGGCTGTTGATTCGGTATTGCCTCCTGAACCCTTGTCACTGGTCGCGGTGTTCCCTGCTCCTGCCTCTGAGTTCACACTCATGAAGAGATTAGAAAAGCCCAGAGTAGCGGCTGAGGCTCCATGCGTGGCTACAGCAGCACCGGCTGCGGGGATCAAGATTCCCGGCCCGGTTGCCGCTGCCGGTGAGGTCAACAACGCCTCGCCTCCGCCGCCGAGAAATTCAAGTGTACCCGTCGCCGTGGCGGCAAAATCACCTACGGCAGCTCCGAGCTTGCCTGCGGTAGTGGTCTGGGTTTGCCTATTCGCTCCAAAGAGGTTATCGCTAGTAAAGGCATTGAACGCCCCTGCTGCAAAGTTGGTTGCATCATTGAAGTCGCAGCAGTGTCCGTCCGGGTCCGTCCCAGTGATCGGATTGTTTTCGACGTAACTGTACAGATTGAGCGTCTGCGGATTGCCCATGACCGCATAGGGAATTGGCACGGGTGTGGCCGCCCAGTCTGGAGTCAGAAATCGCCCGAAGCCGGATGAGTAGTACCTCGCTCCGAAGTAGTCGTCGTTGGTTTCAGTGTCGTGCTCGTGACCCGTAAATCGGTACTGCTGCCCTAGTGTGTCGGTGTAGACCTGCTGTTCGCCGTAGGGGTGATACTCGATGTCCTGCTCGGGTGGCATCGCGCCCGTCGCGTTGGTCACCACATCTGCCGAGCCGACCTGATCTGCGAAGTAGTAATGAACGGAGCTGTCGGCCTTCCGCATTGCGACCCGCTTGCCGTTGAAGAACACGTACTCTGCGGTCATGTTGCCGCTAGTGTCGGTCTCCACCACCGGAGTCGAGTTCGTACCGAACAGGTAAAGTTTCCCACTCGACTTCGCTACACGCTCGCTTTCGCCGTCGTAGTAGTACGTTACGCCCCCCGCTGTGGAGGGTCGGTTCTCGGAGTCGTAACTGAAGCTGTGTCCTAGCAGGTCGTTTGTTAGGTTCCCGTTTGCATCGTAGTAGTTGTACGTGTCCATCTGGTTTTTCTTGCCCAGTGTGCCTGTGAACGTCGTTGAGAACGAATCGCCCATGGTGTGGGTTGGGCAATACCATGGTGCCGTGTTGTTGCAGGGAGCCTTCTGTGAGAGGTTGCCCCAAATGTCGATGGTGTACTGTGTGCCCCAATCTGTGGCGTCGTGCCACGCTGCTACGATCCGGTTCAGCTGGTCGTACTTATAGTTGGTGGTGCGGCCCGAATTGACGCCGTTTGTGACCTTGACGAGCAGTCCGTTGTCGATTGGTGCCGTTTGCGTCCCCTGGTTGAAATTGAAAGTTAGAGACTGAACGGTGTGTGCACCGGACCCCATCGTTGCTGCGTTGAAGCTGGTGGGTTGGAGGCGATCGTTCCAGGCGTTGGTGGTTGAAATGCCTGTAAAGCCACTTGTCTGCCCGTTCGTATAACTTCCCACTTCGCCTGGCGGAGCGTAGGTGGCTGCTGTGACGTAATTGATAGTCGTGCCCGTCGAGTCGATGGCGGACCGCGCACGTCCCGCCGTATTAGTCTGTCCCGCGATTGTGTACGTGTACAACACTTGATGGCCGGTCGGGTACGTCAGCGACTTCATCGAGCCGTCAAGGTTGTAGACGTAGGTCAATGCTTTGGTGACCGGGGACGGGGTCAGACCTGAGATGTTAACCTTGCGTTGCTCGACCAGTGTTCGCCCCTCGGTGTCAAAGGTCCAGGCCGCTGCGCCAGTCATGTCAGCCATGCCGGTGCGATGGTTTACGCCCTCGGCAATTGTGAGCCCGTTATAGCTGGTCTGGTCGAAGTAGTAATCCACCGGAGGATCGTTGTTCGAATAGGTCTTGGCGTGAACAGTGGGATTCGGCGTCGTGGCCACCCGGTGGAGCTGATCGTAGTTGTAGGTAATCGTGTTAGTACGAGCGTCCGCCTTGGTGAGAACGTTCGAGTCAACGTCATAGGTCCAGGTGATTTTGCCCGATTCGGGGTTGGTGGCAGTCAGCAACCGCGAGAGCGAATCGTACGTGAACGTTCGAGTGCGCCACTGCGTACTGTCAGTGGTGTTGCCCTTCTGGTCGACCTGGACCAGATTGTCGCGAGCGTTATAGGTGTAGAGAGTCTCGTTGACCAAACTCCCAGACGAGGGGTCAGGCTCCCACACGTCTACTGTTCTGCCCAACGCGTCGGTCACGCTCATGCGTTTGTGTCCGGCCTGGTCCGTCACCGTTGTGGTCAGCCCAATCGGCAGCGGGCTGGTGGTTTGAGCGCCGTAGCTGGTCTGGACATTGTTGGAACTGCTGGTTCCGTCGGGCGGAATCTCTAGTGTCTTGCGGCTCAGGGCATCGTACTGGTAGGTCGTGATGCCGTCGGTGGGCAGACTCGCGGAGCGATGAGGATTGGAAACCGTAGACACCCGGCTCAAGAGGTCATACGTAGTATCGACGAACGTATCGCCGTCTGCCGGGTCTACCAACTGGGTCTGCTTCACTCTGTCTAGGCCATCGTGATAGCTCGTGTTGACAATGTTGTGTGGTGTGGGGTCCTGCTTCTCCGTGGTCGTCACGCTCACTGCATTCGCTGTATCGGTGTAGCTATAGCTCGTCTCGCCGCCATCCGTCTGCGTCACCGTAGAGGGGCGCAGCATCAGGTCGTAGGTATAGGCAGTGCCGTTACGTCCAGCGAGAATGTCATTTTCGTCTCGTGCAGACCCCGTCTGTCCCGTGCAAGGAAAGTAGCTCTTCTGCAAACGATGCTGAACCGTTGCACCTTGCGAGTTGGTTGTATTCGGTGCGCTGGTTTGGGTGAGATATGCTTGCGTATTCGTACCAACGGCGCAGTTGTATACCACTCCCGTGGTGATCCACGAGTCTAGGTATGAGAAAGTTGTTGTGTGAGTCCCAGGATCGGTGGTAGAGAGGACGTGACCAAGATCGCTGTAGGTGTTATTGGTGTTCAGCCAACTGTTGGTGGAATCAACCCAGACGCTCGATTGCGTTGGGTTTCCACGATAGGTGCCAATGGAGTAGTCGTGGTTGGGAACTCCGGAGGTTGTAGTCAGTCCCACGCCGTCGTAAACCGTCTTGGCGTCGGACATCTTGTTGCTGCTTCCGTCGTAGACGGTCCTCTGTGTCAGCAAATTATCGATGCCCAAACTCGCATAGTTGCTGTTGTAACCCGTGTCCCCGCTGATATGGGCATACTGGTAGTCCGTTTTGCGGGCAAGGGCTCCGAAAGTGCCGGTGCCGAACCCGTACTCGCGCGTTTCAGTAATGTTTCCCCAACTCAGCGGAGGGCCTGCGTATGTGGGAGGATTCGGTAAGTTGTAGTAATCGGTCTCAGCCCGTGAGATTAGTGCCCCTTGCTGGTTCCAGGTAGTAGTGACGTGGATGGGAAGGTGTGGCCCCTGGGTTGACGCTTGATAATCTGTTTGAACGGTTTTGAGGAGCGTGCCAGACGAGGATGAACCCTGATAGTACTGGTCCGTTACGTCGTAGCCCCTACTATAGAAACCGGTGTCCCCTTGGTTGTTAAACGTGTGAACGGTGTCATTGACATATGGGTCAGTGACTGTGGTTGTCCCAGAACCGGTAGGGCCACCAGTATAAGCGTAGCTCCATGTGGCGGTTGCCCCGTTCGATGTGACCACGCGAGACTTTACTTTTACGCCTGCGTCATCTGCATCTGGACAGTGGCACGTCGGGTTTCCCCAAGTGTAGGAAATCGTGCCTCCGCTGGGTAACTGAATCGATGAGATTTGGCCGTGTGAGCTCTGGACGTACGTGATCGTGTACTGCATTCCATTAGGCAACTGGATCACGCTGGGTGCCTGCCAACTTCCGACATACTCTACGCACGGACCGTCGCTGCCCGTGTGTTGGTATGGACAAAGACCGGTGTGCAAGTTAACAGTGGTCATCGTGATCTGAATCGTTTGCTGGTTCCCATTGGAATCGTAATATTTCAGCTCATACTTTCCGGTTCCACTATTCAGCGTCATTACCATGCCGATACTTCGACCTAACGTGTCTGTTACGGTTGAAGCGCCAACTCCGTTCGACACGGCCCTGGTGATCTGGTTGCCGTTGGTATCTTCCATGACCCACGCGTTGATTTTGCCTTGGCCGTCGACGGTGCTAAAGACTCTTGTACCGTTCTTTGTAATGTATACAGGTCCCGAGCTGTTGTACTGAAACGTGTAGCCGGTTCCATCAAGCGCAAGGCCATACTGGGGCGAATAGAAATTACAGACGTTGCCGGGTAAAGCAGTCTGCGGAAAGTTATGTGCGGTTCCGTTCGGCTCACGGTAGACGCGCTTAACAGTGGTGATCCTGCCAGCCGTACAAGAGAAGATTTGGTTGGTAGTTTCATCTCCCAGGCCGTTCGACAACGGTGCCGCCAAAGTCCAAGCCATATTCTCTGCGCCACCCGAGGGGCAGATGTCGCGCGGGTACACGTCCACTTCGGTCCCCTGTATCGGATTCGTTGTGTACTCACACCACCCTTTGCTGTCGTAAACGAGGCTGACTGGCACCGAGAGTCCGCGACCGCCCATGGAATAGAGCGGGATTTCGATGTGCAAGTTTCCGTTATTAAGTTGGACAGTGTCGAAGTCTGAGCCATCAAACGACCCATGTGGGGGAAGACCAATGGCCTGAGTTGCGCTATCGCCCTGCGCAACCGAGATGCTGACGATGATCAATAAGAAGGCGGCCAGACACGCTGCGCTCCCGAGAATCCTTGGGAATCTACTGTGCATCGGGCACCTCGCAGGTCATCGCAAACAGTGAACTGTCCAACCCGGTATTAAACGCGACGGAGGTTAGTTGCAGGTCCTGACTCAACGCGCCGTTCAGGTACGTTGCTTGGTCCATCGGCACGGCAAAGCCACTGACAAGTTGATATTGAGAGAAGAGCAGCTCAACTGTCGGACCCCGCCGGGTTATGGACGGAACCGTATTCGTCATTTGAATCTTCGAGACCAATGATGTGGCTCGGTCAATGAAAAAGAGCCATTGTGAAATCTGACTCATATCGGTCGCCGAACCTGGCGGCGAAAAACCGATCGCGATCACATCCACAGCTGCTCCGTTCAAGGTGTCCACGCGCACATAAGAAACCTGAAGATTGGGATCGGCATAGTCATTGAGAATAGTTAGGGCA
>Ga0210401_10003285_pt1 | contig 17345 bp, 11 predicted proteins | sample IncBWH32MmetaG_FD_150866 | JGI IMG/M metagenome (GOLD analysis project Ga0210401, IMG submission 150866) | Forest soil microbial communities from Barre Woods Harvard Forest LTER site, Petersham, Massachusetts, United States - Inc-BW-H-32-M | ecosystem: Environmental > Terrestrial > Soil >... | reverse complement strand
TCTCGTTCACCTCCCCCGCTTGCGGGGGAGGTCGCCGCGCTCTTGCGCGGCGGGTGGGGGCCCCGCGTCAATCGCAGAAGGCCCCCGCCCCGGCCCTCCCCCGCAAGCGGGGGAGGGAAAACTCACTAGGCGCCGTGGATCGCGTGCCAGACCCGGTCCGGGGTCGCCGGCATCTCCAGCGCGTTGTTGCCGATCGCATCCGTGATGGCGTTGATGACGGCAGCGGAAGAGCCGATCGCACCGGCTTCGCCGCAGCCCTTCACCCCCAGCGGATTGCCGGGGCACAAGGTCGTGGTGTGCGAGAGCTTGAACGACGGCAGGTCGTCGGCCCTCGGCATGGTGTAGTCCATGAAGGAGGCCGTCACCGGCTGGCCGTTGCCGTCATAAAGCGCGTGTTCGAGCAGCGCTTGTCCAATGCCTTGCGCCAGCCCGCCATGGACCTGGCCCTCGACGATCATCGGGTTGATCAGCCGGCCGAAATCGTCCGCCGCCACGAAGTTGACGAACGAGGTCTTGCCGGTCGAAGGATCGACCTCGAGCTCGCAGATATAGGCGCCGGCCGGGAAGGTGAAGTTACTGGGATCGTAGAAGGCGCTCTCCTTCAGGCCCGGCTCCATGCCGTCGGGCAGGTTATGCGCGGTGTAGGCCGCGAGCGCCACCATCGGCAGCGCAATCTTCTTGTCGGTGCCGGTGACCTTGAACTCGCCGCCCTCGATCACGATGTCGGCCTCGGAGGCTTCGAGCTGGTGCGCGGCGATCTTCTTGGCCTTGGCCTCGACCTTCTCCATCGCTTTGAGGATCGCGGTCAACCCCACCGCGGCCGAGCGCGAGCCATAGGTGCCCATGCCGAACTGCACCTTGTCGGTGTCGCCATGGACGATCTGGATCTGGTTGATCGAGATCCCGAGCCGGTCGGCGACCAGTTGCGCGAACGCGGTCTCATGGCCCTGGCCGTGGCTGTGCGAGCCGGTCAAAACCTCGATGGTGCCGACCGGGTTGACCCTGACTTCAGCGGATTCCCACAGGCCGACGCCGGCGCCCAGGCTGCCGACCGCCTTCGACGGCGCGATGCCGCAGGCCTCGATGTAGCAGGACACGCCGATGCCGCGCAGCTTGCCTTCCGCCTTGGCTTTCGCCTTGCGGCCTGCGAAGCCGGCATAGTCGATCGCCTTCATCGCCGCATCGAGCGAGGCATTAAAGTCGCCGGCGTCATAGGCCATGATGACCGGCGTCTGATGCGGAAACTGCGTGATGAAGTTCTTCTTACGCAATTCAGCCGGATCGACCTTGAGCTGCCGCGCCGCGGTCTCCAGCATCCGTTCCACGAGGTAGCTCGCCTCGGGCCGTCCCGCGCCGCGATAGGCGTCGACTGGGGTGGTGTTGGTATAGACCCCCATCACCTCGGCATAGATCGCCGGGATGGTGTACTGGCCGGACAGCAGCGTCGCGTAGAGATAGGTCGGCACCGACGAGGAGAACAGCGACATGTAGCCGCCGAAATTGGCGTAGGTCTTGACCCTGAGCCCCGTGATCCTGTTGTCCTTGTCGAACGCCATTTCGGCCTTGGTGATGTGGTCGCGGCCATGGGCGTCGGTCAGGAAGGATTCGGTGCGGTCGCCGGTCCACTTCACCGGGCGGCCGATCTTCTTCGACGCCCACAGCGCCACCATCTCCTCGGGATAGATGTAGATCTTCGAGCCGAAGCCGCCGCCGACATCGGGCGCGATCACGCGCAATTTGTGCTCGGGGGCGATGTTGTAGAACGCCGACAGCACCAGACGCGCCACATGCGGGTTCTGCGAGGTGGTGTAGAGCGTAAAATGCTCCTCCGCGGCATCGTAGTCGGCGATCGCAGCCCGCGGCTCCATCGCGTTCGGCACCAGGCGGTTGTTGGTGAGCTCCATGGTCACCATGTTCGCTGCCTTGGCGAAGGCGTCCTTGACCGCCGCCTCGTCGCCGAGCGCCCAGTCATAGACCTGGTTGCCGGGGGCTTCCGGGTGCAGTTGCGGTGCACCGGGCGCGATCGCGGCCTTGACGTCGGCGACCGCCTTGAGCTCCTCGTAGTCGACCACCACGGCTTCGGCCGCGTCGCGCGCGAGATTCTTGGTTTCCGCAATCACCACCGCGACGGCCTGGCCGACGAAGCGCACGGTCTCCGGCGCCATCGCCGGCCACGCTCCCATCTTCATCGGCGAGCCGTCCTTGGAATGGATCATCCAGCCGCAAATCAGGTTGCCGACCTTGTCGTCGACCAGTTCCTTGCCGTTCAGCACCGCCACCACGCCCGGCATCTTGAGCGCGGCGGACGCGTCGATGCTTTTGACCTTCGCATGCGGGTGCGGGCTGCGGATGAAATGGGCATGGGTCATGCCCAAGAGCTTGACGTCATCGACATAACGGCCCTTCCCTGTGATGAACCGCTTGTCTTCCTTGCGCACGACGCTGGCGCCAATGCCTTCAACACCCATGTCCTGTCCTCCCGACCGGAATTTGATTGACCGCCCTTTCCATCGAAAGCAGCGGCGGTTTGTTCGATTAAGACGTCGTGCCGCTTATTCCGCGGCCTGCGCGACCTTCATCCGGCCCGCGGCATCCAGCACTGCCTTGACGATGTTGTGGTAGCCGGTGCAGCGGCAGATGTTGCCTTCGAGCTCGTGGCGCACGGTCGCCTCATCCAGCATCCCGCCGTGGCGGTTGACGATGTCGATCGCCGACATGATCATTCCCGGGGTGCAGAAGCCGCATTGCAACCCGTGATTGTCGCGGAACGCCGCCTGCATCGGATGCAGCTCGTCACCCCTGGCGATGCCCTCGATCGTGGTCACGTTCGATCCCGCCGCCTGGCCCGCCAGCACCGTGCACGACTTCACCGCGCGGCCGTCGATATGCACCACGCAGGCCCCGCACTGGCTGGTGTCGCAGCCGACATGTGTCCCCGTCAGGTTCAGATGATCCCTGAGCAGGTGCACCAGCAGCGTGCGGTCCTCGACCTCCACCGCGGCCTGCTTGCCGTTTACCGTCAATTGCACTTGAGACACGCGCTTCCTCCTCCTGGACGATTTTGCTTGGGCGGGATTAGAAACATCGGGTGGGAACTTTGCAACTGGGATTTTTGGACGAGAAATCATTGTGATGTCACCTTCTCCGGGATCGGGACCCTGATCCCTTGCGCCGAAGGCGCGGGACGCGGGGCGCGGGAGCGGCGGTTCGGGCAAATCCCGCAATTTACCGGGCTTTATCGATTTCTGGCCTAGCATGCGTGACCGGCCGGGGACGCGCGTCCCCGTTTCGGGACGTTTTTTCATTCAAAACGACATGGGGGGCGGGGTGGGACGATCTGGCGAGGCTGGGCAACGATCGTGGCGGTTGAGGCTTCCAACCGTTCGACTGCGCACCAAGGTGATGGCGGGATTCGCCATCGTGCTGGCGATCTCGGCCTTTAGCCTCGGCTTCGCCTATCTCGGGTTCGAGCGGGTGTCGGCCGGTTTTGCGTCGTATCGCAACGGCGTCTCGGAAGCCGATCAGGCCCGCAATATCGACCGCGAGCTGATCTCGTACCGCCTGCTGGCACGTTATTATGTGCTGACCGGCAGGGAGGACGATGCCAAGGCGGCGTTGACGGCCGGCGCCAACCTGAAGGAAGCGATCAACAAGGCGATGAAAAGCGCTGCGAAAACCGCTCGGCTGGAGTCGCTCGCGAAGCTCGAGCAGGAGTTCCGCGCCTTCAGCAAGGATTTCACGGCGATCATCCAGGCCAAGCAGCAAGGCGCCAACATCGTCCGGATGGAACTCGCCCGCGGCGAGATCATGATCGACACCAAGCTGAGCTCGATCGCCAGCGCCGCGGCAGAGGCGAAGCTGCAGGCTGACGAGTTCGAGGCGAAGCACATCGCAAGCCAGTTCCAGGCCATCAGGGCGCAGGTCTCTACCTTTACCAACAACCACTACCAGGCCGTCGCGGAAGGCGCCCTGACCCGCATCGCCAGCATCGAGAGCGCGCTCGGTGCCTTCTCGGCGACTGAGCCCGACGTCGCCACCGGGCGCAATGAGGTCGCCAAGCTTCTCTCCGACTATCGCCAGTCGTTCAGCAGACTGGTCGACAATTTCAAGCTGATCGACGATCTCGTGACCGAGATGAGCGGATCGGCGGGCGCCATCATGCAGGGCACCTCGGCGCTGAAGACCGATCTGGTGTCCGACCAGGAACGCCTGGCCTCCGAGTCGAACGTGATCGCAGGCGAAACCGAGCAGCTGATCATCCTGCTCGCGGCCGGCGGTATCGTGCTCGGCGGCCTCGTCGCGTTCCTGCTCGGCCGCAGCATTTCGCGGCCGATGACGGCGATGTGCAGGGCGATGCACGACTTGGCTTCCGGCAATTTTGACGTGGTGCTGCCGGGCTTGGGCCGCCGCGACGAACTCGGCGAGATGGCCGGCGCCGTCGAACAGTTCAAGCTGCAGGCGATCGCCAGGGCGCAGCAGGACGCCGCCGAGCAGGACGCGCAGAACAAGGCGGCGGGCGCCGCGCGGCGCGCCGAGCTGATCCGCTTTGCCGATGATTTCGAGTCCGCGGTCGGCACCATCGTATCCAACGTGTCGGCCTCCGCGGTCCAGCTCGAACAGTCCGCGGGAACCTTGACCCGAACGGCCGAGACCACGCAGAGCCTGTCGAGCCAGGTCGCGGGCAATTCGGAGGAAGCGTCCAGCAATATCCAGGCGGTGGCGACCGCGACCGAGGAGCTCTCGGCATCGGTCGGCGAGATCGGCCGCCAGGTGCGCGAATCGAGCCGGATCGCGGAATCGGCGGTCGCGCAGGCGGGAGCGACCGACCAGCGCATCGGCAAGTTGTCGCGCGCCGCGCAGGAGATCGGCGACGTGGTCAAGCTGATCACCGCGATTGCCGAGCAGACCAACCTGCTCGCGCTCAACGCCACCATCGAGGCGGCGCGCGCCGGGGATGCTGGCCGCGGCTTTGCGGTGGTCGCCTCCGAGGTGAAGTCGCTGGCGAGCCAGACCGCGAAGGCCACCGACCAGATCTCCAATCACATCGCCGGCATGCAGGAGGCGACGCAGGAATCGGTCGCCGCGATCAAGGCGATCGGCGACACCATCACGGAGATTTCGAGCATCGCCGCGTCGATTGCGAGCGCGGTCGAACAGCAGGGGACGGCAACGCGCGATATCGCCCAGAATGTGCAGAACGTCGCCCGCGGCACCCGCGATGCCGCCGCCAATGTGCTCGAGGTGAACCGCGGCGCCACCGAGACCGGTGCGGCGTCGGAGGAGGTGCTGTCATCGGCAAAGACGCTGTCGGTCGAAAGCAGCCGGCTCCGCGCGGAGCTCGACCGCTTCATGGCCAATATCCGCGCGGCGTAACCCAAACTCTCGTCGTCATTCCGGCGCGCGAGCGAAACGAGCGAACCCGGAATGACGAGCCTCGCGTTGATACCCCTCACTCCCTCCCGAACAGACGCTTAAGCTCGCCTTTCGCGCGCTGCAGCCGGTCGCGCTGGGCTTTCGGCAGGTTCTTGCCGGCGCGATTGATGTAGAAGGTCAGCATCGACAGCGCCGAGCGGTAGGCGCCCGCCTTGCGGCGCTTGCTTCGCTCAGCCGAGCGCTTGAGCGATGCCGCGATCCTGCGGGCGCTCGACAGCTTGAACACGCCACGGTCGAGATCGAGCGCGTCGCTCTGTTTCGTCACGCGCTGTGACCAGCGCCGAGGTGCCGCCCGTCTGGTCGCGGATGTCCCGGTGCTAGGCTTTTTGCGCGTGGACGTCTTGCCTGCAGGTCGTGCCCTGCTGCGCTCAGCCATGGTCAACTCCTTGCGTTTGTTTGGAAAAGCATCGTCGCCCCGATCGGTTCCTTTGGCCATGGGGGGAACTTGATCGCCGGTCCGGACGTTGTCGCGGCGGCAGCAATTCGTTTGCCGGCAGATCTTCTCGTTTGCCTGCAAGTCTGCCGCCTCATAAGGCACGGCAGGATCTCGAGAAGCGTCCTGAAACATCTTCTTGCTTTGGTCCGATCCGATGGAATTGCAGTCAGGCCTCGCATTCAACGAAGGCGCCGCGCCGGATGCGCCCGCGTCAGCCCATGACAACGTCATCGCAACGGACATTCCCGCGCGTCTCGATGCGCTCAGCTGGAGCGGATTCCACACCCGCGTCGTGTTCGCGCTCGGCATCACCTGGGTGCTGGACGGGCTGGAGGTGACGCTCGCCGGCGCACTGTCCGGCGCGCTGAAGCAGAGCCCGGCGCTGCACTTTTCCAATGTCGAGCTTGGCTTTGCCAACAGTGCCTATCTCGCCGGCGCCGTGCTCGGCGCGCTCGGTTTTGGCTGGCTCACCGACCGGATCGGCCGCAAAAAACTGTTCTTCATCACGCTGTCGGTCTATCTCACCGCCACCGCCGCGACCGCTTTGTCCTGGAGCGTCGCAAGCTATGCGCTGTTCCGTTTCATCACCGGCGCCGGCATCGGCGGCGAATACACCGCGATCAATTCGGCGATCCAGGAGCTGGTCCCGGCGCGCTATCGCGGCTGGACCGACCTCGTCATCAACGGCAGTTTCTGGCTCGGCGCAGCGCTGGGCGCGGCAAGCGCGATCGTGCTGCTCGATCCTGCCGTCGCCGGGCCTGATGTCGGCTGGCGGCTCGCTTATCTGACCGGCGCGTGCCTCGGCCTCATCGTGTTTGCGATGCGCTTCTGGATTCCCGAGAGCCCGCGCTGGCTGATGATTCACGGCCAGCCCGTGCGCGCGCAGGCGATCGTCGCCGAGATCGAACAGAGCGCGCGCGGCTATCGCGCGCCGCCGCAGCCCTATCCAAAGGTCCGCTTGAGGATGCGCGATCACACGCCGCTGCTCGAGGTCGCGAAAACCCTGGTCTCGACCTATCGGCAGCGGACCCTGCTCGGCCTTGCGCTGATGGGCGCGCAGGCGTTCTTCTACAACGCCATCTTCTTCACCTTTGCGCTGGTCCTGATCGACTTCTACGGCATCGCCTCCGACCAGGTCGGCTGGTACATCCTGCCGTTCGCCGCCGGCAACTTCTTGGGCCCGCTGCTGCTCGGGCGGCTGTTCGACACGCTCGGCCGCCGCACCATGATCACGCTGACCTATGCGGTGTCGGGCATCCTGCTCGCAGTGACCGGCTATCTGTTCTCGATTGGGGCGCTGACCGCGCAAAGCCAGACCATCGCCTGGATGGTGATCTTCTTCTTTGCCTCGCCCGCGGCCAGCGCGGCCTATCTGACCGTCAGCGAAACCTTCCCGCTGGAGGTGCGGGCGCTCGCGATCGCGTTGTTCTATGCGGTCGGAACCGGCATCGGGGGCGTCGCCGGACCGGCGCTGTTCGGCGCGCTGATCGACACCGGATCGCGCGTGAGCGTCTTTTATGGCTACCTGCTCGGCGCGGGCCTGATGATCCTGGCCGCGCTGGTCGCGCTGCGCTATGGCGTGGCAGCCGAACGACAGCCGCTGGAAAAGGTAGCGCGGCCTCTCGCGTTTCTGGAGTAGGATGGAGTGAGCAAGACATGATCGAGGCGGCGTTGCGCGACCCGACATTGACAGCGAAAGGCGGAGCGACGGAGTCTGAACGCGCTGTGCTTGCAGCACTGCCAGGCCTGGGCGAGCTGGCGATCCTGCTCGACATCGACGGCACGCTGATCGAGCTTGCGCCGACGCCGCGCGGGATCGTCGTGCCCGAGGGCTTGGCGGCAACGTTGAATGGCCTGCTCACGCGCACCGCCGGCGCGCTGGCGCTGGTGAGCGGGCGTTCACTTGCCGACATCGACTGGGTCTTTGCGCCGGAAAAATTTCCGGCGGTCGGCGGCCACGGCGCGGAAATGCGCCTTGCTGCGGGCAACGAGACCGTCGACATCCATGCGCCGCCAATGGCGGAGGACTTGAAGCGGCGGCTTGCGGCGGTCGCCGACATCGATCCGAAAATATTGATCGAGGACAAGGGCTATTCGCTCGCGCTTCACTATCGGCTGGCGCCGCATGCGGAAAAGACCATCTATGCCGAAGTGGCGCGGATCAGGGCCGAGCTATCGAGCGCATCGCTGCAGCTGTTGCCTGGAAAGAGCGTGCTGGAGATCAAGCATTCCGGCTTCACCAAGGCGAGCGGTGTGCGCGAGCTGATGAGCCGCGCGCCGTTCAAGGGCCGCCGCCCGCTGTTCATCGGCGACGATGTGACCGATGAGAGCGTGTTCGACATCATGCCGGATTTCGACGGCTTCGCCTTCTCGGTCGGCCGGGAGGCGCGCGCCATCTCCGGCCATTTCGATGCGCCGGCCGACGTGCGGGAATTTCTGGCGCAGCTGTTGCAGCAACGCGGCCGCTCGCGGGTGGAACCGCGTGGTTAGATCGATTCAAGCCAGGCGCATCCTCGTATGGGCGCGTCCTGCCTCAATTTGGGCCGTTCCTTAACATTTCATTCATGAAGCGATCGAATCACGAAGCGATCGAAGGCAGGCGGAATGGTGGAAAACGTTTGCGGAGCAGGCGGTTCCTTTTCGCACGGCCAGTGCAGCAAATTTGTCGTGATGCGTTGCGGGGAACCACATTGATGAACAGACGTTAATACCTCCGAGTGAGCTGGGTCACGTTCGAGTGCTTGGCCCGGCTCGATGTTCCGGCGCGTCATGCAGCCCGCGATCAAGTGTGGAGTCCGGACCACGGTCCGGGAGGACTGCCAGGACGCTTCTCACAGGAGGCAACGTCGTGAACCTCGTCGTCGTTTCGAATCGCGTCACGCGCGGCAAGGCCAATGAGCCGATGACCGGCGGACTTGCCGCCGCCTTGCTGCCGGTGGTGGAAAAATCCGGCGCGATCTGGGTCGGTTCAAGCGGCCGCTTGCGTGACGGCCTGCAGAAGGAGCGGCTCGCCGAAGTCGAAGCGCTCGGCTCGGGCGCAATCGCGATGCTGGACCTGCCGGCCGCGCATTATGGCGGCTTCTACGAAGGTTTTGCCAATTCGGCGCTGTGGCCGGCACTGCATTCGCGCAGCGACCTGATCCGCGCCTCGCAGGGCGATTATCTCTCCTATTGCGAGATCAACGCCTTCATGGCGCGCGCGCTGCTGCGCTTCCGCAACCGGGATACGGCATTCTGGGTGCAGGACTATCATTTCTTCGCGCTCGGCGCGGAGCTGCGGAAGCTCGGCGTCACCGAGCAGGTCGGCTTCTTCCTGCACACGCCTTGGCCTGCGCGCAACGTCATCGCAGGCGTTCCGCATCACCGCGAACTGGTCGAGGCGATGCTGGCCTATGACCTGATCGGTTTCCAGACTGACGAGGATTGCGAAAATTTCCTCAAATTTGTCCGCCAGGATCTCGGTCTTTCCGTGCAGGACGGCTCTGTGACGTCGCGACGTGGACGGAGTTTTGGGCGGACGCGGTGCGCCGCGTTTCCGATCGGCATCGATGCCGACAAGTTCGCGCAGGCCGCGGTGCGCGCGGTCACACATCCGCAGGTCTCGCGGCTGCGACGCAGCCTGCATGGCGAGAAGCTCGCGATCGGCGTCGACCGGCTGGACTATTCGAAGGGCCTCGTCAATCGCATCAGCGCGTTCGACCTGATGTGGACGCGGGAGCCGGCCTTGCTGCGCAACGTCTCGCTCTTGCAGATCGCGACCCCGTCGCGCGGCGCGATCGAGGCCTATGGCAACCTGCAGAACGAGGTCGCGCGCCTCGTCAGCGACGTCAACGGCCGCCATGGCGAGGTTGACTGGACGCCGATCCGCTACCTCAACAAGGGTTTTGGCCAGGCCGTGCTCGCCGGCCTCTATCGCACCGCGCAGGTCGGCGTGGTGACGCCGCTGCATGACGGCATGAACCTCGTCGCCAAGGAATATGTCGCCGCGCAAAATCCGGACGATCCCGGCGTGCTGGTGCTGTCGAAATTCGCCGGCGCGGCGAACGAGCTCGACGCGGCACTGGTGGTCAATCCGCATGACATCGACGGCATGGCGCGGGCGATTGCGACCGCGCTGTCGATGCCGCTCACCGAACGGCGGCTGCGCTTCGCGGCGATGATGGAACGGCTCAAGAGCCATACCATCCATGATTGGTTCAGCGATTTCGTCGGCGCGCTGCGCGACAGCCGGATCGAGAAAGAGACGTCGGAGCCCGCGCTGCCGGATCCGGCGATCCTGCTGCCACGTCGCTCAGCCGGCCCGCTGCTGCGCTATTATTAGTTCGCGGCCGGAAGCCGCTTCACCTCTCCCGGCGTGCGACCGGCGTGCGGGGAGAGGTCGGCGCGCAGCGCCAGGGGATGCTTCACGCGTCGCGCTTCGAAATTGCTCGTTATCACCGCAAGCTGGGAGACGGAGTGCACCCGCGATGTCGCGCGCTTCGAGCCAAACAGCTGCCTAATAACAATACGACACCCCGTCGAGGATGGCGCATTCGCGCTTGTTCGGCGCGTTGGGATCGTCGAGCGGCACCACGCCCTTGCCCTGGCCGACGAAGACGCCCGGCCCGACATGGACCGACGACTTGTTGCCGATGATGACGCTTGGATGCGGGCTCGCGCTCGACCGCGTCCCGTCGGGCCAGATGATCGCCTGTCCGTCCCAGACGCCGCGCCGCCCGTCGTCGCAGCTCACCTCGTTGCCCTGGCGGCTGCACACGCCGGCGGCGGCCGCGCTCCCCGCGCCGCCGGCGAGCGGGACGGAGATCATCATGGCGAAAGCGATACTGCGGCGGATCATGAGATTCCCCTGAATCGTGGCTGGCTGCAAATCAGTGGTCGATAGAGGCCGCTTTCGGGTTCATCGCGTCGCCCGAGGGGCGCGAGAGGGCCGCCGCCCGGCCAAAATGTCAAGACAAGTCAACATTTTATGGAAAATTCAGCCGGCACGAGCGCTGCTCCCTTGCAAAAATCCGCGTGCGCCTTCAAGAGGAGGCCAAGTGGAGAGATGGCCGAGTGGCTTAAGGCGCACGCTTGGAAAGCGTGTGTGCGGGAAACTGTACCGTGGGTTCGAATCCCACTCTCTCCGCCAGTATATTGTTCGCCTCTGTTCGCCGCCGTCGCCCAACCCCCTGAAAAATAGCCGTATTTCGAGCGTTTGATGCGTGTTCACGTCCGCGCTCGCTCGCTCCAAAACGTGGGTAAATGCGCGCCGAGATGTGGGTAGCCTTGTGGGTAGAGTGGCAGTGCAGACATGGCGCATCTGGTCGGCCGATTGACGGCCTTGAAGGTCGCAAAAGTAAAGGCACCGGGCATGTATGCCGACGGCGCCGGTCTTTATCTGCAGGTCTCGGGCGATAGCGAAAACACACTCGCAAAATCCTGGATCTTTCGCTTCACCCTTCGCGGCCGCTCCCGCGAAATGGGCCTCGGTTCACTGTCGCTGTTCGGCCTCGCCGAGGCGCGCGCGAAAGCGGCTGAGTGTCGACGACAGACCTACGAGGGCATCGATCCGATCGAGGCGCGTCGCGCGCAACGTGTCCAAGCCGCACTTGAGGCGGCAACCGCGTTGACCTTCAAGGACTGCACCGCGCAGTACCTTGCGGCCCACGGTGCCGGCTGGCGCAACGCCAAACACGCGGCGCAATGGAGTTCGACGCTGAAGACCTATGCCGAGCCGGTGATCGGCGCGCTTGCGGTCCAAAGCATCGACACCGCGTTGGTGATGAAGATCATTGAGCCCTTATGGTCGAAGAAGCCAGAAACGGCCTCGCGGCTGCGCGGCCGGATCGAAGCTGTGCTCGATTGGGCAACGGTGCGCGGCTTTCGCGAGGGTGAGAATCCAGCTCGATGGCGCGGCCATCTCGACAAGCTGTTGCCGGCGCGCGCCAAGGTGCGCAAGGTCAAGCACCATGCTGCCTTGCCCTATGATGAACTACCCGCATTCATGACCGCGCTGCGCGCCCAGGACGGCGTTGCGGCACGCGCGCTCGAGTTTCTGATCCTTACTGCGGCGCGCACCGGTGAAGTGATTGGTGGCCAACCAGAAGAAATCAAGGACAAGGTCTGGACGGTGCCGGCCGGACGGATGAAGGCCGGCAAGGAGCACCGCGTTCCGCTGTCCACGCCTGCGCTCGCCATCATCGAGAAGTTGCGTAAGGAACAGGGCGGCACATATCTGTTTCCGGGCGGCAAGCGCGACAAGCCGCTCAGCAACATGGCCATGCTGGCGCTGCTCGATCGGATGGACCGTTCCGACCTGACTGCTCATGGCTTCCGTTCAACATTCCGGGACTGGGCCGCCGAGTGCACGAATTATCCAAACGAAGTGGTCGAGATGGCGCTCGCCCACACGATCAACAGCAAAGTCGAGGCGGCTTACCGCCGGGGCGACCTGTTCGAGAAGCGGAAATCGTTGATGTCCGATTGGGCGACGCTCTGCACGTCGAGCGGAGGCGCGGATCAAAATATCATCTCGATCCGCGCATGAGTGCATGCCGTCCGTCGTGCGATAATCCCAGATCCACGGAGGTTTAGAGATCGAGCGCGATGTATCCGGAGTCCGGGGAGACCGCACGCCTTCGTTGTGACGCCAGCGGAACTCAGGGCTCCCAGTCGAGCCGCTCGGCATTCTCATCGTGGCGGCGCGCTTCTTCCTCATAGCTGTCGGCGAGGCTGTCGAGAGCCTTGGCGGTCCGAGGGTGTTCGTAGGCGAGAGCCACCGCGAAGTTCCGATATTTTGTAGCCTCGCTCCGTTCCAACTTGCCGCCGTCCCGAGGCATGCGCGTAGTGATGCCGCGCCGATTTCGTCTTCCGATCCAAAAGCCGTCAAACATCGGCTTGCTATCGAACTCGTCGATGACCTCCCGCACTGCCTCTGCTGGCCAAATGCCGTCAGCGCCATTCGGCGATGCAGAGAGAATGGCGCCGATACGGCTGTCCGCGATGTCACCTCGTCCAGCGGCTTTCGCGAGTGAACGCGCCTCTTTGATCCAAGCCTTCAGCGCGGCGACGTCGATTGCGCCATCGTCGCGGGTCCCTGGAAGTCGGTTCCAAAGTTCGAGCAGTCGGAAAGCCTGCGTGGCGACGGCCTGCGCCCGCTCCGGATCAATCTGTTCGGGCTCCACTACACCGCTGTCCTCGCTTGGAGGAAAGACAGCGCGGAGCATTTGGATAAAGAGTGACGGTTGTTCGGAGAGCGCCGCCAGCAAAGCCTTTGGCTTTCTCCGAGAATGCTGAAGCAGCGGCAGATAGGCCCATTCCAATCTTGCGAGGATATCCGTCGTCACCTCTGATTCCAGCCGATTGAGGATTTCGATGACATGGTGCTGGAACATCGTCACTTCGTTGCCGTCGTTGTCCCCCTCAAAAGGCTGTTTCACGGCCTCCGTCAGCATCGTCATCAAGAGATCGGTTGGCAGTCGACGTTGCTGGTCGCGCCCCGCAAGGTGCACGGCGTGCCGTGCTCGGCCAACCGCGATCAGCTTGCGCACGGCGAAGGCGGCAGCCTCATCGTCCTCCTCTATCCAAAGAATTGGCGCACGTTGCCAATACACCTGCTCAATCGCCTCGCCGGCCTGCGCCACCTGGTCCCAAGTCCAACGCTGCTGGGGCAGCGCGCGCAGGATAGCAAGTAGCGCCGTATCTCCCCATTTCTTCTTACGCGCCTTGGTGACGAGCGCCGCGGCCCAGGGCTCCTTTCGATCTCGGAACAAGGAGATGATCAGGCCGTGAGCAACGTCGCGCTCGCGCGGATCGTCGCTGCGCAAGCATGCCTCTAGGAGCTTATCGATGTCCGGCCCATCAAGACCGACCTCGAAAAGCGCCTTGCCGATGCAGCCGGCAGTCGAGACAAGACGAGCCAGCCGGAGGATTCCGTCGACGCCCATTGTGGAGAAGATGTTTTTTGCTGCCTGCCGTCGTGTTTCGTCGACCTGGCGCTCGTTGGCTTGCCAGCCCTGATGCGACGGATTGGGCAGGCTCACCGATGGTTCGAACAGCCATGCCACTCTCTCAAGCGCATCGGACGGAGCCAACCGGTCATAGATGGCCGCGAGACGATCAAGCTCCGCTCCGGGAAGCGACCAATCGGCATCGGCAAACTGTCGATGATGGTTGAGCAACTTGCGCAAGCCGGTCCATAGCTCTGACCGCTCCGATTGGGGCTTGATTCGCGGCTCGGCCTTGTCGAGGAGGTCGATGGCTGCATCACGATTCGGCGCTATGTCCGCGAACCGGTCGAGCAGAGTCAGCCAGCGTGGAACGTGCAGACCAAGGTCGGCCAAGATGCGCTCGCTGATGGCGGTGGCGCCGCGTGCGATGAGCGGCCAGGTCACCGCTTCGATCTTGTCGACCGTGAAGTCGCGCCAACGCGGGGCCGGCGATGGGCTGGATGTATCGTGTCCCCGGGGCAGCACGTTCAGCATCAGCTTCCAGGCCGCATCGCTCTCGCGTTTGCGGATCAGATCCAAAGTGCGCAGGCGCTGATCAAGGGTCGCATAGGTTTGCGGCGACCAGAGCGAGTGTATTTGGCGAAGGCTGTTAGCCGGACGGTTCATGTAGCGACCGGGCGGGTTGTCGATGGCATCCAGCCTGGCCAACACCAGCGTTACTTGTGGCAGAAGCTCCGGCGACCAGGCCAGCGATTCGAGAGCCCAAAGCAGATCAGATAGGTGCTCCGTTCCGACCAGCCCTCCCTCGTCTGTGCCAAACAACGCGCGAATCGGCGGATCATTCTGATCAAGACTGTCCTCGATGGCCGTGAGGAAGGCGCTTGGCGAGGCCTCCGCGAGGAGTCGGAAGTCTCGCGAGAGCGACCACCACCGTCGTTTGTCGGCATCCTTCAAAAGCTTACGGACGATAGCGTCCGCGCGCCGATGAGCGTTCGGCATCGTTCGAGCTTTGTCGCCCCATAGGGCTAGCAGGATCAGCACTTCGCCGACCCCATGGCGCAGCAGTCCGGAATAGTCTGGGCGAACCCCACGGACTGAAGCCATCCAGCGATCGTCCGGGTCCATGTCGTAACGAGGGTCGATCGAGCCTAGAATCTCATGCGCTGCCGCCTCAAAACGGCCGACGTCGGCTGCGGTCAGATATTGTGCTAGCAGTAGCCACGCGTCAGGAGGCGAGGCGATCCGCCAAGTCGAGCCGATCTTGCGCAGCGGACTGTCAAACTCGCCGACATATCGGGCTAGTTCGCCGACGACATCGTCATAGGGTTCAGCTGCCAACTGGGAAAGCTTGAGCCTGTCAGCCTCGGACTCGTCGTCCCATCCCCCGGCGAGCAGCGCCGCGAGCAGGGCACGCGGCGGCGCCTTTTGCGCCCAGTCCGGAAGGCGCCCCGGCGCCGTCGGGATCAGCCGTCGGAGAATGGCGAGATTCCTCGCGCTATCGCGCGCCAGCGCGTGTGCCCGCGCTTCGGCAATCCCGGCGTCGATCAGCGCGCTGGCGATGCCTTCGCGAGAGGGGCGCGCCAGCTTCCGGACCTCACCAGGCGACACCGGGCGATCATCGTACGTCTGCAACACAAAATGTCCGCGCTCCATCAGACTGCGCGCGAGACCCGGGTTCGGCTCCGTGAGCACGAGGATCAGCGGCGCCGGCGCATTTGCCAGCGCGCGAGCGGCCGCGGCGTCAGTTACGACGAGGCACCGTGCCCGGTAGCGGGCGGCGACCTCGTCCGGCAGCGTGTTCAATGTGGCGTAGAAGAATGCGGCGGCTTCCTCGGTCGTGGTTGCCTGGATGGAGAGGACCGACGGCTCACTGCGGAGCCAGCGCAGAACTTGGGCAGCGTCCTCGTCCCGGTCGCCCAGAACCAGATCCTCAGTCAGCGGCCACTGGGTCGCCAGCGACCATTCCTCCCAGACCTCCTCGAGCTGACGCGTGCCGGGCGGCCGCTTACCCAGCCGCGTGGCCAGCCACAATCCGACGGCGGGCGTCTGTTCGAGCCAGTGGACAAGGTCGTCGGCGTCATAGACCCTGACGGCGTGCCAAGGACCCTCGATCTCTCGGGCCTCGGCCCATTCGCTCTTCTTCGGCCAATGACGGGGAGTGACGAAGATGTAGGTGGAGATCGCAGGCTTCAGCGGTGCGGGCTTGGCTGTCCTTTTCTTGTAGTCTTCAGTCGCCTTTTGCGCGATCCCGCCGCGTTGGCTGCCAATTTCCCAGCCGGCCTCACCTTGCGGGACATAAGCGCCTCCTTCGGCGGCGATGGTACGACCGTCCCAGCCCGAATATCGGATGCCTTCGTCCGATGGGAAGCGGAGCTCGACCGCAGGCCCGTAGGTGGCGCGGATGAGATGGGCCAGCAGAGTCGGGAGGCTCGCCGCGCCATCCAGGCGGTCTGCCCAGACAGCCAGATCTTCGGCATCTACCCAGCGGATCGGCGCGCCAGGACGTTCGGACTTGGCGATGCGGGGGATCGGAGGCCCAATCACCGCGCCGGTCGGCAGGAAGGTGATGCCGGCGGTTTCCAGCGCGTCACGAATAGCCTGCGCATTATTGGCCACTGGCGTGCGGCGGCCCCGTTCAAAGTCGGCTATCGTCGAGGTCGCCACGCCGGCGTTCTTGGCGAGGTCCTGCTGGGACCAAGCCAACAGCGCGCGCGCAGCGCGCACGTGCTTAGGGGTCAATTCGATATTGGGGCTGGACGGCTGCATATCATAGGAAATATATGACGTCAGTTGCGATTCCCCAAATGTTCTTTATCGTAGGCAAGATTTAATATTTGCCTGCAAAAGATAACAAGATGGCGAAACGTCATATAAATCATCGCGAGCGCGCCCTCAGCCTGGTTCAGGATCGAGGCATCGCCCGCGCTCGCGATTTCAAGGCCGCGGGCATTCCACTGATTTATCTGAAGCGCCTGACCGACAGCGGGGAACTCGTTCGACTCGGAAGAGGACTCTACCAGGATCCGGAGCGAGTCGGAGAGGACATCGCCCATAATCTTGCCGAAGCCGCCAGGGCCGTTCCCAATGGCGTTGTCAGTCTTGCCAGCGCGCTGCGGCACCATGGGCTGACGACCCAACTGCCTCACGCCGTCTGGCTGACCATACCGCACAAAGCCAGAACTCCGAAGGCAGATGGCCTGCCGCTGGAGATCATCCGGGCCACCGGCGAGGTGCTGACGGCCGGCGTCGAGCATGTGCAGGTCGAAGGTGTTGACGTTCCCATCTACGGCGTGGCCAAGACCATCGCCGATTGCTTCAAGCATCGACGCCATATCGGCGAGGACGTCGCCATCGAGGCGCTGCGGGATGCGCTCCGCATGCGCAAGACGACCGTGACCGATATTCTGCGGTACGCCGAGATCGATCGCGTGGCCGAGCGTATCCGCCCCTATCTCAAAGCGCTGCAATGACACCCAAGCCTCTCAAAAACCCCAGCGCCTCGATCCGTCAGCGCCTCCTTAACCATGCCAAGGCGCACGGCGACGATT
>Ga0210401_10003278_pt1 | contig 17368 bp, 16 predicted proteins | sample IncBWH32MmetaG_FD_150866 | JGI IMG/M metagenome (GOLD analysis project Ga0210401, IMG submission 150866) | Forest soil microbial communities from Barre Woods Harvard Forest LTER site, Petersham, Massachusetts, United States - Inc-BW-H-32-M | ecosystem: Environmental > Terrestrial > Soil >... | reverse complement strand
GCCGAGCAGCGCGCCGTTGCGCACAAAGCGCAGATGGTGGCGTTCGAGAAGACGTAGCTGGTCCGCGGCGAGCCCCAATTCGGCGCGCCGGGCATAAAGATCGGCGATGCGCGCGAACAGCCGGGAATCGAGCGCGATCCGCATCTGGTGCTGCGCGCGCTTTGGCGCAAAGTCGCGGGCGATCGCTTCGAGCGCCGGGTTGGTGTCGCTCGCATCGAGGTTGGAAAAAACCCGGCTCACCCGGTCGAGCAGCTGCCCGCTGCGCTCCAGGGCTTCGACCGTGTCGGCAAAGCTCGGCGGCCACGACGCGCCGGCGACGGCCGCAATCTCGGCCAGCTGCTCCGCCATGCCGCGGTCAAAGGCCGGCGGAAAGTGCCCAGGCCGAATGCGGTCGAAGGGCGGGATGCCAAACGGCGTGTCCCAGGTTTCAAAAAACGGGTTATCGGTCATGTCGGGTCATCGAGCCTCGTTGCGCAACGCTGCCGCCAATGTCGGCGTTCCGACGGCGAGGGTCCAGTGCCGGTTGCGCGAGAGCCGGCAATCTCGCGGGCCCCGCATGCGAGGCCTCCGGCTCACTAGAGTCCCGATTCTCCCGGCAAAGGAGCAGTGCTCAAGATCGCTCGCAGATGTTCTTGGGAAAGCTGGGAAGTCATCGTTTGCCGGTATTGGTCGTAGGCGCGCTGACCGCCGACATAGATGCAGCCGCAGGCGATCGGGTCGGCATACATATACTTGACGCTGCCGTTTGAGTTCCGCAGAACGAATTGGTGCGGCGGCAGCGCTTTCAACGCCGCCATGCGCTCGGGCGTGTCGGCGTCTCTTCGCACGAATCCGGCCTCGGCCAAAAGGCTGTCCCTGCCCGGTGCTCCCGCCTCAGAATCCGCGCACGCCGCAACGAGAAAAGTGATGCCGGTCAGCGCGACGGCAAAGCGGGAACATCGGTCCATGGCTAAACCTTCTGCTCGTCAGGGTCCAAAAGACCAAACAACACACGTAGCTCGGCGACACGATAGCGAGGCTGGCCGCCTCAATGAAGTCACCGAACTAATCGTATTCATCCATCCGATATTGGTTTACCTCGATGCTGCCCTACGAGCTAGGACGATGGCCGCCGCTGCCTTTGGCCACCGGCGACGAAACGGCCGATCAATTCTGCGTTGCACGACCGGATGAGGTGGCGATCTGGTACCAGCGAAGAAGCGTCCCACATCGATCCTGCCTCGCGACGCTTGCGCGGATGGAGCAAGCTGCCCTACCCTATCGGGGTAAATCGAGCAAAGATGCCGTACCCAGGCGACGGAAAAGATGACGGCGGAATTCGCCGCGAATATAAAACTGCCTCGATGCCGCTGCCTCCGCCGCGCCCAAGGCTCGCGGCGGAGGCGGCTGGGTGCGCCTGATAGGCGATAGCAGCGGGAATAACGACGGGCCGGGGCCACGCCCCGTCCGCCAGGAGGACCCTAGTGCAGCCGACAGATATCCGTAACCCCGACTATTTTCATAAAGTCGTCGATTGCCAATGGGCGTGCCCCGCTCACACGCCGGTGCCGGAATACATCCGCATGATCGCCGATCGGCGCTACACGGACGCGTATATGGTCAATTGGAACTCGAACGTCTTCCCCGGCATCCTCGGCCGGACCTGCGACCGTCCGTGCGAGCCCGCCTGCCGCCGCGGTCGGGTCGAGAACGAGCCGGTGGCGATCTGCCGGCTGAAACGCGTTGCCGCCGACAACAAGGGCGACATCCGCTCGTTCCTGCCGCATATCCCGCGCGAGAAAAACGGCAAGCGGATCGCGCTGGTTGGCGCCGGCCCGGCCTCGCTGACCGTCGCCCGCGATCTGATGCCCCTCGGCTATGACTGCGTGATGTTCGACGGCGACGCCAAGGGCGGCGGCATGATGCGCACCCAGATCCCGCGTTTCCGCCTACCCGAAACCGTGACCGACGAAGAGGTCGAGCTGATCCTCGACATGGGTGTCGAGACCCGGTTCGGCGAGCCGGTGCGCAGCCTGAAGATGTTGCTCGCCGAGGATTGGGACGCGGTTTTTGTCGGCTGCGGCGCGCCGCGCGGGCGCGATCTCGACATCCCGGGCCGCAACGAGGCGGCGGCCAACATCCATATCGGCATCGATTGGCTGTCGAGCGTCTCGTTCGGCCATGTCGACAAGATCGGCCGGCGCGTCGTCGTGCTCGGCGGCGGCAACACCGCGATGGATTGCTGCCGCTCCTCGCGCCGGCTCGGCGGCGAAGAGGTCACCGTTGTCGTGCGCAGCGGCTTTGAGGAGATGAAGGCGTCGCCCTGGGAAAAAGAGGATGCGAGCCACGAAGGCATCCCGATCCTCAACTGGCTGGTTCCGAAAGAATTCACTCACGACCGCGGCGATCTGACCGGGGTTTTGTTCGAAAAGGTCAAGGCCGAATACGATTCCCACGGTCGCCGCAACCTGGTCCCGACCGGCGATCCCGACATCCACATCCTTTGCGACGACGTGCTGGTCGCGGTCGGCCAGGAAAACGCCTTTCCGTGGATCGAGCGCGACATCGGCATCGAATTCGACCGCTGGGACATGCCCAAGGTCGATCCCAAAACGATGCAATCGACGCTGCCCCACGTCTTTTTCGGCGGGGACGCCGCCTTTGGGCCGAAAAACATCATCTGGGCCGTTGCCCACGGCCATGACGCCGCGATCTCGATCGACAAATCGTGCCATGGCGAGGATGTCCGCGACCGACCGCCGCCCGGCGTGACCTTGGTCAGCCAGAAAATGGGCATCCATGAATGGAGCTACGACAACGATATTTCAAACGATCTGCGCTATCGGGTGCCGTTGCGCGACACCGCCGTGGCGCTGGCCGATATCCGGGTCGAGGTCGAGCTTGGTTATGACGAAAAGCTTGGCTACCTCGAAGCCGAGCGCTGTCTGAATTGCGACGTCCAGACGGTGTTTACCGGCCAATTGTGCATCGAATGCGACGCCTGCGTCGACATCTGCCCGATGGACTGCATTACCTTCACCGACGACGGCACCGAAGACGAGCTGCGCCAGCGGCTGATGGCGCCGGCGCTGAACCGCGAGCAGGACCTCTATATCGGCGATTCGCTGAAAACCGGGCGGATCATGGTCAAGGACGAGGATGTCTGCCTGCATTGCGGGCTGTGCGCCGAGCGCTGCCCGACCGGCGCCTGGGACATGGGCAAATTCCTGCTCGAGATGGCCGAGGCCGGCCCTGCCTGCCGCGCCCAGTGAAGTGCGCGTTTTGAGGCCGCTGGAAAACCAGTGAGTTTTCCCCTGTTTTATCATCCCCCTTGCCCGGACTCGATCCGGGCATCCACGGTCTTGCGCCTGTCGTATTCGCACCGAAGAAGGACGTGGATGGCCGGGACGAGCCCGGCCGCGGCGACCGCGAGTTGTTCAGTGGGACCAGCCCGCACCGAAATTCCAGAGGAATGAACGTGGACGGATCGAGCCGACCCAGCATCGAAAGCGTCAACGACTTCGTCGTCAAATTCGCCAACGTCAACGGATCGGGCTCGGCCAGCGCCAACGCGCTGTTCGCCAAATCCGTCTTGCGCATGGGAATCCCGGCGAGCTCGCGCAACATCTTTCCGTCGAACATCCAGGGCCTGCCAACCTGGTACGAAGTGCGGATCAGCGAAAAAGGCCATCTCGGCCGCCGCGGCGGCGTCGACATAATGGTCGCGATGAACCCGCAGACCTGGGACGAGGATCTGGCCGAGATCGAGCCCGGCGGCTATTTGTTTTATGACTCGACCAAACCGATGCCGCCCTCGAAGTTTCGCGACGACGTCAGTGTCATCGGCGCGCCGCTGACGTCGATTTGCAACCGCGAGTACAACGACCCCCGGCAGCGCCAGTTGTTCAAAAACATTATTTACTTGGGCGCCCTGTCGGCGTTGCTGAACATGGATGTGGCGGCGATCGAGAAGCTGATCTCCGAGCAATTCCGCGGCAAGGACACCTTGATCAGGCCCAATCTGCGTGCGCTCGATCTCGGCCGCGAATGGGCTTTGAACGAGCACGAATGCCCGATCCGGCTGCGCTTGCAGCGCTCCGACAAGGTCGGCGACAGGATTTTCATCACCGGCAACGACGCCGCCGCACTGGGTGCGGTTTATGGCGGGGCGACGGTCGCGGCGTGGTATCCGATCACCCCCTCCTCCTCGCTCGCCGAGGCGTTCGCCAACCATTGCCGTCGTTATCGCGTCGACCCCGAGACCAAAAAGCACCGGTACGCGATCATCCAGGCCGAGGACGAGCTGTCCTCGATCGGTATGGTCATCGGTGCCGCCTGGAATGGCGCGCGCGCCTTTACCGCGACCTCGGGGCCGGGCATCTCGTTGATGCAGGAGTTCATCGGCCTCGCCTATTTCGCCGAGATCCCGGCGGTGATCTTCGACGTGCAGCGCGGCAGCCCGTCAACCGGCATGCCGACCCGCACCCAGCAGGCCGACATCCTGTCCTGCGCCCACGCCTCGCACGGCGACACCAAGCATGTGCTGCTGTTCCCCGAGGATCCGCGCGAAGCCTTCGCCTTTGCCGCCGAGGCGTTCGATCTGGCGGATCGGTTGCAGACCCCGGTTTTTGTCATGCTCGACCTCGACATCGGCATGAACGACTGGCTCGTCGAGCCGTTGGCCTGGGACCAAAACCGGGGTTACGACCGCGGCAAGGTCATGACCGCCGAACAGCTCGACGCCGGGGTCGAGTTTGGCCGCTACCTCGATGTCGACGGCGACGGCATCCCCTATCGCACTCTGCCCGGCGCGCACCCGACGCGCGGTGCCTTTTTCACCCGCGGCACGACCAAGGACCGCTACGCGCGCTATTCCGAGGAGGGGCCGGACTACGTTGACAACATGCAGCGCCTCTTACACAAATTCGACACCGCCAAGCGTCTGGTGCCGCGGCCGATCGAGCGGGCGGCGCGCGAGCCGACCCGCTACGGGGCCGTTTATTTCGGCTCGACCTCGGCGGCGATGACCGAGGCGCTCGAAGCGCTCGAGGAACGCGGCATCCACCTCGACACGTTGCGGGTGCGGGCCTACCCGTTCCATGACGACGTCTTCGATTTTGTCGCCGCGCACGACCGCGTCTTTGTCGTCGAGCAGAACCGCGACGCGCAATTGCGCACGCTGTTGGCGATCGACGGCGAAATCGACCCGGCGCGGCTCGTGCCGATCCTGCACTACGACGGCACGCCGATCACCGCGCGCTTCATCGTCAAGGCGATCGCCGATATGCTCGATGTCGTGACCCTCGCCCCGCTGCGGAAAGCCTTGCCGTAAAATGCCACGAGATTGCTTCGTCGCTCCGCTCCTCGCAATGACATCGGCGTTGCTTGTTTTTGCTGTCATTGCGAGCAAAGCGAAGCAACCTCGCGATGCCACTGCGCTGAATATTTCCCCATGAGGTCCAGATGACCTATATCACCAAGCCCCGCCTGCACCACCCGAAGCTGCCGACCAACGCACTCGGCTACACTCGTCGCGATTACGAGGGCGCGGTTTCGACCCTGTGCGCCGGCTGCGGCCACGATTCGATCAGCGCTGCGATCATCCAGGCTTGCTTTGAGTTGAGCCTGCCGCCGCATAAGATCGCCAAGCTTTCCGGGATCGGCTGCTCGTCGAAGACGCCGACCTATTTCCTCGGCAAGTCGCACGGCTTCAACAGCGTGCATGGCCGCATGCCGTCGGTGCTGACCGGCGCCAACCTCGCCAACCGCGATCTTGTCTATCTCGGGATTTCCGGCGATGGCGATTCGGCCTCGATCGGGCTCGGCCAATTCGCCCATTGCATCCGCCGCGCCGTCAATATGGTCTACATCGTCGAGAATAATGGCGTTTACGGCCTGACCAAGGGCCAATTCTCGGCCACCGCCGACAAGGGGTCGAAGGCGCGCCGCGGTGCTGTCAACACCGACTCGCCGATCGATTTGGTGGCGCTCGCCCTGCAGCTCGGCGCGTCGTTTGTCGGGCGCAGCTTTTCGGGCGACAAACAGCAGCTGGTGCCGCTGATCAAGGCCGCGATGGACCATCGCGGGGCGGCGTTTATCGACGTGGTCTCGCCCTGCGTCGCCTTCAACAACAACCCCGAATCGACGAAGAGCTTCGACTATGTCCGGGCTCATAACGAAGCGGTCAACCGGCTCGACGTGATCCTCGAGCGCGACGAGATCGTCGCCGACTACGCGCCGGGGACGGTCGAAACCGTGGTCCAGCACGACGGCTCGATCCTGCGGCTGCGCAAGCTGGCGGTGGATTACGATCCGCACGACCGGATCTCCGCGCTGACCTATCTGCAGCAGCGGCACGCGCTGGGCGAGGTCGTAACCGGCCTGTTATTCGTCGAGCCGGAATCGGCCGATCTGCACGAGCTGCTCGACACCGCCGAGGCGCCGCTAAACGGCCTTGGCGAAGCTGAACTGTGCCCGGGTCCCGCCGCCCTCGCCCAATTCAACGCCGCCCACCGTTAGTCGGTTAGGGCGCCGTCGCCGCAGGAGCCGCAGGCGCAATCGCGCAACCGGTCTGCCGAACACGACAGCGGGCGCCACAGCCCTTTGGATTCCGTCATTCGCGTTTTGCCGGCGGGCCGACGACCGGTGGCGTTGCATTAAATTTGGGCCGTTTTCGAAGCGACCCTGTTTTCATTGTCAGAGGGCGGCGGCGGCGCCGTGCGCGCTGCGTCGAGGCCTTCTTCAGCCGGCTCAATTCACCTGCCCGGCTGCACCCCAACCCCTCTGACAGGAGAAATCCGCATGCGGAACAAGCTTCGATTGGCGATCGTGACGACCGCGTTTATCGCCGCCGCCTCGTTGACGGCATTTGCCCAGACTGGCGCTGGCGGGCCGGCGGTTGGCACATCGGGGGTGACCGGCGGCGCCTCCGGCGCCACCGCGCCAGGCATGCCGGGCTACAGCCAAAACGGCACCGGTCCCGGCAGCACGACCGGAACCACCGGGGCCATGCCTGGGGCCGGCAACAACGCGGATAATCCGGGTTACGGGAGCAGCACGACCGGAACCGTGTCGCCCGGCGCCGGCACCACCGGGACCGGGACAACCGGCGATGGCTCCGATGCTGGAACCGGCACCGCGCCGAACGGCGTTTCCGGCAGCGGTACCGGCGTCGGCGGCAGCGCCACCGGCAATGGTCCGTCCGGTAGCGACGGCGGTGCTGTCGGCGGCGGCCGTTAGGGCGGCCGCGTCACCGGCGCGATAATTGATCAAGCCGGAGGGGACGGGTCGCCCGCCGGCTCGTTCCCTTCGCTACTCCGCCGCCGCTGCCGTGGGATGGGTCAGCTGGAGTGCCTGCTGGGCGACAGCCGCAGCGGAGGCCTCGCCGTCGCCGGCGAGCTGGACGGTCGGGTAGGCGAATTTGATCCCGTTGGCATCAAAAGCTTTTTTGATCCGGGCTAGAGCCTGGCGCCGAATCACGAAGTTCTCGCCGGGCAGGGTCATCATCTTCATGCGGATCTGGACAGCGAAATCGCCGAACGCATCGACGCCCTGCATCTTCAGCGGCTCGAGGATCAGCGGTTTGAATTCGGGTTCCTCGGCCAGCTCCAGTCCGATCTGCTTGATCAGCTTACGCGCACGCTCGATATCGCTGTCATAGGTGATGCCGACCGTGAGTTTGTCGATGACCCAATCGCGGCTCTGGTTCTGCACCGCGCCCAACAGCGAGAACGGCACGGTGTAGACCGCACCGCGTTGATGCCGCAGCCGGACCGAGCGAAAGCTGAACGATTCGACGGTGCCTTTATAGTTGCCGCTCTGGATATATTCGCCGACCCGGAAGGCGTCGTCGAGCAGGTAGAACACTCCGGCGATTACGTCGCGAACCAGCGACTGGGCGCCAAAGCCGATCGCCACCCCAATCACGCTGGCGCCGGCGATCAACGGGCCGATCTCGACGCCCATCGCCGACAGCCCCATCATGATCGCGACTACAACGACGACGACAAACAAAATATTGCGGAAAATCGGCAGCAAGGTACGCAATCGTGCTCGGCGCCGCGCTTCGTCGGAATTCGGAAGACCGAGATCGGCGGTCTCGGCGAGCTTGATGTCGATCGCGGCTTTGGCAACGTGCCAGACAAAATCGGCAATCAGCGCAATCGCGACGGCGCTCAGAGCACCGTGCGCCATCCGCGTCATCATCGTCTCCCGCCCCGCCAGGCTCTCGATGTCGATCCCCCAGCCCCAGGCCAGCACGGCGATCGCGCCGATGATCAACACCGCGCGAAGCCCGCGCTCGAGAAAGACCGTGGCCAGCGTCGGCGTGCCGGGAATCTGGGTGGTGCCCGGCGGTCGCAGCAGGTGTTCGACCGCGCGTCGGGTCAACCGATCGGCGAGCGGCCAGACAATGACGACCGCGAGCAGCCAGAAGGCCGGCATTGCCCCCGCCACGCGCAGCCCCCACAGCAGCACAAGAGCGGCAGTCAGCAGCACATTCAGCTTGACCCGGCTCAAATGTCGATTTTCGGGCACTATTTCGACGCTGGTCGCGACCGGTCGGCGCCACACGGCTTCCATCAGGATCGCGAGCCAGCTGAAACCAAAGGCGGCGCCGACGATGTCGACCGTCGCCGGAGAAATGCCGAGCGTCTCCTCGATGCCGCGGGTAACCAACGCCAATACTATCCAGCCGACGATGAGGCGCCACCGCAGGTGCCAGTAGCGCGCCGCCGCCGTGTCCATCGGGATAACGCGAAACCGCTCATTGTAGGGCGCCAGCAGAAACCGGCCGAGAACGGCGGTAAAGCGGACCGCCAGAAAGACGATCAGATAACCGAGGACGATATCGCGCAGCAGCCCCGGCCAGTGAAAGGCGAGAAACGCGCCTATGCTGCCGAGGGCAAAGGCAACCACCGAGCCCAAGGCAAACGCCGCCCGCTCCGCGGCGACCCGAACGCGATCGCCGACCGTCTCGACCGGATGATCGTCGAGGTTCTCGCGGATGCGCCGTGTCGCGCGTCTGAACAACGCATCGACGCCAAAGCCGAGCCCGACAAAAGCGGCAACCAGCGTCAGGATCTTCCCCGGCCTGCGATCGCCCAGTCGTTCGTCGAAGACATGCTTGGCATGCTCGAACTCAGCCGGCATGCCGGGGATTGCTTCGGTCATCGCGGTGATGTGATCTCGCACCGCTTCGACGCGCGACGACATCACCTCCTCGGGAGAATCGCGCTCGGGCTTGGCCGGCGGCGCGGCGGCGGACTCCGTCTTATCTTGTTGCATAAGCCACGCCTGCACCTTGGGGTCGGCCAAGAGGCTCAGCAGGGCTTGGATTTCCGACGGCGGCGCGATCTCGGCCGAGGTCTTCGCCGATTTGGCCGCAGGCGCCGCTCCGCCGGCAGCATAGGCGGCCGTTACCGCCGCGGAAGCGATCAGAACCGCAGCGAACCAGATCCGGACAGCCCGTATCGCAGCTGCGATCGCGGTTCTCCCTTCAATCGGCCGGCGCGCCGCGGGCGACGTTCCGGCCAACAATCCAATCTTTGTAGGTGTTGCCCGGCATGGGCCCTTTGGCGTGGGCATCGAGCGCCGCCTGATCGCGCCACTTCTCGATCAAGAAGATATGCTTGTCGTCGTCTTTCGGCAACATCAAGTCGAATTGCAGGCAGCCATCGTCGCCGCGCGAGCGCCGCGCATGCGCTCGCATCAGTTCGAGGAACTGGCCGCGATGCTCCGGTTTCACCTCGAAGTCGACGACGATCATGACCTGGCTCATCGGCGTTCCCTTTCTGCGTCGTTTCGAGGCATCATCCGCCATCGCCCGGCGATGACGCAAGCGCCGGTTGTTTCGATGGGAGAATTGAGATGGCCTATGACGCGCTGCGCACGATCCTGCCGATCGCCGGCTGGCCCGAGGACAAGCTCCGCCAGGTCGACATCACCGGCGGCGCCGACCCGATCTTGCCGACGCCGTTCCGCATCGGCGCCGCGGGTGCCGCCGCACTTGCCGCCACCGGGCTCGCCGCCGCCGATTTGTGGGAGTTGCGCACCGGGCGGCGGCAGGAGGTTGGGGTCGATCTGCGGCAGGCGGTCGCCTCTTTGCGCAGCGGCCATTACATGAAGATCGACGGTGCTGCGATTTCGACCGAGCGCAACCCGGTGATGGGCGTCTATCCGGCGAAAAACGGGCGCTGGAGCTACATCCACGCCAATTTCCCGAACCACCGCGCCGCCGCGATGAGCGTGCTCGGGGTCGCGGAAGAGCGCGAGGCGGTGCGCCAGGCCGTGGCGAAATGGGACGCGCTCGAACTCGAAGAGGCGATCCTCGCCGCCAAGGGTGCGGGCGGCATGGTGCGCAGCATGGCGGAATGGGCAAAGCATCCGCAGGCGGCCGCGATCGCCGCGCTGCCGTTGATGGAGATCGTCAAGATCGGCGACAGCGCGCCCGAACCGTTGCCCGAAGGCGAGCGGCCACTGTCGGGAATCCGGGTGCTCGACCTGACGCGCGTGCTCGCCGGGCCGACCTCGGCGCGAACCCTCGCCGAGCACGGCGCCGACGTGATGAAGATCACCGCGCAGCACCTGCCGAACATCGGCTACCAGGAATACGACACCGGCCACGGCAAATTGCAGGCGCATCTCGATCTGCGTCAACCGCGCGACCTCGACACCCTGCTCGGGCTGGTGCGCGAGACCGACGTCTTCACCCAAGGCTACCGCCCGGGGACGCTCGGCAATCGCGGCCTCTCCCCCGAGGAGCTGGCGAAATTGCGGCCGGGCCTCGTCTATGTGTCGATGTGCGCCTTCAGCCATGCCGGTCCCTGGGCGTCGCGCCGCGGCTTTGACACTGTGGTGCAGACGGTCAGCGGGATCACCACGCGCCAAGGCGAGCTGTTTCCCGGCGCCAGCCCCGGCCCGCAGTTCTACCCGGTTTCCGCTATCGATTACTTAACGGGGTATCTGATGGCGTTTGGCGGGATGGTGGCGCTGGCGCGGCGGGCGCGCGAGGGCGGCAGCTGGCTCGTGCGCATCTCGCTGGCGCAGACCGGCCGCTGGCTTGTCGATCGCGGCCAGGTGGCGGAGGCCGAGCTCAAAGACGTCGGCAAGGAGCTCTACCCCGCCGAAATCGCGCGCTGGTCGATCGAGAGCGACACGCCGGTCGGACGGTTGCGCCATCTCGGACCGACCGTGCGGCTTTCCGAAACAGCGCCCTATTGGGCGCGCCCGACCGCACCCCTCGGCTACCACGAGCCGGTGTGGCCGGCCCGCGCCGCCTAGCGCCGCTCCTAATTCCAGCGGTCGATGATCGGTGGAGGGCCGTCGCCGACAAGCTGCAGCACGTGCGGCAGCGTGTGCAGGTAGACGGCGGTGTTCCAGACCTGCGCGGTGGCGAGCGCGGCCGCCAGCAATCCCGACGCGATCGTCGTGACGACCCAGGCCTTGGTCAGCGCCGAGAGAGACATGTCGATCATAGCTGCAAACTCGATGATCCCAACACTCATCGGCCGACCCCCGCCGGTCGCCGCTGTCGACGACCACTCTCGGGCTTGGCGCTGCTCCCGGCTGTGAGCCGGCTCACAAACCCAAAAGTTTCCAGAGAAAAGTTAGTTTCCGGTTGCGAGTTGCGGATGTTTCGAGCGGGCGGCGGCCCGCGGACCGAGCGCCAAGAGCTAAGCGCGTCGTCGGGTTGGGCGAAGCCGGCACAGAGGCCGCGGCCGAAGTCAGCCGCCAGGCGTCCGGTGACGGCCGGGTTTGCCGGGCTTTGGCGCGAGCGGCCGCGCTTGTCAAACATCGCGAGACCGCTCGCCCGATCGGTGAAAATGTGCTTGTCGTCGGGTTGAATGTGCTGTTCGCGGCCAGCACCGACAATCGAAACCGCGGTCAGCGCGCCCAGATGTCGGTGGCAAAGGGGTTCACATCAATTTGCATCTCGCTCAACAATGCGCGACCGTCGCAGTCGAATTGGTCGCGCGTCTCCACTCCGCAATAGCCGTGCCAACATCGTCGCAGCCGGCAATTCCCTGTCAAATATCTGAATTAATTAAGGTAATTTTCCGCTTTTTACGGCAAGACGCATGTTTCTCATCAGACCGAGACAATCGCCTCGACTGATACAGACGTCCGGTGGTCGAATGAGACAACGCAACGCGCGCAGCGTGGCCGCCGCCGGCCGGTGCGTCAGACCACCGCGCGGCTCCGTAAATAATACTCGATCGCCTGGGCGAGGCCGCGGGCGAGGCGCTGCCGATGGGAAGGCTGCTGCAGCAACCGCTCCTCGACCGGGTTCGACAGACAACCGAGTTCGACCAGGGCCGAGGGGATATCCGGGGCGCTGAGCACGACAAAGCCCGCCGCGCGCTGCGGATTTTCGAGCAATTCAACCTCGCGGCCGAGCGACGCCACGATGTCGTGCGCCAGTTCGAGCGACTGATTGTCGGTCTGGCGCCGGACTAGATCGATCAGTATCGCGCCAACCTCGCGCGGCTGACGCCACAGCGGCACGCCGGCCACGACATCCCGGTTTTCGCTGTCGGCGAGGGCGGCGGCCTCGCGATCCGACGCCGTAGCCGACAACGTGAACACCGAAAGCCCGCGCATCGCCGTGTTGGGCAGCGCATCGGCGTGGATCGACAAAAACAGATCGGCGTGCAACGCGCGGGCGCGGGCGACCCGCTGGCGCAACGGCACATATTCATCGGGCCTGCGGGTCAACGCCACGCGAAAACGCCGCGTCGCACGCAACACGCGCTCGAGGTCGGTCGCGGTCGCATAGGTGATGTATTTTTCATAAACGCCGCTCGCGCCGATGGCGCCGGGGTCGATCCCGCCATGCCCCGGATCGATTACCACCATCGGCAGATATCGCGGCCGCTGTCTGCCCCTTCCGCACGGCTGCGCGTAGGCGGCGCTGACCGCGAATTCCGCCACGGCGCAACCCGCCACCAGGCGCAGCACATTCCGCCGCGCCAATGCAATGTTCCGCATCCCCCGACCCCAGGCGGCATCCGCCCGCCCCACCGGGCTCGCTCCGCCGGTTTCTATGCTGCTCTGTATAATGGGCCGATAATTAACAAGCAGCTACTTTTATGCCGGCACAAAGGATCGGCGGCCGACGAAGTTCAGTCAGCCGCGATTGGAAGGGACGGCTTACGACCCGCCGCGACGATCGTCTTGAGAGCGTCGGATCGGTGATGGCGACACCCCCTGCTCGGTCGCAAGCAGCCAGCGGATGCCGTATGCGGCGCCCCGGAAAACCAGTCGAACCGGCCGCAGCAATTGCCGGTCGAGGTATTCGGTGGCCGCGGTTCTACCGCGCCGGTGGCGCAGGCTGGCCATGCCGTGCCGGCGATAATCGGAGACCCAGGCGGCAACGAGGCGCTCCGGGACCCCAGCGGCAGCGGCGGCGTCGGCGACGGTCCAGCCATCGACCAGGATGCGCTGCACAACCTGGCCGCGCTGGGCCGGGCTGAGGGTGAGCGGTGGAGATGAAAGGCTTTTCATAATGCGCCAACGACCGACCATGGCGACAATTCCCCGCTTCAGGCTTTTACGTCGACGACGACGCGGCCCCGCACCTCGCCCCTCAAAATCCGCGGCGCCAGCCCCGGCACGGCGGTGAGCGGCACGATCTGGGTCATGTGGTCGAGCCGATCGAGCGGCAGATCGCAGGCCAGCCGCCGCCAGGCCTCGATGCGTTCTTCGCGCGGGCACATGACCGAATCGATCCCGAGCAGGCTGACCCCGCGCAGCAGAAACGGAATGACCGTCGTCGGCAGATCGCTGCCGCCGGCAAGCCCGCAGGCGGCGACGCTCGCGCGGTATTTGAGCTGCGTCAAAATCGTCGCCAGGGTCGCGCCGCCGACCGCGTCGAGCGCACCCGCCCAGCGCTCGCGGTCGAGCGGCCGCGACGGCGCTGCGGCCAGCGCCGCCCGCTCGATCAGCTCGGCCGCACCGAGCCCGGTCAGGTAGTCGCGCAATTCGGGCCGTCCGGTCGCGGCGACGACGCGATGGCCGAGCCGCGACAACAGTGCTGTCGCGACGCTGCCGACCCCGCCGGCCGCACCGGTGACCAGAACATCGCCGTCGCCCGGCCGCAGCCCGTGCCGTTCGAGCGCCATTACCGCCAGCATCGCAGTCAAGCCGGCGGTGCCGATCGCCATCGCCTGCGCTGCAGTGATCGCGTCGGGCCGGCGCACCAGCCAGTCGCCCTTGACGCGCGCCTTTCCGGCAAAGCCGCCCCAATGAGCCTCGCCGACCCGCCAGCCGGTCAGGATCACCGGGTCTCCCGGTGTGAATTCCGGCACGTCCGAGCGCTCGACGATGCCGGCGAAGTCGATGCCGGGAATATGCGGGTAATTGCGGACGAGGCGGCCGATCCCTTGCAGGATCATTCCGTCCTTGTAGTTGAGGGTTGAGTATTCGACCGCGACCGTGACCTCACCCGCGGGCAACAGCGCTTCGTCGACCGCCTCGACGCGTGCGGCGACCTTCCCGTCCTGTTCGTGCAGCACCAGAGCCTGAAACGACGCCATGATGCCTCCCATCAACCACAATAGGACTACGTCGCGGTTAACGCCGATCGCGCCCCTCGCCGGCACTCCCTTCTAATTCGCTCGACGCCAATCAAGCGTCAGGCGCGCAACGGTTCGAGAATGCTCACAAAGTTCGCGACCGCCACACCGCCCATATTCATGACCCCGGCGAGCGCCGCGCCCGGCACCTGGATGCCGCCCGCCTGCCCGGTCACCTGCATCGCCGCCAGCACATGCATGGACACGCCGGTGGCGCCGATCGGATGACCCTTGGATTTGAGCCCGCCCGACGGGTTGACCGGCAGCCGCCCATCCTTTTCGGTCCAGCCTTCGAGGATGGCGCGGGCGCCCTCGCCCTTCGCCGTCAAACCCATCGCTTCGTATTCGATCAGTTCGGCGATCGTGAAGCAGTCATGGGTTTCGACAAGGTCGAGATCGTCGAGCTCGAGCCGGGCACCGGCGAGCGCCCGCCGCCAGGCGAGGGCCGGCCCCTCGAACGCGATCACGTCGCGCCGGCTCATCGGCAAAAAATCGTTGACCTGCTCGGCGGCGCGGAAGATCACCGCCTTCTTCATCGCAAGCGCCGTCGCCGTGTCGGCGAGCACCACCGCCGCGGCACCGTCGGAAACCAGCGAGCAGTCGGTGCGCTTGAGCGGACCGGCGACGATCGGGTTCTTGTCGGACACGGTGCGGCAGAATTCGTAGCCGAGGTCTTTCTGCATCTGCGCCAAGGGGTTGGCGACGCCGTTCTTGTGGTTTTTGGCGGCGATCCGCGCCAGCGCGTCCGACTGGTCGCCATAGCGCTGGAAATAGCTCTGCGCGATCTGGCCGAAGATGCCGGCAAAGCCGCCCTCGATCGCATCCTCCTCCTTGCGATAGCTGGCGCCGAGCAGGATGTCGCCAACCTGCGCGCCGCCGATTTCGGTCATCTTTTCGACGCCGACGACGAGCGCGAGGCGCGCCTTGCCGGCGGCGATCGCGTTCAAGCTCTGATGGATCGCGGCCGAGCCGGTGGCGCAGGCGTCCTCGACCCGCGTCGCCGGCTTGAAGCGAAAGCCCGGATCGGCCTGAAACACCAGCGAGGCCGGAAATTCCTGGCGGACAAAGCCGCCGTTCATCGTGCCGAGATAAACCGCATCGATGTCGGCCGCCCCGACCCCGGCGTCCGTAAGCGCGGCCTGGGTCACCTCGACGATCAGAGATTCGATGTCGCACCCTTCATGCCTGCCGAATTTCGAATGCGCCCAGCCGACGATGCACCCGCTCATGGCGTCCTCCAACCTCCTCGCCGCGCTTCGAAGGGAAGAGCCGTGGGCTCCCCGTCCCCGATCCATCCTGATATGGGTTCGAAAGCCGCGGCGGAAACCCGAAATTGGGTCGTTGCCCGGTCGATCCGGCGGCGACGCAGGCCTGCCGATGACGGGTCAGTGCGACAGCACAGCCGCCAGACCCAGTTGGGCCGCGACCGCTTGTAGGCGCCGATCGCGCGTCCATAATTTAGTTGCAGTCAGCCGCGCAGCCGCCAGCAAATGGGCGTCGACATACCCGATGCCGCGCCCGAACAGCCTTTGGCGATCGATGAAGTGGAGGACTTCCTCGTCCGCGGCGACGACCGCCTGAGGGAGATGCCGCAAATCGCTCAGAACGGCATCCCGCCGCCGCAAATTGCCGAGCGCAAGCTCGCCGATCACGAAGGGGTGCCCGAGAACCTCGGCGCCGCTGAGCAACGCCGTCAGCCGATCATTGCCGGCCCGCAGATGATCGACCCACACCGACGTATCGACGAGGATCACCCGTCTTTCGTCCGCCGCCGCGGGATCGCCGCGAGATCGGGTTCGCTGCCGCCGAGACGCGCCAGCCGCCGCGCCGCCTCGCGCTCGATCAACGCCCGCAGCGCTTCGCGGATCAGCGACGATTTCTCGCGTATCCCGGTGTAAGCCTCGGCCTTTGCCAAAAGTACGTCGTCGAGTGCTACGGTCGTGCGCATGTTCATCCCGCGATGGCGACAGGCACGATTAAGATCATCGTTAGATGTCATAGTCAACGCCGATCGCGCCCGCCGGCACCGCCGCCCTCCCTAACCTTCCCCCTGCGGCGGGAGGGAAGGCTGGAGAAACGGGGCGCCCCGAGGCGCCCCTCTACTTCTTTGCGGAGGGTTCGCTAGCCGAGGAGCGTGCCGCCCCCTATCGGCCGAACTCCACCCGAAAATTGGGGCCGTATGAGGCCGAGACGCCCGTATCCGTCTCGATGACAGACAGCTGCGAGCCATCGATCGCGACGAATATATCCAAATTTGGCCCATTCTGTACCGAGTAGGTTCCGGTACAGTCCGGCCTCAGAGTATAAGTTATGGGGACGGGGATGGTACGTTCTGGTTAAATGCCATTGACCGTGAACGTCACGAAGTCCACCCCCGTGCCGTACCCATTGAAAAAATGATATCCGGCGCTGGCCGCTACCGCCGGCGGGCTTCCTTTAGGTATTCCAAATGCGGGGGAAACAGCGTTGCTGGTCCAGCGAACAGATACTGTCCTTTCAGCGTGGCCAGGGTGCACTTTCCTTCGTTTTGCCCGGCATACCCTTGCGCCACCGCCAGGGGTCTCACGCTGAGGAGTACCCCAACACCAATCACCCATAGTCCTACACGCTTCATATTGCTTCTCCCTTTGGTGAATTCGATCGGCTTGCCGGTGCGGCCCGACGGCCGATCGAACCCCGCTAGACGGACAGCGCGCTAATCTTACTGAGTCACAACCGTCAGGAACCGATGCGCGATTATTGTTTGGGGCTGATGATGCCGATCGCCCGCAAGAGCGTCGAGCCGATGGCGGCGGTGACGGCACCGGCGGCGGTTG
>Ga0210401_10003277_pt1 | contig 17374 bp, 15 predicted proteins | sample IncBWH32MmetaG_FD_150866 | JGI IMG/M metagenome (GOLD analysis project Ga0210401, IMG submission 150866) | Forest soil microbial communities from Barre Woods Harvard Forest LTER site, Petersham, Massachusetts, United States - Inc-BW-H-32-M | ecosystem: Environmental > Terrestrial > Soil >... | reverse complement strand
AGGCGATCATCGTCACCGAGATCCCCTACCAGGTCAACAAGGCCACGATGGTCGAACGCATCGCCGAACTGGTGCGCGAGAAGAAGATCGAGGGCATCGCCGACCTGCGCGACGAATCCGATCGCGAGGGCTATCGCGTGGTCGTCGAGCTGAAGCGCGACGCCATGGCGGACGTGGTCTTGAACCAGCTCTACAGGTTCACGCCGCTGCAGACCGCCTTTCCCGCCAACATGCTGGCGCTCGACGGCGGCCGGCCGCAGACCATGAACCTGAAGGACATGCTGACGATCTTCGTCGGCTTCCGCGAACAGGTGGTGACGCGGCGGACCAAATTCCTGCTCAACAAGGCGCGCGATCGCGCCCATATCCTGGTGGGCCTTGCGATCGCGGTCGCCAACATCGACGAGATCATCCGCGTCATCCGCACCTCGCCCGATCCCACTACGGCGCGCGACACGTTGATGTCGCGCGACTGGCCGGCGCAGGAGGTGAGCGCGATGATCACGCTGATCGACGATCCGCGCCATCGTATCAACCCCGACGGCACCGCGCGGCTGTCGATGGAGCAGGCCAAGGCCATCCTCGACCTGCGCCTGCAGCGCCTGACCGCGCTCGGCCGCGACGAGATTTCCGATGAGCTGGACAAGCTCGCGCTCGAGATCGCCGACTATCTCGACATCCTGCGCTCGCGCGCCCGCGTCCAGGCCATCATCAAGACCGAGCTTGCCGAGATCAAGTCCGAGTTCGCCACGCCGCGGAGAACCGTGATCATCGAGCAGGAGGGCGAGGTCGAGGACGAGGACCTGATCCAGCGCGAGGACATGGTCGTGACGGTGTCGCACGCCGGCTATGCCAAGCGGGTGCCGCTGTCGGCCTATCGCGCGCAGCGCCGCGGCGGCAAGGGCCGCGCCGGCATGCAGACGCGCGAGGAGGATTTCGTCTCCCGGCTTTTTGTCGCTTCGACACATACACCTGTCCTGTTCTTCTCCTCGCGCGGCCAGGTCTACAAGGAGAAGGTCTGGCGGCTGCCGGTCGCAGCGCCCAACGGCCGCGGCAAGGCGCTGATCAACATCCTGCCGCTGGAGCAGGGCGAGCGCATCACCACCATCATGCCGCTGCCGGAGGACGAGTCCTCATGGGCGCAGCTCGACGTGATGTTCGCGACCACCGGCGGCAATGTCCGTCGTAACAAATTATCGGATTTCATGGATGTCCGCCGCTCCGGCATCATCGCCATGAAGCTCGACGAGGGCGAGTCGATCGTCGACGTGCAGATCTGCACCGAGCGTGACGACGTGCTGTTGACCGCGGCCGGCGGCCAGTGCATCCGCTTCCCCGTCAGCGACGTCCGCGTCTTCACCGGCCGCACCTCGATGGGCGTGCGCGGCATTGCGCTCGCCGAGAGCGACAAGGTGATATCGCTCGCGATTCTGCGCCACGTCGAGACGACGTCGGACGAGCGCTCGGCCTATTTCAAGATGCGCCGCGCGATCGCGGGCGAAGCGGCTGCCGAAGAGCCGGCCGAGACGGACGTCGAGGAGAGCTCGAGCGCGAGCGAGCTCTCGCAGGAACGCTATGTCGAGATGTCGGCGGCCGAGCAGGTCGTGCTCACCGTGTCCGAGAACGGTTTTGGCAAGCGGACCTCGTCCTACGAGTACCGCACCACGGGCCGCGGCGGCAAAGGCATCGTCGCGATGAGCGTCAACAACCGCAACGGTAAGCTGGTGGCGTCATTTCCGGTGGAAGAGGCCGACCAGATCATGCTGGTGACCGACAAGGGCCAGCTGATCCGCTGCCCGGTCACCGACATCCGCATCGCCGGGCGCTCGACCCAGGGCGTCATCGTGTTCGACACCGCCGACGACGAGCACGTGGTATCGGTCGAGCATATCGGCGAGGAGGCCGAGAACGGTAACGGCAACGGGAGTGGCGGCTGAGGTGCGCTGGTCCCTCGTACTCGGCCGTCGTGCCCGGCCTTGCTCCGGGCATCCACGTCTGGCTTTTCGCAGTACACGAAGACGTGGATGGCCGGGACAAGCCCGGCCATGACGAGTGATGCTCTGGCGATTCTCTTAAGGCGTGCGGTCCGCCGTCACCAGCCGCGCTTCGCGGATATTGCTTTGCCCCTTGGCGCCGGCGCGGCGCAGGCAGGAGGCCTCGAAATTCGGCCAGGCATGCTCCGAGCAGCCGCGGCCTACGGTGTGAATGTCCAGCCGATCGCCCTTGGCGAGGACCGGCGGCACACTGGCTTCGACTTGCGGGGCGAAGCCGGGCAAAATGGTAAGGGCTGCGGCAACAAGCGCAGCAATTGCAATCGCTGAAAGCGCGTTGATCATGACGGTCCCCTAAAGAAAAAGGCCTTTTCGGCCGTTGTTTTGTTAACCAATCATTAACCAGGCGCCGTTTCCGGATGCCTTCGCCGGACGCGAAAAATGGTTTCATCCCGGCTGGCTTCTGTTTCGTCCAGAGTGTCGCCATGAAACAGAAGCACCGCCCGGTGAGGAAACGCGGAGGTCTGGCAAAGGTTCACGTGGCGGCGGGCGCCGTTTGCTTCGGAGGCGGGTTCGGCTTGCGGGGTCCGGCGGGGCAGGCTAGGAGGGGCTCATGCCCCGCATCGCGCTTTATCCCGGCTCTTTCGATCCCGTCACCAACGGCCATCTGGATGTGGTCCAGCGGGCCGTTCATCTTTGTGACCGCCTGATCGTCGCGGTCGCCGTGCATTCGAGCAAGGCACCGCTGTTTTCCACCGAGGAGCGACTGACCATGCTCGGTGAGGTCTTTGCCCCGGTCGCTGCCAAGGCGGGATGCGGTTTTGAGGCGACCACCTATGACAATCTGACCGTTGCTGCGGCGCAAAAGAGCGGCGCAACACTGATGATCCGCGGTCTTCGCGACGGCACCGACCTCGACTATGAGATGCAGCTCGCCGGCATGAACCAGACCATGGCCCCTGACGTCGAGACCGTGTTTGTGCCGGCCTCAAACGACGTCCGCCCGATCACGGCCACACTGGTCCGTCAGATCGCCGGCATGGGCGGCAATTTTGCCCCCTTCGTACCGGCCTCCGTCGCTGCCCGTCTCAGGGCGAAGTTTTCAACCTGAAGAAAAAGCGTCAACCAACCGCGCTATTTCGCGTTATCCAGCGATCCATGTCACTCCGGAGTTTCCATGATCCGAGCTCTTGCCCTCATTGTCGCACTCTTCGCTGTCGCTCCCGCGATGGCACAGTCGCTGCCATCAGGCCTCGACAAGCAGAACGCCATCGTCATCGACACGACAAAAGGCCGCATCGTCATCAAGCTGCGTCCCGACATTGCACCGAAGCATGCCGAGCGCATCAAGCTGCTGGCGCGAGAGGGCTATTACAACAACGTGCCGTTCCACCGCGTGATCGATGGATTCATGGCTCAAACTGGCGACGGCAAGAACTTCAATGGCACCGGCGGATCGAAATATCCGAACCTGCAAGCCGAGTTTTCCAACGTGCCATATACCCGCGGTATCGTCGGGATGGCGCGCACCAGTGATCCAAATTCGGCAAACTCGCAGTTTTTCATCATGTTCGCGGAGGGATCGTCGCTGAACGGCAAGTACACCGTGATCGGCGAGGTCGTGCAGGGCATGGATGTGGTCGATAAGCTCAAGCGCGGCGAACCCGTGGCCGATCCCGACAAGATGGTGAAAGTGCAGGTTGCCGCCGACATGAAGTGAGCGGCGCAATCCGCCGATCCATTTCGCACACGACACACTCGCCTGGAGAGAAACACATGGCTGTCACCGAAAATACCTTGATCCTGGAAACCACGCAGGGGCCCGTCACCATCGAGATGCGCCCGGATCTCGCGCCCAATCATGTCGCGCGGATCAAGGAGCTGGTGCGCGAAGGTTTTTACGATGGCATCGTGTTCCACCGCGTGATCGAGGGTTTCATGGCCCAGACCGGCTGTCCGCATGGCACCGGCACCGGTGGCTCCGGCAAGAAACTGAAAGCAGAGTTCAACGGCGAACGGCATGTGCGCGGCACCACCTCGATGGCGCGCGCCGCAAGCCCCGATTCCGCCGACAGCCAGTTCTTCATCTGCTTCGATGACGCTCGCTTCCTCGACAAGCAGTACACCGTGTGGGGCCAGGTGACCGAGGGCATGGAGAACGTCGACAAGATCAAGCGCGGCGAGCCAGTGAAGGATCCGGACAAGATCGTCCGCGCCCACATGGCCGCGGACGCCTGAGAATGGTCGCGTCAGCAAGGCGTCCGCTTCGTGGACGCTTTGCTGTCGTCGTTCTCGCGCTGAGCTGCCTCGCCATTGGTCCTGCGGCCAGCGCGCACGAGGCATGGACCATCGTACTTCATCCGAAGGACTACGTCGTCGGCCCGGCGCTTGCCAAGCTCAAGGCGCGTCACCGCTGGGTGGAGCAGTTTGATGCGAGCGGCAATTTCGAAGTTGCCGTCTCGAGGGGCGCAGTCCCAATCCCGTCGCCCCAATGCCGGATGGACCACCTGATCCTCAAAATTCCCTTCTACTATCCTGAGAGCCCGCAGGCCTCGCTCGGCGACCGACGATCAGTCTACGATTCGCTTGTCGCGCTGCAGGAGCGCGGCAACGGGAGTGTATCGATGCGCGTCGAAGCGCCGCTCGGGCTTGCGCGCAACAACGGGCGGCGCACGGAGCTGACAAGCTGCAGCCTGTTCATCGCGCTGCCTTTGGCGGTTGAGGTCTCGACGCCGTAGATCGCCCACGGTCCGAGCACGACACGTCGATCCGCGAGCTCTCGCTAATTCGCGCTCAACTGCCGCACCGCGCCCATCCAGTCCTCGATGTGATAGGAGCGGACCATCTTGCCGCCTTCGATGGTGTGCACGTCGATCGACATCACCTTGAACGACTTGCCGGTGTGCGCGGCACCGAAAAACTCGCCTGATGGCGTGCCGGTCGCTTCGCCGCGAACCGTGACCTGGTTGCCTGAAACCAGGACCTCCTTGATCTGCCACGTCAGGTCAGGAACCGACTTCAGTCGCGCGCCGACGCCGGCGATCACCTCGTCGCGGCTGTTGCAGACATCGTTGCCGCGGCACGACACCCATTCGGACGCGGTCGCCTGCCGGATCAGGTCAGGGCTGTCCTTGGCGAACTCGGCATTCAAGGCCTTGTAGAACGGTGCGACGCTGTCGCGTGCGGCCTCGACGCTCATTTCAGCGCGCGCAGCGGGCAGAGCAAGAATGGTGGCGACGAGCGCACCGGCAGCAAGAACGTGTTTCATGTCGGCCTCGGATCATCTTTCGTTGAAGTCGGCGACCGGTATGGACGTAAATCGACCATCGATCTAATGAGTAATTGTAGCTCATCATGAGTGAAATCGATTTACGCCGTTTCGACCTCAATTTGCTGGTGGTGTTCGACGTCCTGATGACCGAGCGGAGCGTGACGCGCGCCGCCGAGCGTCTCGGGCGCACCCAGTCGGCCGTCAGCCACGCACTGTCGCGCTTGCGCGACCAGTTCGGCGATCCGCTGCTGCTCAAAAGTGGGGTGCGCATGCAGCCGACCGCGCTTGCGCTCGAGCTGATCGAGCAGGCGCGGCCGATGCTCGGCGCAATCCAGCGCGTGCTGTCGCCACGGCACCTGTTCGATCCAGCGAAGTCACATCGCGTGTTCCGGCTGGCCGCGCCCGATTTCATGCTGACGCTGTTTGCCGATCTCCTGACCCGGCTGCGCGCCGAGGCACCTGATGTTGCCATCGAATGGACCGCGCCGCGTGAGCCGACCTTGCTCGATGTCGCCGAGGGCGCAATCGACGTCGCGATCGTGCCGGCGGAACTGCGCTGGCCGCCGGGTGTGACCGGGGAAGCCGTCGGCGCGCTCGGATGGCGCTGTTATGGCCGCCGGGGACATCAGGCCTTTCGGGCCTGGGGATGCGAGAGCTGGGCCGGCTTTCCGCATCTGGTGGTGCGGGTCGGCGACAGTCTCGCAAGCCCGGTCAACATCGCGGCCGTGGCGAAAGGCTTGACGCGAAGCATCGCAGGATGGGTGCCGAACTTTTCCGCCGTGGCGCCGATCCTGGCCGGCTCCGACCTGCTTGCGACCTTGCCGGAGCTGGCGATGAGCGAGACGGTCCACGCCTACCGGCTCGACAGCGCCGAGGTACCGTTTCCGCTGCCGCCCCTGCCGCATGCGATGGTCTGGTGCAGCGGCCGAAGCCGCGATCCCGGCTTGGAATGGCTGCGCAACCACCTGCGCCCAATCGCCAGACAGAATTTTGCGAGCTAGAAACCCGTATGCGCACCGACCTGTTCGATTTCGACCTTCCCAACGAGCGCATCGCGCTGCGGCCTGCGAGCCCGCGCGATGCCGCGCGCATGCTGGTGGTCGAAGCGGACGGAGTTTTGCGCGACCATGATGTCGCCGATCTGCCGCAATGGCTGCGGCCCGGGGACCAGCTCGTCGTCAATGACACCAAGGTGATCTCGGCCCAGCTCTCGGGCCGCCGCATCGGGCGCGCGACCGAGCCAAAAATCGAGGCGACCCTGATCAAGCGCATCGATGGATCGCGCTGGCAGGCGCTGGTCAGGCCGGCGAAGAAGCTCGTGGAAGGCGATCGCATCCGCTTCGGCAATGAGGGCAGGGTCTGCCTGCTCGGCCATCTCGACGCCGAGGTCGCGCACAAGGGCGGCGAGGGCGAGGTGACGCTGTCGTTCTCGTTCCACGGGCCGGCGCTCAACCAGGCCATCGCCGATCTCGGCGCGACGCCGCTGCCGCCCTATATCGCCTCCAAGCGCGCGCCCGACGCGCGCGACATGGATGACTACCAGACCATGTTCGCGCAGAACGAAGGCGCGGTCGCCGCACCCACCGCGGGGTTGCATTTCACGCCCGCACTGGAAGGCGCCTTGCGGGCGCGCGGCATCGGATTCAACCGCGTCACCTTGCACGTCGGGGCAGGGACCTTCCTGCCGGTGAAGGCCGAGGACATCGAGGGCCATCGCATGCATGCGGAATGGGGAGGTCTCTCGGCGGAGACGGCAGCGGCGCTGAACGCGGCCCGGGCGGCCGGCGGCCGCATCGTCGCGGTCGGCACCACGTCGCTGCGGCTGCTCGAGAGCGCGGCGCGCGAGGATGCCACGATCGCGCCGTTCGAGGGCGACACCGCGATCTTCATCACGCCCGGCTATCGCTTTCGCGCGGTCGACATCCTGATGACCAATTTCCATTTGCCGCGCTCGACGCTGTTCATGCTGGTGTCGGCCTTCTCCGGCCTCGACGTCATGCAGCGCGCCTATGCGCATGCGATCGCAGGCGGCTACCGCTTCTACTCCTATGGCGACGCGTGCCTGCTGTTTCGCAAACACTGAGACTTGGTGGGGTGGGCAAAGGCGCGCCCTTGCGCGCCATGCCCACCGACTACCGAGAACGATCGAGAGATGGTGGGCACGCTTCCGCCTTCGCTCTTCGAGCTACGGCGGACAGGTCGCTTTGCCCACCTACGAGGTCGTCACGCCATCACCCGCTGCGGCAACAGCTCCGCGATCTGGACGGCGTTGAGGGCGGCGCCTTTCAAGAGCTGGTCGGCCGCCACGAACATCGCAATCGAATGACCCGAGGGGTCTGAGAGATCTCTGCGAATGCGGCCGACCAGCACGTCGTCCTGGTCCGAGGCATCGACCGGCATCGGGAAATAGTTCTGGATCCGGTGATCGACGATCCTCAACCCCGGCGCGTCCTTGAGCATCTGGCGCACCTCGTCCTCCGTGATCGGGTTTTCGCATTCGAAAGTCATGGCCACGCAATGCGCGCGCAGCACCGGCACGCGGACACAGGTGACGCCGATCGCGATCCGCTCGTCCTCAAAGATTTTTCGGGTTTCCTTGATGACCTTGGTCTCTTCCTCGTTGTAGCCGGTCGCAGGGTCAATCGCGGTGTTGTGGCTGAACAGGTTGAAGGCGTAGGGGTGGGGCATCACCGTCGGCTGGAAGCTCCGTCCTTCGAGGTTCGCCCGGGTGGACTCGACGAGCTCCTGCATTGCGGCGGCGCCGGCGCCGCTGGCGGCCTGGTAGGTCGACAGGATCACACGCCTGATGCGGTTCGTCCGGTGGATCGGCCAGAGCGGCATCAGCGCCGTGATCGCCGAGCAGTTCGGGACCGCGATGATGCCCTTGTGCTGGCGGATGCGGTGCCCGTTGATCTCCGGGATCACCAGCGGCACGTCGCTGTCCATGCGGAAGGCCGACGAATTGTCGATCACGACCGCCCCTGCCTTCACGGCCGCCGGCGCGAATTTGCGGGACGCGGCGCTGCCGGCCGAGAACAAGGCGATATCGACACCGTCGAAGGCGTGCTCGGTCAGCTCCTCGACCGCGACTTTCCGCCCGCGGAAACCGACCGTCTTGCCGGCGGAGCGGGCGCTGGCGAGCGGCTTCAGCTTGCCGACGCGAAAGCCGCGCCGGTCCATGGTGGCGATGAATTCCGCTCCAACCGCGCCGGTCACACCGGCAATGGCAACAACGGGATCGGTCACTTTGTTCTCCATCAGTCTGGGCAGCTTCGGGCAATAAAAAAGCCCCGGTCCTTTTCAGGCGGGGCTTCGGTTCAAGATGATGCGGCCGGTCTTCTACGCGCGCACGACTCCCGAAGCCCGCGGGGGCTTGTTGGTTTTCGTCGTGGTTTTGAAGGTCGTCATCATCGGCGCGAGACCATAGGGGCCGTCCGGGCGCGCGTCAACGGCTTTTGGGCCGGTTTGTCCGCTCAACAAGGTTGCAAGAGGCGCACCGCTTACGCGATAAGCCGCCCCCATGAGCCTCCTCAATCATTTCGAACTGCTTGCGACCGATGGGGCCGCGCGCACCGGCCGCCTCACCACGCCGCATGGCGTGATCCGAACGCCCGCCTTCATGCCGGTCGGCACCGCCGGCGCCATGAAGGGCGTGCACTGGCGCGAGGTCCGCGAGGCCGGAAGCGACATCGTCCTCGGCAACACCTATCATCTGATGCTGCGGCCCGGCGCCGAGCGGATCGCAGCGCTGGGCGGCCTGCAGCGCTTCACCGGCTGGGGCGGCCCCATGCTGACCGATTCCGGCGGCTTCCAGGTGATGTCGCTCGCCAATCTGCGCAAGGTCGATGAGAGAGCCGTGACCTTCCGCTCGCATGTCGACGGCGCCAAGGTCGAGCTGTCGCCGGAGCGATCGATCGAGGTGCAGCGGCTACTCGGAAGCGATATCGCGATGCAGCTCGACGAATGCGTGCGGCTGCCGGCCGATCCCGACGACATCGAGCGCGCCATGATGCTGTCGCGGCGCTGGGCGGAGCGGTCGAAGCGCGCCTTCGAGAGCGCACCGGCCGGCCACATGCTGTTCGGCATTGTGCAGGGCGGCGACGTGACGCAGTTGCGGAGTGCGAGCGCGCGCGGTCTGGTCGAGATCGGCTTCCACGGCTATGCGATCGGCGGGCTCGCGGTCGGCGAGCCGCAGTCGGTGATGCTGGCGATGATCGAGGAGACAGCGCCTTCGTTGCCGGACGACCGCCCGCGCTACCTGATGGGGGTGGGCACGCCGGAGGACATTCTGGAAGCGGTCAGCCGCGGCATCGACATGTTCGATTGCGTGATGCCGACCCGGAACGGCCGGCACGGGCTGGCGTTCACCCGGTCCGGCGCGGTCAACCTGCGCAATGCGCGCCACGCCGACGATCCGCGCCCGCTCGACGAGGCGAGTTCCTGGCCATCGGCGCAAACCTATTCACGCGCCTATCTGCATCATCTCGTCAAGTCGGGCGAGACGCTGGGCGCGATGCTCCTGTCGGAAATCAACATCGCCTATTATCAGGAACTGATGGGTGGGATGCGCGCGGCGATCGCGGGCGGCACGTTCGCGCAATTTCATGAACAAACGCGCGCCGACTGGGCGCGCGGTGACATCGTTCCACGGTGAGATGGGCAGCCTAATTGCAGCAGAAGACCTTGTTCACTGAATGCTTGGTGACGAAGCCGTAACCGCAATTGTCACAGGACCAGAGATAGCTGATGGCGTGGTCGGCGAGATAGGCAGACGCTTCAGCCGCGATCATCGAGTCAGCACACACCGGACAGGTGGGCAAATCACACCCACGCGGATCAGGCTTGGACGCAACGGTCGACAATACGTCAGCAACCGCTGTCATCGTGACCTCCTTTGCGTTCGGAACCGTGCTGTAACCCGGAAGCTATATACAACAGTTTATTTGACCTTGTCGCAACAGAAATACGTTACTTTGACTTTATTCGTCGCAGCCGGTGCTTTCGCATTGCAGCGAATGGATGTCGCAGCAAGGTTGCCGATTTACGACAGAGGCTCCCGCTTCACGTGCAAATGATTTCGACTTGCGTGAATCTGCGCCCTGTACGTAATGAAGGCGAAAGCAACAATTTGACTGATAACGATTGCAGTGAGGATCTCGTCATGGATGCGCCAGCTCCCGCGCGTGCAGTGCACTCACCCGGCCGCGGAAAAGTGTTCGACTCCATCGTGGATGCAATCGGCAATACGCCGACTGTGCGTCTGCGAAGACTGCCGCAGCAGCACGGCGTGACCGCGACGATCCTCGCCAAGCTGGAATATTTCAATCCGGCGGCGAGCGTGAAGGACCGCATCGGGGCGGCCATGATCATCGCGATGGAGCAAGCCGGCCACATCGATGCCGAGACCGTGCTGATCGAGCCGACCTCCGGCAATACCGGGATCGCGCTCGCCTTCGTCGCCGCCTCGCGCGGCTACCGGCTGAAGCTCGTGATGCCGGACTCGATGTCGATCGAGCGGCGCAAGATGCTGGCGTTTCTCGGCGCCGAGATCGTGCTCACGCCGGCCGCCCAGGGCATGAAGGGCGCGATCGCCACGGCGGAAGAGCTGATCCGCACCACGCCCAATTCGGTCATGCCGCAGCAGTTCAAGAACCTCGCCAATCCGGAAATCCACCGCCGCACCACGGCGGAGGAGATCTGGAACGACACCGGCGGCGACATCGACTATTTCGTCGCGGGCGTCGGTACCGGCGGCACCATCACCGGCGTCGGGCAGGTGCTCAAGCCGCGCAAGCCCACCCTGAAGGTGGTGGCCGTCGAGCCGGAGGAAAGCCCGGTGCTCTCGGGCGGCCAGCACACCCCACACAAGATCCAGGGCATCGGGGCGGGTTTTGTCCCGGACATCCTGGACCGCTCCGTGATCGACGAGATCGTCAAGGTCAACAGCGCAGCCGCGATCGAGACCTCGCGGGCGCTGGCGCGGAGCGAAGGCATTCCCGGCGGCATTTCCTCAGGCGCAGCGATTGCCGCCGCGATCGAGATCGGCAAGCGGCCCGAGGCCGCCGGCAAGACCATCCTGGCGATCGTGCCGTCGTTCTCCGAGCGCTATCTGTCAACCGTTCTGTTTGAGGGGATTTGACCATGGCGGATCAGCCGAGACGGCCGCGCACGCTGAACGATGCCCGCACGGAAGCGGAGGCGGCGTTCAAGAAGGCGACCGCCAAGGTCGCCGTAGCGCCGCCGAAGCAGGCCACCATCCCCGGGATCAAGCAGCAGGTGACGCTGCGGATCGACCAGGACGTGCTGGAGCATTTTCAGGAAGGCGGCCCCGGCTGGCAGGACCGCATCAACGAGGCCCTGCGCAAGGCCGCGGGGAAGTAGCGGGCCTCGGCGGGCCTGCCGTTCGAAAATTCACGACACCAATGCGGTCCGGATCAGCCGCGCGAGATCGGACGAGATATAGGGCTTTGGCAGCAGCAGCACGCCGGCGTCGAGCCGGCCATGATGCACGATGGCATTCTCGGTATAACCCGACGTGTAAAGCACCTTGAGGCCAGGGCGCCGCCTCACGGCTTCGGTCGCGAGCTGGCGGCCGTTCATGCCGCCCGGAATGATCACGTCGGTGAACAACAGGTCGATGCGCTCGGGGCCGTCCATGACGGCCAGCGCCTCGGCGGCATTGCTGGCGGCCAGCGTGCGATAGCCGAAACGCCTGATCTGGGTCACGACATATTCGCGGACCAGCGCGTCGTCCTCGACGATCAGGATGGATTCGTCACCCTGGTCGCCGGCGGCGATGCTGGCCTCGGTGGCCGACACCTCGGGGACCCCGGCGGCCTGCGGCAGATAGAGTTTTACGGAGGTACCGTGGCCCTCTTCGCTGTAGATCTTGATGTGGCCGTTCGATTGCTTGACGAAGCCGTAGACCATGGACAGGCCGAGTCCGGATCCCTTGCCGACGTCCTTGGTGGTGAAGAACGGCTCGAACACCTTGTCGAGCATGGCTTGGGCAATGCCCAGCCCGCTGTCGCTCACCGCGATCATGACGTAATTGCCCGGCTTCACGTCGCCGTTCATGGCCGCGTAGTTGTCGTCGAGTACGGCGTTCTTGGTTTCCAGCGTGAGCTTGCCGCCGTTCGGCATGGCGTCCCGCGCGTTCAAGGCGAGGTTCAGGATCGCCGTCGAGAGCTGACTGGCATCGATCAACGCCGGCGCGGAATCGTGCGCCAGCATCGATTCGATTTCGATATGTTCGCCAAGCGTCGGTCGCAGCAACCGCGCCGCATCGACGACCAGGCCGTTGACGTCGGTCGCGCGCGGCTGCAGCGGTTGCCGCCGGGCGAAGGCGAGCAGGTACTGCGTCAGGTCGGCTCCCTTTTGCGCGGCGGCGCCAATCATGTCGGTGATCTGGGCAAGGTCCGCCCGATCCCTGACCGCATCGGCCAGGATCTCGATGGATCCGGTGATCACGGTTAGGATGTTGTTGAAGTCGTGCGCGACGCCGCCGGTGAGCTGGCCGATGGCTTCCATCTTCTGCGCCTGCCGGACTTGGGCCTCGGTCGCCTCGATCTCCTGAAACCGCTTGACCATGGCCTCGGCGTTGCGGCGTTGCCTGGTCTCCTCCTCGAGGGCCGCATAGGCCTGCTGCAGCTGGATCCGCGTCGGCAGCACCTGGAGCCGCGGCCGCATCCGCAGCATTTCCGTCGTCATCGCGATCGCGACCAGCGCAAGCAGGGCCTTGATCAGGCCCTCGATGCCGTAAACCGGCACCCACAGCGTGATAATCGACACGATGCGGGTGATGCCGCCGACCGCGGCGAAGATCGCCAGCGACCAGAACACGCCGCGAAACATGACCTCCTGGCGGCGCCGCCACACGTAGAACCCAAGGACGAACGCGGTCGCAAAGAAGGCGAAGGCGGCCATGGTGTCGGAAACGACGTTCAGCCAGATCAGCTCCGGCCGCCAGTCCAGGCACGCGCCATGCGGTGTGAGCGTCGACATTGTCCAGGATATCTCCACGAAACAGACGAGCCTCGGGTTTGATCGCCTCGACAGACCCGCCAGGGTTGATCATTCAGGTTTCCGACAGCCATCGCAAGCGCAACCCTGGCGCGCAAATGGGGACAGCGGTAACCCGAGACGCCATCGGACCGGACCTGCCAGGAATCTGCGACACGATCATGGCACTGGGAGCCGACCTGCGCCGCCGGGGCGGCGCAGGTCATTGTTGTGGGACTACGATCCCGCGCGCTTTGGCCCACCGCGCCAGGACCTTGCATTCCTCGGCGTGCGGCGCGCGGTTGGCAAAGCTGCGGACCTGGATCGCCCGGCCCTGACGGTCGACCTCGATCGTCAACAGCCGCTGCGTATCGCCCGCGACGCGGCGGCGCAACGACCAGATCGACGCGTGCCCGGCGATGCACTTCGTCGCGTAGCTCGCGACGCAGTGGCGCATGGCCCGCGTCTCGGCCACGAGATCGGCCGCGCTGCGGAGCTGGGTGACCACATACTCGTCGCGCTTGGCGTGGGCCTTGGACGGGGGGCTCCACGACCAGTCCGTGATCGCGGCACCCGGCCAGCTGCGGCTGGACGCCTCGGGTCCCGGCGTCGGTCCACGCCCCCGGTTCCTCGCCGCCTCGGCGCGACGGCGCGCCGCCTCGATCCGCGCGATCGCCTCGAGGTCCCGATGCCACTCCCGCATCAGCCGGCCGAGCGAGGCAAGCGAGCGTCCCTTGAGGCTGAACGTCCGATCGCGTCGATAGCGCGCCGCAAGGTAATCGCTGAGATCGTCCATCTCCTCGACCGTGGTCGGATGCGCGCAGAAAAAGCGCACCACCTCGCGCCAGAAGCGATGTTGGGCGCGCGGCGTCCGTGCAATTCTGGAGTGCGCGATCCGCAGCGCGAGGCCGAGGTCGTCCGTGTAGGTACGGGCGATCGCCTGGACAATCGCTGCCTCGAAGCCGACGCTGCCTGGCGGATTGAGGAATGCGTGGACCTCCTTGCGAGACAGCCATGCGTCTGCACCCGCCCGGTAGAGCGAACCACCACCGGCCGCCACGATGTACCAGCGCTTGCGCAACACGATCTCGTCGGTGCAGAGCCCGGCGCAGTCGATCCAGATCTGCTCCAGGTGCTCCGCAACGGGATAGCGCGCGAAAAAATAGCGGGCTGCGGCAAGACGCAGGCGCGCGGCATCGCGGGTCTTCAGCTGCGGCTTCCAGTCCCCGGCATCGCGCAAGGTTTCGGCCTCGAAGCCGCGTTTGGCCTCGTCGATCGCCGTCAAGAAATCCGGTGGAGGGCGCGTCCGCTGCGACACACGACGCAGCGAGAACTCATAGGCTTCAACTCGCGCGCGCTCGGCCTCTTGCCGGCGCTGAATCAATGAATGTGCCATTGTCGTTCAACTGGTTTGGATGACTCTCAGCCGGGCGCTCTGCGGGCGTCGGCACGGATTGTGTCGATCGCGACAGACGTTTCACGGCTGGTCTCCTCGTCGGTTGAACGTTGCGGGTTGAGATCGGGCGACGCTCATACATCCAATCGTCGATCGGCGCAAGCTGCTCGCCTTGTGTCGCACGACCTCGTGCTGCCACACCGCGCCGCAGGGTCAGATCCAGGGCTCGGAGAGATGTTCCGCCCTCAGCGCACGCAAGACGGCAGGGCGCTCGGCGACCCTGGTGGCGTAAGGCCCAAAATGAGGCCAGCTCATGCCGGGACGCGCCATGCGTCGGGACCAGCGACACAGCGCGAAGGCGTACGCATCGACGACCGAATAGTCCTTGCCGAGCAGCCAAGGTCGTGCGTTCCTCGCCACCTCGGCGTCAATGATATCGAAGAGCTCGGCAACACGTGACGCAGTGCCGCCTGCGCGGCTTCATCCGCCGTCCACTTGCCCGGGTGCAGGTCGTTTGACAATGCCGGGTGCAGGCCGGTCGGCAGCCACATGAGCCATTTGTGGAAATGGGCCCTGTCATCGGTTCCGGCCGCGGGTGCCAATCTCGATTCCGGATGTTTGTCTGCAAGATGCAGGGCAATCGCCGCGGCCTCGTAGAGCACCAGGTCACGGTCTTTGAGAACCGGGATCAGTCCATTCGGATTGAGCTTCGGATACACTTCGCGCTTGTGGACAAGGGCGTAGCGATCGACGAACACCAGCCGGTGCTCGATGCCGATCTCGTGGAGCAGGATGTGCGGGAGCAGGCTGATATAGCTGGGGTAGGAGTAAAGCTCGATCACGGTGCAGGCTCGGTGCAGGCGTCGCATGGCGCGCGAAGAAAGTGAGGCAATAGAACCATGCCAGGTTCGCGGCAGCAACACGTCCGCGCCCCTCGCAATCGCACCCCTTGCAATCAAGGCAGGGCTCCGGCTCCGAGCCGCGACCTTGACGGGAAGGTGTCGTGAAGTACAATTGCGTTCAGCCGACAGACGATCCTGGCACGTGCCCTCGCGATTGGGCGAGGCCCACTTTGCGTTCGCCGTCGATCGTGGCGATGCGGCTCTCCGTCCTGCGAAGGGGTGCTCACCAAGCAGCCCACGGTCCAACCGACACACGATGAAGAGGGTCATGCGATGCATCGTCTGGTCTTCCTGATTGGTTTTGCGATACTCGGAGCAACAAGTTCTCAGGTGTGGGCCGCCGACGGCGATCCGACCTTCGTCGACCAGGGCTCCCATTGGACGGCGGCGGCAAGGGCGGATTTCTATGTGCGCGACCAGGGCTCGCGCCTGATCAAGCTCGCCTGGTTGCAGGCGCTCAAAAGGGGTGACGGACAACCGTTCCTCGCCGATGGTCTGTCCCGCTATGGCTTTCTGCCGAATCCGGACAATGAGGTCGGCCTCCCCGTCGGCTTCCACGCGACGGGTCCAAGAGGATTCCAGACTGTCGGAGTCACCTGCTCGGCTTGTCACACGCGACAGTTCGAGGTTGACGGCAAGACATACCGGGTCGATGGCGGTCCGGCGTTGACTGATTTCCAGGCATTTTTGGGCGACCTCGACAAAGCGGTCGGCGCTGTCACCGCCGACGATACCTCGTTCGCGCCGTTCGCCGCCGCCGTCCTGCAGCCCGCGACACCCGCTGCCGCCGACGTCGCAGCACTGCGCCAGAGGGTTGATGCATGGTACAAGCGGTTTCATGCGTGGATGGTCGGGACCTTGCCGCCAGCTGGCTGGGGGCTTGGACGTCTGGACGCGGTCGGGATCATCTTCAACCGCTTGTCGGGTCTCGATGTCGGGCCACCGCCCGATCTGTTGATCCCGGAAAACATGAAGGTTGCGGATGCGCCTGTCCGATATCCTTTCCTGTGGAATTCCCCGGTGCAGGACCTGACCGACTGGGGCGGTTTCGTCATGAACGGAAACGACGTCTTTGCCTTGTCCCGGAATACCGGGCAGGCTCTGGCATTCGCCGATTTCGAGCCAAAGCATCTGATCGGCCCCGTCTTCAACTACAACAACTCCATCAACTTCGATGGGTTGGAGAAACTTGAAGAGCGGCTCAGGCAGATGGGTCCTCCGAAATGGCCGTGGCCCGACAAAATCAATCAGACTCTGCGCGCCGATGGTGAAAAAATCTATGAGAGGGAGTGCGGTCGCTGCCATGGGATCAGGGACGGCGCCTTCCGCTCCCCGTTTGCCAAGACCTGGGCCACGCCGGTTCAGAACGTCGGCACCGACACCCGTCAGTTCGATGAACTCGGCCGGAAGGTCAAGACCGGCGTGCTGAAGGGAGCATCTATTCCAGGCATTGCCAAGACCCTCCAGGATGAAGACTACGGTGTCAGCATGATGTTCACCGCGGTCGCCGGTTCGATCGGGCAGCATCTGCTTCTCGGTGATCATGGTAATAGTCTCGGTGGGGCCTCAAATCCCGGCGGGCCAACGACGCCGTCGTCCCAATCGGGATCGTCCGCCACGCCGGAGCCCCAACTGGCGCCAGCGCTGCAGGATCTGGCAAAGTCGTTCAAGGTGCCGGACGGCGTGCAACCGGCCGCACAGAATGAAAGCCTGACGATCGAAAGCGGGACGCTGCTGGCCCGCACCGTCGAGAAGGGCGCCTATGAGGCACGGGTGTTGCAGGGCATCTGGGCCGCGGCGCCCTATCTGCACA
>Ga0210401_10003274_pt1 | contig 17381 bp, 19 predicted proteins | sample IncBWH32MmetaG_FD_150866 | JGI IMG/M metagenome (GOLD analysis project Ga0210401, IMG submission 150866) | Forest soil microbial communities from Barre Woods Harvard Forest LTER site, Petersham, Massachusetts, United States - Inc-BW-H-32-M | ecosystem: Environmental > Terrestrial > Soil >... | reverse complement strand
GTTTTGACTACACGCGGACGATCACGTGTTGGCAAGGTCTGCGGCGTTTGCTAAAATTCAGTTGCTGCTCGTGGGCGAGTAGCTCAGCTGGGAGAGCGCCTCGTTCGCAATGAGGAGGCCGGGGGTTCGAATCCCCTCTCGTCCACCATCTTTCAAACGACCTCAAGCGTGCCGAACAGTCCTACCGCAGCACGCTCGGACTAGATGTTACGCGCAGGACGACGCTGGCAACGGATTAGAACCCATCACCCATCTCATAAAATCGGATTCGGATACTTCTGGTACGTTCGCTACCGGATAGCTTCCGGGACCTCGTCATCCACCCGGTACGACATTGCCTAAAGGTATCCAGCTTCCACGGTGCGGATTAGTTCTGGGAAGTCGGCTAGCGTTTACCGATGAGGCGGCGCTCCGGTTGCCAACCAGCCACCCAGTGACCACCAAGGCGTTTTAGATTTTCGGCACCAGCTGAGGCTATTTGACGGCTCGCACCGGCGGCGGCATCCAAGACCCGTTTAAAATTGAGGGGGCCTTCTCGTTGAGCCAGTAGAGTCGCAGCTGATAGCCGTAGATGTAGACATCCTCGGCGATGGCGCGGGCCTCGGCGGGACTGACATTCGTTTGGGCGCGTGCCGATGGGAAAGCGACGAATAAAAGAAACGTCATCACGCAGGCAGTGGTTCTCAGTCTTGTGATTGTCATGCCGATGAGTCCTTCCTTAATTTGTGTTTCATTTGCCACCTGGGAGATGGCAGAACATATGGACGCTTCACGTACCCGTCACGAAACTTCCTTCTCAATTCTTTGGCAGATGATTCAGCCCCTGGCCGTTGAGCAGATCCATCTCGCGAGGGAAATCCGGCAAACCTGATCGCTTTATCGATCGCTGTTGCGTAGCCATCGTCGTTCCTTTCTTTCTCTTCTCTTGGCGCCCAAAAGTTGTACGAACCTAGCGGAAGAGATTGACTTTCGCCAGATCGATGATTTCGTCGCCGCGTCCACTTAGAACTGCCTTCAGCGTGAATAAGCTGAAGCCTTTTACCTGCTCTGCGGTGATCGTGGGTGGCACGGATAATTCCTGCCGGTCTACGACAACTTCGACCAAGGCTGGGCCGTCATGTTTCAACGCTTGCGCAATCATCGGTCGAACCTGAGCGGGTGTTTCCGCCGTCAGTCCCAGCAGCCCGGCGCCTTCCGCCATTTTTGCAAAATTCGGATTCTGGAGATCGGTTCCGAAATCCAGAATGCCGGCCGCTTTCATTTCCAATTCCACAAAAGCCAGCGAGTCATTCTTGAAAACGATGATCTTCACCGGCGCGTTCAATTGCCGAAGTGAGAGCACATCGCCCATGAGCATCGCCAGACCGCCATCTCCGGATAGCGATACCACTTGACGTCCGGGATAACTTACCTGCGCCCCAATGGCCTGTGGCAGCGCGTTCGCCATTGACCCGTGGTTGAAGGATCCGAGTAACCGCCGTTTGCCGTTCATGGTTAGGTAGCGTGCTGCCCAGATAGTTGGCGTACCAACATCGCAAGAAAAAATTGCGTCCTTGGCGGCAAGCTCGTCGAGCACTCGTACGACATGCTGAGGATGGATCGGTTTCTTGGCGGATCCCTCGGTCGCGAGTTCGTCGAGACCCTTACGCGCCTTTTTATAATGTTCGAGCGAAGCCTTCAAATGCTTGTTGTTATCGTTTTGGCTCAATTGTGGCAGAAGAGCTCGTAGCGTCGTCTTGGTATCTCCTACAAAGCCGTAGTCAACCTTTGTGCGGCGGCCCAACTGCTCTCCGCGGATGTCGATCTGGACGATCGTGGCATCTTTGGGGAAAAACGGCTGGTACGGAAAATCGGTCCCGATCATCAGCAAGAGGTCGCAATTCATCATCGCGTGATAGCCGGAAGAAAATCCGAGTAGGCCGGTCATGCCCACGTCAAACGTGTTGTCGTACTCGATGAACTCTTTCCCGCGCATCGCATGCACGATCGGCGCGTTCAGCTTGCCTGCGAGTTCAATCAGTTCCGCATGAGCCCCCGCGCAGCCGGCTCCGCCCAAGATGGTGATCTTCTTCGATTTATTGAGGATCTTCGCCAACGTCGCGATTTCTTCATCAGAGAGGCACACCGTTGGCTTCGGCGGCGGAAAATGCAAGCGCGGCTCCTGTTCAACCGCATCGCGCAGGGCCACGTCTCCGGGGATGGCAACCACCGAAACGCCACGCCGCGATAGCGCGGTCTGCATCGCAATCTCCAAAACGCGCGGCATCTGTTCCGGCACCGAAACCAGCTCGCAATAATGGCTGCACTGCGCGAAGAGATGTTCTGGGTGCGTCTCCTGAAAATATCCGCTCCCGATTTCGTTGCTTGGAATTTGCGCTGCGATGGCCAGGACGGGAACACGGCTTCGGTGACAGTCGTACAGCCCGTTGATTAAATGCAGGTTCCCGGGACCGCAGCTCCCGGCGCAGACCGCCAACCGTCCTGTGAGATGAGCTTCCGCTCCAGCGGCAAAAGCTGCCGTCTCTTCATGCCTCACGTGAATCCACTGAATTTGTCCTCTTGCGCGAATCGCATCCGTGATGCCATTGAGCGAATCGCCGGAAACACCGTAAACTCGCTGAACTCCCGTTTCAGCGAGAACATCCACCAACAAGTCCGCTACTTTTTTCTTGGCCATGACGCCATCCCCTCCGAGGAAATGAAGGAGGAATTCAATTTTTCCCCGATGGTGTGGCTTCCCTCTCCGGCCACACCAGCCTAAAGATCAACGCCACCCCAATCCCGATGGACACTTCGGCGAGACGATGAAGGGCGATAGCCCAGCGCGAGAACAAAAATACCGGAAATCGTGCTCCCACAAGTCCGCCGACATTCATGAACGATCGCCTCTCCGTGTTGGCCCCAATAGCTAGAACTCCACCTTTGTTCTGAATCCGAAAACGACAGCGCGCTGCGCGCCTGCTCCGACATTGGCGTAGTACTGAACCACGGGCTGCAGAAGCAGCATTGGTAAAACGTCCAGCAGAGCGTTGAACTCAACGCCCTGCTCGGTCTTCCACGCAGGCATGCCGGGCGGGAGAAACTGTGGGCTCAGACTGTTTCGCACGTAGCCCAGCGACATGGTGTTGTGAAACTTCACAGGCAGCGGCTCATTGAAGCGTACCCCCGCCGTGAACAGCGTGTTGTTGTGGTTGATGCTCGGAGGGCTCCAGTCGTACGCAATTGTGCCATCCAAACCCTTTGATTCTTTCGGGTCCACCCGCCAAAGGGCTTGGCTCGCCATCCAGTACAAGAGGTAGTTCCCAGACCGGGGTGTCGTACTCGTTGGCGAGGCGAACTTTCCAGGATTGTAGGAAGCGCCGAACTGATAGAGGCCCGAATATCCTTTTCGGCTCTCGACGTTGTCAAAGGCCCGCACCGATGACGCCTTCTTACCCGGAGTGAACCCAATTTCCGAAACACTCACTGGGGTTCCATTGAACTGCGGAACCAGGCCGGTCGGGTTTTGTGAAAAAGGCGAGGGAACCCCGGCCAGCACCATCGATTTCACATAGAGGTTGTGGATGGGTATGACGCGGATTTCCAAGGCCGGCGTCGAGGGAGGATCGAAAACCTCATAGGTCGTAAATAAATTGCCCAACGCGTAGCCCATCGGCTCGAAGATGAAAGATGCCGCGTAGTGTTGGGCTCCGTAGAAGTCTTGACCCGCGAACTGACCCACGCGTGCTGTGATACGTTCATCCAGCCATCGCTTTTCGATCCACCATGAATCGAGGCGACATGTATTCGCGCTGGACATTCCGCTGGGACTGGTCAGGAGCCCCAGATATGTTCCGAGATTCCCGCCGCCTTGCCAGAGGGCCGTCGCATGGAAATACAACCCCCGCTGACCGATGAGCGCGCCAAAATCGATGTCCACCGTTCCCCGAAATCTGTTCCAACTCGCAAATCGCTCTTTCTGCTCGCTCTTGAGGTTCCAGAGGGAATCGCTGACATATTGAAAATCGAAGTTCACACCACGCTTTTGCAGGCGCGTCCGCTCGCCACTCCAGTCACCGAAAAGGTGGCCATGCGGCCCTTGACCCGTCTCGTGACTGTCCGGGCCGGGGAGCGGTTCCTCTTGCGCAGTCTGAGAATAGACTGGCACTGCAAATGCCCACAGACCGGACCATAATAGAAACAGAAAGTGCAGCTGTCGGCCGTACATGCAGAACCTTTCTCGTCGCCTGTGATCGTTGATCCGGCGTTTCGAGGGATAAGAGGGGCCGGGCAATTCATAGAAGGCAAAGGGACTCCAACGGTCGGCAATAACCTCTTTGATGCGGTATTTGGTTGTGGCCAAGGCGGTCATGCTTGAAACTCCTCCCTACCGCAACGCGACTGCCAAGCCGGCCAGCGCGACTGGAAATGACCAGGCCCAGTCTCCCAGCAACGAGACGGCCGCGGCGGCCACGACGCAGCCCCCGAAAAAGCCGATGAGGAGATGAAGTGAGCCTGCTAGTCGCTCAGCGTCGCCCGCCATCAACCGCTGGCTTCGCGACTGCCTGTCCAGCAGCGACAGAACGGTGTTTGTCAAATTGCCGGTCATGACGGCTGTTGAAGGAGCGACCGGCAGGGCCAAGCGCAAGAGAGCAAACTGACACGCCATGGCAGAGACAGCGATCATAGCGGTGATGACGGCCATCAAGCCGTGTGGATTGGCGGACGGTTTGGTGACGGCACTGAAAATCAAAACGCCGACGAGTAGCAGAAACTGAACCAGTAGAAGCAACCGCGCCAGGCCCGGACCGCGTCTGCCCGATGCTCTGGCGAGCAGCCACACGGCGGCAACGCCAATAATGAAAACGGGAATAGCCAGGACCTGTGCCGGGTTCATCCGTCCGCCGCGCACCACCAGGCCCGCAACTAAAACAAGGTTGCCGGTGATGTGGGCGGTGAAGATATTGCCGAGAGTCAAAAAGCCAGTCAGGTCAACCATGCCCGCGATGACGCTGAGCAAAGTCGGAAGCCGCTTCTCCAATTGCGACAGCGCCGAAGCGTCACCCGATGGGTGGGGCCAAGGATGGGTGGCGCCGGGATCTGTGGTGGACATCGGCATATTCCTCCGCCCGTCAAGGCCTCGCTTGTGTCGCTCTCTCGCTAAAGTGATCGATGGCCAACTTCGGAACGATGAGACCGAAGCTCATCGCTAAAATAATAGTGACGGCGACCATGCCATCGGCGGTTGTCGCGCTTATGAGCTCCAATGTCGTATGCGAGCCCTCCGCAAGTTGCACAAGCCCGCTCGCCATCCTGAATAGGAAGACGCCCGGAATCATCGACACCACCGAGGCGAATCCGATGGCCGCAAACGGCATGTGCCACCGGCGCGAGACCGGCGTAAGGATCAGCCCGACGATGAGACAAGCGACCAAGGCGCCAGTCGCGGCGCTGGCGCCAAACACGGTAAGCGCGCCCCACCTTAAAGCATGGGCCAGCATACCGACTGCGACCGGCCAAGCCAGCATGTGGAGCGGCGTGGAGAAGAAGACGCTGTAGGCGAAGACAGCGACGCCGGCGGCGATCGTGTCGACCCACAGGGGCACGGCCCTGCCGGCCGGGTCTACCGGAAAGGAGACGCCAAGGAGGGCGAGTCCAAACAATAGTCCCGTCGAGATCGCCACAATCACGAGCCCCGCATAGATCAGGCGGGCGGCGCCGAGATTGATGCGGCCTGTGATGAGGTCCAACGCGCCATTGAGCACATGCGGCCCCGGTACCAGAACCATGCATGGGCAGACCGCGACAAGGCGCAGTGACGAGCTCAACTGGTACCGAACCGCCAGCGCGCCGATAAGGCCGGCGAGCAACGACGCGCAGAATGGTTGCAGGAAGAGATTTGCGCTGTACCGGGCCAAGCTGCGGCGCAAAATGGCACCGGCCCCCGCGCTCACGAATATGAGCGCTGCTGCGGCTAGATGTTGGACACCGAAGATCACCGCTAACGCCAAGGCGCCCCCCGCGGCCGCCAGCGTGAACAGCCATGTCGGCGCCGCCGGCGTCTTTGAGATCCTGGTGATCGCCTCCATTGCAGCAGCTGGCGCAAGCCGACCGGCGCAGATCTCTTCTATTGCGCGCATAGTGGAGGCTACGCGGTCCATATCCACTCCGGCAGCATCGGCCGCAACTGCGGAGATTAGTCTCGCGTCCCCGTCCTCGGCCTGAAGTTGCAGCTCTCCCCAGCGCGGCATGAGCTTGGCATGCAGTCCGAGTGTGTCGCCGAGCCGCTCTGCCGCGTCCAGAGTCTGGTCCGTGGCTTGGCCATTGATGTACAGGACCCGGGCAAATGCCAGGACAAGATTGGAACTCTCCTCCAAGGTCATTTGGGCACCTCGCAATCTGATCTCGAAGCGCGCCACACCCGCAAAACGGAGCCGGCCTGAATCGACTCAGGCCGACCCCAAAGTCAGGAGTGTCGGCGTATAACGAGGGCCCGTGGCCTAGGCAGCAGCAGCCGCCACGTAGGGTTTAACCATTTTCTTCGGATCGACAACGCGATCGAATTCGGCCTCCGTCACGAAGCCGAGCTTCAACGCGGCTTCCTTTAGCGTGAGGTCATTGTCCATTGCATAGTGCGCAATCTTCGAAGCCTTGTCGTAGCCAATGACGGGCGAGAGGGCCGTCACAAGCATCAGCGAACGCTCGACGTATTCGTTGATCTTCTTCAAATTGGGCTTTGTCCCCTCGACAAGGAACGTGCGGAAGTTCGTGCAGCTGTCGGTCATGAGCGTGATTGAATGGGTAACGTTGTAGATGATCAGTGGTTTGTAGACATTCATCTCGAGGTAACCGCCAGCGCCACCGAAGCCCACCGCCATGTCATTCGCCATCACTTGGACAGCGACCATCGTAAGGGCTTCTGCTTGGGTGGGGTTTACCTTGCCCGGCATGATCGAGGAGCCAGGTTCGTTCTCTGGAATCTGCAGTTCGGCGAAGCCGGCTCGCGGGCCACACGACATCAGTCGAACATCATTGGCGATCTTGTAGAGCGAGACGGCCAGCGTCCGCAACGTGCCGGAAAGTTGTACCTGAGCATCGTGGGCGCCCTGCACCGTGAATTTGTTCGGCGCGGTCACGAAGGGTAATCCGGTGAGCTTGGCGATCTCGGCCGCCACAGCCTCGGCGAAGCCGGGCGCCGAATTTATCCCGGTGCCGACGGCTGTGCCGCCGAGCGCAAGACGATAGACACCCTTAAGCGCATCGTCGATCCGATCGAGATCGTCTGTGAGCACACCCTCATAGCCCGACCACTCTTGACCAAGAGTGAGTGGCGTCGCGTCTTGCATGTGCGTGCGGCCGATCTTGATGACGTCCTTCCACTGCTCAACCTTCGCAGCGATCGCATCGCGCAGCGCCTTCACCGCCGGGATAAGCCGCTGCTTCACATTGACCCCCGCCGCGATGTTCATTGCGGAGGGAAACGAGTCGTTGGAAGACTGTGCCATGTTGACGTGGTCATTGGGGTGAACCGGCGTCTTGCTCCCGAGCGGCGTGCCAGCGATCTGGCAGCAGCGGTTGGAAATAACCTCGTTCACGTTCATGTTGAACTGCGTACCGCTGCCCGTCATCCATACGTGCAACGGGAACATGTCGTGATGCTGACCCGCGAGGATCTCGTCGCAGACTTGAACGATCAACTTGTGACGCTTATCGTCCAGCCGCTTGCCGCCATAGTTGGCATTGGCGGCGCCTTTCTTTAAGGTGGCGTAGGCGGTGATCATTTCCCGGGGAATCAAATCCTTGCCGATACTGAAGTGCTCGAGCGAGCGCTGAGTCTGCGCTCCCCAGAGTTTGTCAGCAGCAACATCTACTTCGCCGAGACTATCGGTTTCCTTGCGAATGTCCGTCATCTTGTTACTCCTTCGCTCGCATGAACGTGAGCTATCATGATTTTGGTTCACCGGTTTGTTCCACTGCAGAAAAGGTACCCCCGAGCCGTCCGGGTCGCGAATCTGGAACAATCGGGCGCCCCAAGAAACGGCCCGCGGGGCAGGCGTCTCGATTGCGAGACGGCTCCAGGCAGCATCAATGTCCTCGACTTCCACGATGACGTGAACTCGATCAGGTGACTCGTATAGGCGCAAGGGTTCACGCTCGCGAGCGTTATCGAGGATTTCCAGACGAAGTGGTGAGCTTAGCCTCCTTCCTCTCGCTCATCTGCGCGACGGCATATGGATTCGTTGCCGTGAGCACGAGCGCCACTGCCGCCGCGGGAAAGACGAGGTTCAATTTCGAAACGCTCATAAATGCTCCTTTTTATTTGAGGGCTGATGACCGAACGCCGTATCCCGCCGGGATTCGCGGCATAACCGCGAATCCCAGTGCGCTCTTGCCGTCTCTGAACCGGCAAACCCAGCAGTTATCGAACCTGAGGCCATCTTTCGCGGTGGCAAGGGAATGCAGTTCAACTACGGCCCAGTGTCCCCACTCACCAATGCATGCTCTACGTGCAGCTGCATTGGCACTCGAGGGATAGTTTGGCCACCCAACATCGCTTGGGGCGCCTAGACTGCTCGCTTCGCCGCAGCTTTCCCAAGAAAATTCACCAACTCAGCGTTCACTTCCTCCGCGTGTGTCCAGGTTACACAGTGCGGCCCGTCCTTCACTATCAATAGGCGCGCTCCCTTGATCAGCTTGGCCGTCCGGAGTCCCGAGGCAGTGATCGACAGGATCCGGTCTGCGTCCCCGTGAATGACCAGCGTTGACACGTCAATCTTGTTCACGTCCTTTCGGAAGTCTTCATGCCAGGTTGGCACGCAAGCGAGACTGGCGGTAGCTGAGGCACCGGCTGCTAGGTTCCAGCTTGCCTGCACAGCCTGTTCGCTGACTCGCTTGTTGAGTAGGAGGTCAGTGTTGTAGAAATTCTTGAAAAACTCCGTGAAGAACGCGTAGCGATCCGCAGCGACGGCTTTCTGGATCCCCTCGAAGACACTGCCGTCGACTCCCTCCGGATTGTCTGGCGTCTTCAGAAGAAACGGCGGAACTCCGGAAATGATGACCGCCTTGCTCACGCCCTTTGATCCGTATTTCCCCAGGTAGCGCGCCACTTCGCCGCCACCCATGGAGAAACCAACCAGTGCGAGTTCACGTAATTCGAGATGTGTGATCAGTTTGTGCAGGTCCTCGGCGAAGGTGTCGTAGTTGTAGCCCGTTGTTGGCTGGCTGGATTTGCCGAACCCTCTGCGGTCATAGGTGATGACGCGGTGTCCTGCGCTCAAAAGAACCGGCACCTGTTTCTCCCATGAGGCACCGCTCAGTGGATATCCGTGAATCAAAACAACCGGCTGACCAGAGCCGTGGTCCTCATAGTAAAGATCGATGTTGGTCGAGTTCTCCTTACCGACAGTAACGTATGGCATTGAACTTCTCCTTTCTCGTTAGTTTCAGGTTGAAGGTGATTTAGCGTTGATGGTTATTGACTGAGGTTTAAGCCGGCTTTGCCGGCGCAGATGCCAGCGACCCTGGACGCAGACTCTTTGCCCTCCGAAGGAGCTGGCAAAATCAGAGCCCTGCGCCGCATCGTACTCCGTCTAGGGGTGGGTGGCAAACAGATTTGAAGGGTGTTGGGTTGTCGTCGTTACAGGCACAGGCACCGCGCGTGATTTTATCCGGCTTCTCACCGTCGAACTGCAGTGAAAAGACAAAGAGAAAACCGGTTTGCCAGGTTTGCCAATTAAGGGCCCCGTGAAAACAGCTAAGTGATTGTGGCGCCTTGCCTTAGCTTATTTTCCCCACTGTTCGCAATGAGGAGGTCGCCGGTTCGATCCCGGTCTCGTCCACCAAAGTACTTTGCTTTGCGAAAGCCGGATGCTCCGTCCGGCTTTCGGCGTTATGAGACCGAAAGAGTTGGTCTTTATCCTTGCGAATTCCGCAAGTCGCCGGATTCGCGAGCCGTCGGTCGTCGATTCCATTCGGAAGCTCAGGGAAAGCGATCTTCCCCAACAACCGTTCTCCATCCCGGCGAGCAGGACGCTCGATGATTGGTGTTGCAGTTGAAGCTAGGGCACGCCAACTGCTCTGGCACTTCAAGGAGTGCCGCGTTTTCGGCCAAGTGGATTTACTTCCGGATTGCCTCTAATCGTCAGGGATCGATTCGATGCCAAGCCCGCGGATCACTGCCTACAAGCCGACTTCGCAGGACTAATCCCAAAGGGGCCTCCGCCCTCTCGCGCGAGTTGACGAGCGCGCGTTGTGCTGCGAAGAGTGTGAATCTGTTGTCAGAAACTTCTAGATACGCGCCATCAGCAGAGCGCCTTCTTTTCCTGCAAACGCGACACGTGAGCCATCGGCGACGAACGGCACACTTCAGAACATTCCATTTGGATTGGCGCGAGGGATATTCGGGGCGATCAGGGGCGCCGAGTCTTTTGGGTTACCGACCAGTTGCAGGGTGTCCCAATGCTCTACAGCCTTTCCGTCGGCGTCCATTTTGTAGATATCGACGCCCGCGATTCCCGTATCCTGCGGGTCATCGTTGAACAAGTTCAGGAAATTCACGTGTGCCCACACGTAATCGCCGACTGCGATGATGCGGTGGACGACGACGCGAGCGCGGGCGCGTTCGCGCGTGACCTTACCAAAAAACTGCCCCAGCGCTACAGGACCGTCTGGAATGAGCGGGTTGTGCTGGATGTACGCCGGACTAACGAATTTGGCCGTTCCCTCCTCCGACTTTTTCCGGTTGATCATCAGTTCGTAGAGGGCAAGAACATTGTCCTTATTGCGAACGGCGCGGCTATCGTTGGGATCTACGAGTACAATCATGATCTTTTTCCTCTCTAGAGTCTTGATTACGAAGCCAGCGTGGAGGCCGGCCCATTACTATTCCAAGCCGACCACCTGGAGGCGAATCGCATCCAGTTCGGCATCGGATTTCTCACGGACGAGCCGAAGGATCTCTTCGGCGTCGGCGCCTACTGCTCCCCGGCTCGGCGCGGGTACTTGCTCAGAAAGCTCGATAACCCGATTGGCAGCCGAGACTGAATCAAGGCCGCTGCCTTGCATGTTATTGAGGGTTGTCGCAAAGGTATTGAAGGCCTTCCCATACAACTCGCGCTGCTCGGGTGTCATTTGTTCGGCGACTCGCTTGAGAGCGGCGGCCGTCTTGGCTGGCCCGCCAGTTCTCATGTTGCCGGCAACAGCCAGAACGACATCGATGCCAAAGGGCTTCAGTTCCGCCCGGTAGACCGCGGCAAGTGCGTCGAAAGCGGCCTTCGATGCGCCAGATGGACCGTTGAAGGGAAATGGCAAAGTGGCCGTCATTGTACTGATCTGGACAATTCGCCCTCGTGCTCTTCGCAGTGCGGGGAGAAAGGAATTCACAACGGCGAGAGCGCCGAAGACATTGACTTCGAATTCGTGCCGGAGAGCGTTAAGCGACAGAACCTCTAGGGGGCCGGGCGTCAGGATTCCAGCGTTGCTTATGAGCAGATCGATGCGGCCTTCATTCTGGATTGTGACTTCGCCCGCCCAAGCCTTGACGGCAGCTTCGTTAGTAATGTCGCATTGGCTCAGATTCACCGCCCCACCCGACGCCTTTTTGAGGTCCGCGATCTCGTCTAACGACATTGCCGTCCCGAACACGCGGTAGCCCTTCGCCGCGAGTCCAAGCGCAATGTCCCGGCCAAGACCACTGCCCGCGCCGGTGATTACGGCGGAACGCTTTTTCTGTCCGTCACGCGTGGAAGTCATAATTCCACCCCTTTCGTTTCGTACCGAGAATCAGCTGGGTGGCTCGGCCCGCAATCATGTGGGTCGATGCGTTTGTCCCCGGCCCCGTAATGATCTGTGGCATCACGGAGGCGTCGGCCACGCGTAAACCCACAATGCCGTGCACGCGAAGCTCTGGGTCGATGCGTCCATCGTGCTGCCTAATCCGTCTCCTTGCTCGGCAGAGCTTTGGAGATACGGAAGGTGACCGCGATCCCACTCGGACGATTGCGGACATCCGTCTCCATGTAGCTGTTCAGGCGGAACCAGATTGTTCGGCCGCCGAGCTGAATTCCGGGGCCAAGGCCGACCGTGCGCTCCCTGGAATTGGGCACATCGTTCCCGTTGATTTCGTGGTCGGTCAATTGCTGCAGCCAGTATCCGTTAAAGCCAATCCTCACGTTCTTCCACAGTTCGTAGGAAGCTGCATAGTTGAGGTGAATTGCCTGTCCTGGCTGCATGTTTCCAATCCCGAATCCTACGAATGGGTCATTGTTGGCGGAATTCCAGAGATAGTGGAGTCGAGCGCTGAACTCTATTTTTTTGCGTTCATACGTCAGCGCATAGTAGGGATTGACCACAACGAGGTGATTGCCGATGTTTACTGGCCGCCTATCGCTGTACTTGCCTGTCGGCAAACCAACGTCGAATACGACGCGATGGACTAACACTCCCTTCCCAATCTTCTTCGGCGCCCACTGCAATCCAGTGCCGACCGTCAGGTCGGCCAATCCGCGCACCCTTGAGGAAGTGCCATTCGCGAGCTCTACATCCAGATCCACTAACGGCTGCAAAACCTCTGCCGACAGCCATCCTCCAAGAAGACGCTTCTTGCTTACGAAGGCCACATGTGTCGTGGTGCTGTAGGCTGTAACGCGGTTGCTCCCTGGAATCGTCTTCCCGTGGGAGTCCTTGAGCTCGCTTGCGACGTAAGCTTCCGGGAACTCCTGCAGGAGCCAGCCTGGACCACCAAAAGCGTCCTCAAAGTTCGTGTCGCCCAGATTCACGGTTGGCAGCTGAACCTGGGCGAAACAAAGGAAAGGAGAAGCTAACGCGCAAAACATCCCCGCCATCAATAGGTCAACCGTTCGCGCGACGAGCCAGCCTTGCTCCTGAGCCTTTGGGAGAACGCTCACGCCGACGCCCAATCTGACCACGAGTAACTCTTCAATCTTTTGCGCAATTTTCTTCGGGCGTGGAATAACCGCCCTTTCACTGCCTCGACCGAGAGGCCCATGATTTCTGCCGTCTCTCGCGCAGACAGCTCTTTTAATTGCCGTAGCTCGACAGCCGCCCGCATTCCTGGCGTTAGCTCCTTTATGGCAGCCGAAAGAATCGTCTTCTGCTCTCGCTGCGAATAACTTGCTTCAGGGCCCAAACGTGAGTCCGGAATCTCTAGTGCGTCTTCCTCATTCCTCTCTTTATCCTCGAGCGCGACTTCGCGGCACGCACGGTATCTCCGCAGCAGCATGAGGGCTTCATTGGTGGCTATGCGTGTCATCCAAGTGGAAAAAGAAGACTTGCCTTCAAACCCGCGCAAATGCAGAAAGGCTTTTTGAAAAGCTTGCTGAACGGCGTCTTCGGCGTCCTCTTGCCTCAGACTGAAGCGTTGAACCGTCCGAAGAGTCCTTTCTCGATAACGAACGACTAGGATTTCAAACGCCCGCATTTCGTGATTCTTGGCCGCAGCGACAAGGACCGCGTCTTCGGCCTTCGCATCAAAGGCAATAACAGTCTTCGCGACTGTTTTGTCGATCCGGTCTTCCACTACGAATGCCATTGCTCCACTCCTCCTGGTCTGTTTTCAGCGTGCCCACGATCGAATGACACAGGGAGGAACCGGGAAAACCACCCTGACCGTTGCAACCACTAAGAGCGACAGGCAATGTCCGATTCGGAGAGGCAATGCGTCCATAGAATCTGCCTCCTTGGGCAAACGACTGACGAGGGCAGACGACGTTAAGCGTCGTCTGCCCGGAAGCTCTAGGCGCCCTTGAATTGTGTGGCACCTAGCAGCTGCATCTCCCACATGAAGACAGAACCAGAGGCGCCGGCATGGTCGATCAGTACCTGAGCCACTTCTTCCAGGTGCTCTGTGCGCGCCCAATCACGTTGAAGTTCTCCCGCCAAGCCAAGCCAGGTAATCGGTTGGGCTCCCGCAGCCACTAGGCGGCGGATGGCCATGTCGTGCGCTTCCGGGGTTACGCCGCCCGACGCGTCGGTGATCACGTACACGTCGTAGCCGTCCCCCATCGCGTGGATAGCGGGCATTGCAAGACACATCTCCGACCAGAGCGCGGCGATGACGAGTTTCTTCCGGCCGGTCTTCTTCACCGCCTCAACGACGCGGCGGTCCTCCCAGGCGTTGATGAAAGTGCGGTTAATCGGCTTCTGCTCCGGAAAGACCGCCTGGATCTGCTTGAAAATTACACCCCCGCGTTCCTCATTGACGGTGGTGAGAATCGTCGGAATGCCATAGGCCTTCGCGGTTTTGGCTAGAGCTGTGACGTTGTTGATCACCATTGTGGGCTCGTGACTGTTTACGTTTGCCAACTGGAAAGGCTGGTGGTCAATGAGGAGTAAGACGCAATTCTCCGGTGTCAGAAGAGCGTCGAGGCCGATTTTTGTAAACGTTTGCATCATGCATTCCTTTCCATGAATGAGTTTTATTTGGTAAAAGATCAAACCTTAACTGCGTCCAAGAACGTGTAGAGGGCGGTGATCCGACGATCATCAGATGCGACCAACACATCGATACCAGTGATCTTCCGAGGCTCGCTGGGTGGACCGAATCCCCACGGGAGGCGTCCGACACCACTGTATGCATCTCCATCCGCCAACTCTGAGAATGCATAACCGGGGAGCCTACGCTGCAGTTGCTCTGCCGCATCGTTGATAGCTGTATGTCCAACGTAACGGCCATGTGGGTCGATGAAAATGCCTTTCCCATCCCAAATCTTAGCGATCAGGGAACGGCGCTTCTCGGCGTTGCGCTCACCGAAAACTCCGAGCAGGTTTTGCTTCATCAGGTCTTTAACTATGTTCGCGTCGGCCGGCATCGTGTGGTTCCCCCTGTGAGTGTTTGTTTGTGATTCAGATACGCCAATTGCTCCGAGAACTGCCACCAGCAACGTCACGGAACCACTTCTTAGAAAAGCTCGGCGACAGAAGCCTGTTTCCTCGCTACTGTTCATTGCTACGCCCGTTCTCGCCGGCTCAGCGCCTTTCAGTCCGTGGTCCGCTCGACGCCACTTTGACTCTTTCCCAATTTGAAGGTAAATACACTTAGGCATTATTTCGCGGTTATTTTTGTTATTTGGTTGCAGAAGAATGAGTTAGACGGCGGTAGGGACGTGATCACGGAAGGGAGTTTGGCCGCGGACCCCATGAATAAGTCGACCAATCTGGCCGAGCGAGTCCGATTTGGAACATTTGAGCTCAACGTCCGAACTGGTGAACTAGTCTCCATCGGAACGGCGCCTGTGGAGGCTGGGTCCGCAAAGGCCCTGCTACGCGAGCAGCCCTTCCAGATTCTGCGAATCCTGGTGGAGCGGCAAGGCAAAATCGTTACCCGCCAGGAAATACGGCAGATTCTTTGGCCGGACGATACCGTCGTGGAATTCGATAGAAGCATTAACGTTGCAATGGCGATCCTCCGAAAGGCGCTCGCAGACGATGCCGACCATCCCAAGTACATTGAAACTCTGGCGCGGCGCGGATACCGATTGATCGCGCCAGTCGAATGGCAACAGAGTTCGACAGCCGCTCAGGGCTTACCCGAACCGCAAGCCGATACGGTGCCCAGGATCGAAGGCCAAATAAGTGAGCGGGAACCAAGAGCACCAAAACATTGGCGAAAAGCCGCCGTCCTGGGTGCGTCCGCGGTGATTTTGGTCGTCGTCGGTTACCTGTCTTGGCGACACTTTCGTGCTATCACCCCGCCAAAATCAGAAAAGATCATGCTCGCCGTACTGCCGTTTGAGAATCTCACCGGCGATCCGAATAAGGAATATCTTGCGGACGGTCTGACCGAGGAGACGATTTCGCAGTTAGGCCGGCTAAACCCGAGCCGGTTAGGTGTGATCGCGCGAACGTCCGTCATGGGATACAAGCACAAGGACCAACGCCTGGACCAGATTGGACGCGATCTTTCCGTCCAGTATGTTCTGGAAAACAGCCTGCGGCAGAGCGCCGACCACCTGCGCATTACGTCGCAGCTTATACAGGTGAAGGACCAGAGTCATCTCTGGTCTCACGATTACGATTATCGCGCGCAAGACATTCTTACCGTGCAAGAGAACGTAGCCAGGGCTGTGGCGCGGGAAATCCAATTACGCTTGACCGCGCAACAGGAAGCACAGTTGGCTGGGTCGCAACCCGTCAATCCGGAAGCCTTCGACGCCTACTTGCAGGGGTACTATTTCTTTCAGCGGAACACCAACAAAGATACGGACATGGCGGCGACGTATTACGAACGGGCTACGCAGCTCGACCCCTCCTATGCGTTGGCCTGGGTCGGGTTGTCCCGGGCACGCAACTGGCAGGCCGTCATAGGTCTTATTCCTAGTGAAGAAGGTCACCGGCTTGCCCGTGAGGCGATCGAGCGAGCTTTAGCTCTGAACCCGAACCTCGCAGCGGCGCACTCCCAACTGGGACGGATTAGGCGACACGTCGACTTCGACTGGGCTGGCGCAGATGCTTCTATCCGGCGGGCGATGGCTCTCGAGCCCGGAAATCCCGAGTATCTCAATCAGGCGGCCTACTCCGCAGCCATGTTCAGCCGTTCTGACGAAGCCCTTGCATTAGCTCGCCGCGCCGTCGAGTTAGATCCGCTCAATCCGGGCAGTTGGTCGGGCCTTGGGGAAATCGAGTATTTCGAGGGTCAGCTTGCTAGAGCCGAAGCGGATGTCAAGAAGTCCCTCGAATTGAGCCCTGATGTTTGGCCCGGCCCTCTCCTGTTAGGCCAAATCTATGTAATGCAAGGGCGGCCGCAGGACGCTTTGCCTGAAATCGAGCGCGTGCGAACCGATGCGGCACGTACGTGGTTATCTGCTGTTACGTACGCCGCGCTTGGCCGGCAAAAGCAATCAGACGCCGCTTTGAAAGAGCTGATTGCGAAATACAGTTCACGCGGCGCATCCGATGTCGCCTGGGTTTATGCCTTTCGAAACCAACGAGATGAAGCGTTCGAGTGGCTAGACCGGGCTTATGCTCAACGCGAAGGCAATGTAGCCTACACGAATTTGGAGCCGCTGCTAAAGAACCTGCGCAGCGACCCGCGCTATCCCGCATTCTTGAAGAAGCTCAATCTGCCGAATTGACACTCTGTTTCAGAGAGACTTCGCGTATCCTGCCATTCCGGCCGGAGGTCGAGCGTTATTGACCGATATTTCTTCGATCATTTACTGGAAGTGATGTCGTCCGTCGGATTAGTACCGAGAAACGCGCTTGTGTTTACGAATATCGCGTCAACCCACGAGTCGAACTAACCGGAAGTGATCGTCGGACTCGTTTTGCTTCGGGGTTTTGTCCGAGGCGTCTGAGCCCGGTAGTCCAAGTAGTCCAACTGGAGAGCCTCCTCGAAAGGCTAAGTGATTGCCGCACCGTGCCTTATCTCAGATTTTTCCTCGTTC
>Ga0210401_10003273_pt1 | contig 17384 bp, 16 predicted proteins | sample IncBWH32MmetaG_FD_150866 | JGI IMG/M metagenome (GOLD analysis project Ga0210401, IMG submission 150866) | Forest soil microbial communities from Barre Woods Harvard Forest LTER site, Petersham, Massachusetts, United States - Inc-BW-H-32-M | ecosystem: Environmental > Terrestrial > Soil >... | reverse complement strand
CGAGATTATTCGGCACCAGTCCGGGATTGAATATTTTTTCGCCACGTCGATAACTACTTGATTTTTACCTTTTTAGTGATACGGTAAAAGAGGCAGCATGACGCCACGCGACAATTCGCGTTCAAGGCGGCCCGCAGAACACCGCGAGCCACGAGCGGAAAACCCCGCTCTTGATCGCGGAGTATTTTGTCTCGACACTCATCCACACGCGGCGATAAGTTTGCCTTTATTCGCGTCAGCGGGTGTGCGCCAACCATGGTGTCCCCTGTTTCAGGAGCGCGAGCGATTAGCCGCACGCGTTGCTTTCTCTGATCGCTCGCCACTTGCTTCTCAAATCCGAATTTCTAATCGCAACATTCCGCGATTAGAAGCGCACTTAACCCCTTCAAAATCAGCGCGCGGATCCATTCTAATCGCAACAAAACGCGACATGCACCTTTCATCGCTAAGCTCCTTACCTTTCTTCCTTCGAGAGATGGCGGAGAACCTTCACCGTGCCGTCGTGAGTCGCCCCTGGATGATATACTTGCTGACTTTGCTGCAGGCTTTTCGAGCGCAGAGTACCTCGGAGAACGCCGCCCAAGTCACGGCGCGCCATGAAAATCGAAGACTTCAACGAACGGCTGCGCAACGGCATCCTTGTCGCCGATGGCGCGATGGGTTCCTTGCTCTACGAGCAGGTGGGGCCGCAGCGCTGTGTCGATGAGTTGAACTCGGCGCATCCGGACGCCGTCTTCAGCGTTCATCTCGCGTATCTCGAAGCGGGCGCGCAAATCATCGAAACCAACACGTTCGGCGCCAATCGTCACAAGCTCTCGCAGTATGGCCTTGGCGACCGCGTCGCGGAATTCAACCATCGCGGTGTGAAAGTGGCGCGCGAAGCCCGCGAAGCTGCGAAACACGACGTCCTGATCGCCGGCTCGATTGGCCCGCTCGGAATCTTCCGCCAGGTTCTCGATGAACCCGATGGCGCGATCGGCGCGATCTTCAAAGAACAGGCCGGAGCTCTCGAAGAGCGCGGCGTCGATCTCTTCATCCTCGAAACTTTCAGCGATCTCGACGAGTTGCTCGCGGCCATCGACGCCATTCGCTCGTTCTCGAAAATCCCCATCGTCGCGCAGCTCACCTATTCCGACGAAGGAACCACCATCGGCGGAATCCGCCCCCGGGACGCCTGGGAAAAACTGAAAAGCAAGAACATCCAGGCGGTCGGCACGAATTGCACCGTGGGTCCGCAGCTTCTGCTTCCCGTTTTGCGCGAACTTTCCGGCTGCGCTGGGCTGCCGCTCTCAGGCATGCCCAACGCCGGTTTCCCCAAGCGCATCGGCGATCGCATCGTTTACCCGCGCTCTTCGCCTGAATACTTTGCCCTGTTCGCGCAAGAGGCTTCGGAACTCGGTGCCCGCATTCTCGGCGGTTGCTGCGGCACCACGCCGGAACACATTCGCGCGATGGCCGACGCCGTCAAAAAACTGCGTCCCGGCAACCCTCGCAGCGTGCGCGAGTCGGCCGACGCGTCCATCGAAGTTCTCGAACCCGCACAACGCGTCCGCCGCGTTGCTGCCCGGGAACCTGAAAGCAAATTGTGGAGCAAAATCCAGTCGCAAAAATTTGTCGTCTCCGTCGAGATCGACCCGCCCAAAGGCGTCTCGATTGACCGCATCATCGAGCAAGTCGGCCGCGTCGTCGCGTGCGGACAAGTCGACGCGATCGACATCAATAGCGGCACTCTCGCGCGCGTTGGAATGGACGCGCTCGTCCTCGCCGGCGCGCTCGAAGCTCATGGCTTTGAAACCATTCCGCATATCACCACGCGCGACGCCAACATCATCGGCCTTCAGGCCATGCTGCTCGGCGCCTGGGCCGTCGGAGGCGTGCGCAATATTCTCGCTATCACCGGCGATCCGCCCTCGCTCGGCGATCATCCGGAAACGAGCGGGGTCTACGAAGTCGACTCCATCGGCCTCGTCAAAGTTCTCGCGCGGCTGAATCAGGGGACCGACTGGGCCGGGAAAAGCCTCGGCGGCGCCACCAACTTCACCATCGGCGTGGCCGTGAATCCGGTCGCCGAAGACCTTGACGAGGAATTGCGCCGCTTCGATGCCAAGATTGAAGCAGGAGCGCACTTCGCCATGACTCAGCCGATCTTCGATCCCGACCACTGGCACGCGTTCCTGAAACTCCTCGGCGGTAAATCTCCCGTTCCCGTGCTCGTCGGTTTGTGGCCGCTCGTCAGTTACAAGCAGGCGCTGCGCCTGAATAACGAAGTCCCGGGAATCGTGATCCCCGAAGCGACGCTCAGGGAAATGGAAAAGGCGGGAGAGCACGCGCGCGATCGCGGATTCATCCTTGCACGGCGCATGCTCGATTGGGCGCGTACGGCGCGCAGCGCGGGAATCGCCGGCGCGTACCTCATCCCGCCATTCAAGCGCTACGAAGAAGTTCTGGAGCTATTCACGTGATCGCGTCGCGATATTTACGGCGCTCGCGCAGTAGCGGCAGGTGGAAATTCTAAAAAAACCAAAAGCGTTTGCGCCGCCGCGAACCTGAACCGCGCGAATCCCCACTGTCCACTAGTTCCGGAACGAACGGCAGTGAGCGTCCTTCGAACGCGGCCAGGGGATTCTCAACGAGCAGAGCGCGAGCGACTTCTTCTCCTTGCATCTTCGCGACGAGCTCGAACGTTTCCTTCAAGCGCGGCGGCCGCGACGTCAAGTTATGCGCGTCGCTCGCAAAAAAATGAATCGCTCCCGCAGCGAGCCATTCCTTCGACACATCGAGCGCGGACTTCCCGAATTTCCCCAGCAGCGATTGCGCCGTTACCTGCACGAAACAACCCTGACGCAGCCAGCCAAACAACCGCTCGGGTTTCGAGCGAATCAGCGGATTGCGTTCCGGATGCGTGACGATCGGAGTGATGCCCGCAAGCTGGAGTTCGTGCAACGCCTGATCGAGCGAAGCGGGAATCGAGAAATCAGCAAATTCAACGAGCAGGTAATTTTTCTGGTTGAGCGTGTAGCGGTTCGGTTCGAGGCGAATGTCCCGCAGGTTTTCAAAACTGAGATGAAAATCGCATCCAGTTGCAAACTTCAGGCGTCCTTCGAACCGCGCCTGTAGTTCATCTCGCCGCTTCTCGATCAATTTCGGTTCGAAACGATGATTCGGGCTCGCGTGCGGCGTGCCTATGATATGGGTAGTTCCGTCCGCAATTGCCATTTCCGCCATGGCGCAGGATGTGTCGAAGGTATCGGGGCCGTCGTCAAGGCCAGGAAATATGTGGCAGTGGATATCAACCATGTAAGAACGAGAATAGCGCAGCGAGGAAACGATGACAACGGAGCAGAGGGCAACGGCGTTCCCTGCGTATGTTCCGCCCCGCTGTTTCGAGGTGTGAATTCTTGTTATATTGCATGCCCGGACTATGGCAGCCGGGGCAAGATGTAGCGCGGCTTGAAAGTTGCAGAAGCACGACTCAGGAGCGGAATGGGCGTAGAGCGCAAGCCGGAATTCTTCGCGGGCAAGAGCGTGAAAGTCGGAATCGTGGGCTGCGGCTATGTGGGCCTACCGCTCGCCTTGCGCTTTGCGGACGTGGGCCACATTGTCACGGGGTTTGACCTCGATGCCGTGAAAGTGGAAAAACTAAACGCGGGACAGTCGTACATCCAGCATATCCCGGCCGAAAAGATACGAAAACACGTCGACGAGAAACATTTCGAGGCCACCACGGACTTTGGTCGAATACGCGAAATGGACGCTGTGCTGATTTGCGTTCCGACGCCGCTTGACGAGCGGCGCGAACCGGATCTGAGTTTCGTCGAGAAGACGACGATTGCCATCGCGGCAAGTCTACAGCGGAGCCAGCTCATCGTTTTGGAAAGTACAACTTATCCGGGTACCACCGAAGAGCTCGTGCTTCCGATTCTCGAAAGCGGCGGCTTGCGCTGCCCAGTGGGCGATGGCGCGGGCTCCGAAAACGTTGCGACTGATTTCTACTTGGCATTTTCGCCGGAGCGGGAAGATCCGGGTAACAAACAGTATGGTCTGGCCGAGATTCCGAAGGTGGTCGGAGGGGTGAACCCGCCCAGCAGCCGTGCAGCCGCCCGGCTCTACGCACAAGTCGTTTCGCGTGTCGTGCCGGTAAGCTCGACGCGGGCGGCCGAAATGGTGAAGCTGTTCGAGAACATTTTCCGGTGCGTCAACATCGCGCTGGTGAATGAATTGAAGCAGCTGTGCCTACGAATGAATCTCGATATCTGGGAAATCATCGACAGCGCCGCGACGAAGCCGTTCGGGTTCATGCCTTTTTATCCCGGCCCGGGCCTCGGCGGACACTGCATCCCGGTGGACCCATACTACTTGTCGTGGAAAGCGCGCGAATACGATTTCGCGACGCGGTTCATCGACTTAGCCGGCGAAATCAACACGGAGATGCCGTACCACGTGGTGAATGCGGTAACCGAAGCGCTCAACGAGCGGCAGAAAAGCCTGAAGGGGGCCAGGGTGCTTCTGCTCGGCGTGGCCTATAAGAAGGATGTGGACGACTTGCGCGAGTCGCCCTCGCTGAAGCTGCTCGAGCTACTTACGCAGCGCGGCGCGCTGACGGACTACAACGACCCTTTTTTCCCCGCGTTGCACAAGATGCGCCACTACGATTTTTCGAACATGCGCTCGGTGGAACTCGTGCCGGAGCGTGTGGCGAGCTATGACTGCGTGCTCATCGCCACGGACCATTCCAGTTACGACTACGAAGCGATTGTGCGAAACGCAAAACTAGTTGTGGACACGCGAAACGCCACGCGGCGCGTGAAAGAAAACCGAAACAAAGTCGTACACTGCTGAGCTGAATCCGCCGCGCTTAGTAAACAAAGCAACCTAATTAGCGAGCGTCGCTCGGTTTGGTCGACCGTAAGTTCCAAGCTATTGAGTGGACAGGCTTTAGCGGCCGTGTTCAATCAATCACGCTTGAAGCCGGTAGTTCCATTGCGGGAATCGGATGCCGAGGTTATGTTTTCGTTTATGGCACCTGTCCCGCTTGCACAGGAGAAAACGACTTGGACGCCCGATCCCGGGCGACGCCGAAGCATGCGCGTGCTGCTCAGTGTGCCGATCCTCGTTAGCGGAAAGACGTTGGACAACAAAAACTTCGAGGAAGAGGCCCGAACCCTAGTAGTGAACGCGCACGGAGCGCTGATCTCGCTCGCAGCGGGCGTCGCTTCCGGGCAAAAGCTGACCATTCACAACAAGGCCACGCAGCAATCGATTGAATGCAAAATCGTCTACCTAGGGAACCCGCAGGCGGGAAAAACCCAGATGGGAATCGAATTCGTGAAGGCTTTGGCGTCATTCTGGCAAATTGATTTTCCTCCGGACGACTGGGTCGTTCCGGAAAGCTAGTTCCCCAGCCTTTCGAACCACTTCCTCAATTATTGCCAAGAAGACGTCAGCTCGACTCGAAGGCTTCCAAAAGGAATATCGGCTTGCATCTGCACCGGGGTGTGCGCCGAATCGTGGGCCAACCAAACCAAAAAGCTCGACTCTGAGACCTCAGAGCCGGATTGATAGATGCGGATCGAAATGCGCGATGCCTGATAGTTTCCAGCCGCAACGGCCACAGTTTCGTTAGCGGCTTGCAGGCGCGCGTGCATATCGAACAGGTTTTTACCGTCAAAGACTGGCGCGCGATATTCGGGTGTTTTCTGCCAATCGACGCTACGCAGCGCGTAGAGCGCGCCGAGCGGATCACGGGTGTCGGCCAAAACGAGAGTAGCGGGAAAGCCGGGACGGGGAGTTTGTCCCTGAGCTACCAAGTAGATCGTTTGTTCCTTCTTGCGCCCCATTTCGTCCAAGTGCATTTCAAATTGACGGCTTTCAAGCGACACGGAATCGGTATAGGAGTCGAACTGATCGTCGATGGTTGCCAGCGACCGGGCGGGACTCACGGTGTGAGCGGACGCGCGAAAGTGCCAGGTCGGCCAGTCAAGGAGGCTGCGCCGTTCCGGGATGTTCAGTTGCACGGACGCGGCATTTGAAAATACGGACCACGAGACACGGTAGTTGAGCGTTTCGCCGACGCGGAAGGGCATTGGCAGGTCCTTCGCGGACGGTTTCGCTGGACGCTTTTGTTTAATTGTTTTTTGTAGAGGTGCGTCGAATGTGTCCCCTTCGGCGCGGGCGAAACAAAGCGCCGAAGAAAAGAGCAGCAGCGACAGCGCCGTGAGGAGAGCAGAACGGTCGGACAATCGAATTGGAAGAATGCCGATTCGCATATGCCTCAAGTCTAAAGCTTTTTCTTCGATGCTTCTCCAAAGATAAGAACCACTAACCCCGATCTCTAGTTGTCCGGGTGCAAGGGCCGGTCTATATTCAAGCGTACCCGAAAGAGAGCAAGAGAAGCCACGACGCCCGCAAAAGTTCGTGCGGAATGGGTTCCTTCTCGCTGCAGCTTCTTCTCCGAAAGGAAAAATTAAGGATGCGTTACGTCGTGACAGGGGGCGCCGGCTTTATCGGCTCAAACATCGTGGACGAGCTTCTGCGCCGCGGCCAACAGGTAGTGGTGCTCGACAACCTTTCAGGAGGTAAAGAAGCGAATCTGGCAGGCGTTCGCGAAGAGATCGATTTGCGAGTGGGAACGATTACGGACCTGGCGGCTCTGCAATCGGCGTGCAAAGGAGCCGATTACGTGATTCACCTTGCGGCGCTGGCATCGGTTCCGCGCTCGGTGAAAGATCCAATCGAATCAAACCGGGTAAATATTGATGGAACACTGAACGTGCTGGTGGCGGCGCGCGACGCGAAAGTGCGGCGGGTGGTTTTCGCGGCGTCTTCTTCGGCATACGGCGAGTCTGCTTCGCTGCCGAAGATCGAGACGATGCGGCCTGCGCCAATCTCGCCGTATGGCGTGACGAAATATGTTGGCGAACTTTACGCACAGGTATTCGGGCGCGTTTACGGGCTTGAGAATGCGTCGGTGCGATATTTTAACGTGTTCGGGCCGCGACAGGACCCGACCTCGCAATATTCGGGCGTGCTTTCACGATTCATGCTTGCACTGATCGAAGGGAAATCTCCGGTGATTTATGGCGATGGCGAGCAATCGCGCGACTTTACATACGTCGAAAATATCGTGGACGAAACGCTTCGCGCGTGCGAGGCCGAAGCCGCTTCGGGGCAAGTGTTCAACGGAGGTACGGGGGCGCGAATTACCCTAAATGAAGTGATAAAACTGCTGGAGGGAATCACCGGAAAGAAAATTCAAGCGAAATACGAGCCGGTGCGGACGGGGGACATCCTACATTCGCAAGCTGACGTTTCACTCGCGCGAAAGGTGCTCGGGTATGAGCCGCGCGTTCACTTTGAAGAAGGCCTGCGGCGCACGTGGGACTGGTATAAGAGCGCTTACGGAAAGAAATAGTCCGCAGGAATTCAGCAACTCCCGCCATTGAGGTACGCGGGGAGCTCGATGAGGCTGTCGAGCATCAGATCGGGCGGATGGTCGCGCAGACCCTCGGCGCCCAAACCGTAGCTGACGCCGCAAGACCAGATGCCTGCATTGCGCGCCGTTTTGATGTCCACGTCGGAATCGCCCACGATCATGGCTTCTTGAGGCGCGGCTTTGAAATCGCGCAATAGGGTGTGGGCGCCCATTGGATCGGGCTTCTTCTTCGCAAAACTATTCCCACCGTAGACGTAGCGAAAATAGCGCGAGAAACCCAGGCCGTCGAGAATCGCACGGCTGAAATTTACGGGCTTGTTAGTGAGGACGGCCATGGAATGCTTTTCGAGCAGTGCGAGGCCTTCGCGCACACCGGGATACGGAAGAGTGTTGTCGAGCATGTGGGTGCGGTAATAGGAAAGAAAATAGGCAAGGCCCGCGTCGGCTTCCACATCGGTTACGCCTTCGCCCAGCGAGCGGCGAACCAGAACCGGCGCACCATTGCCTACAAAACGGTATATCGTTTCATGTGCGAGAGGGCGGCGACCCATGTGCTCAAGCATGGCGTTAATCGAAAGCGCAAGATCGAGCTTAGAATCGATGAGCGTGCCGTCGAGATCGAAGATCAAAACTCGCACGGCGCTGAATTTGTGGCTGCCTGGCATGTCCCTCGGAGCCGATCGGTGAGCTTTTTATTTTAGATTGAGCGGCAGCGTTTGTCACCGGCGGGTTTGGAGCAGTTAGAGCGCGCTGCTACAATAAATGTTTTCGCAGGCGCTTCTGCTCGCATCTGAGGCCCACATGGCTGAAATCCATTCTTTCCGCGCCTTCCGTTACGATACAAACCGCGTTTCGCTCGAACAGGTCCTCACGCAGCCTTACGACAAAATTACGCCGGCGATGCAGGAGCGCTATTACGCCGCTAGCCCGTACAACCTGATAGCGATCGAAAAAGGGAAATCGTTTCCGGACGATACCGCGCAAAACAATGTGTATACGCGGGCGGGCAAGAAGATCGAGGAGTGGATCGCGGAAAAAATCCTGGTGCAGGACGCTGCGCCGATGATTTACGTCTATTCACAGGAATATTTCGTGCCCGGAACACAAAGCCGGCGCACGCGAATCGGGTTCATCGCAGCCGGGCGCGTGGAAGGTTACGAAGCGGAAGTGGTATACCGGCACGAGAAGACGCTTTCGGCTCCGAAGGCCGACCGCATTGAACTCTTGCGCCATACCCGCGCGCAGACCGGGCAGCTGTTTATGTTGTACGACGATCCGTCAAAGAAAATCGATGCGATCCTTGAGGAAGCGGCTCGATTGAGCAAGCCCGTCGAGCTGCGCGATGAATTCGACGTTACGCACAAACTGTGGCCGGTGTCCGATCCGGTTTTTATCCGGCGCATACAGAAGGAAATGGCTGAGAAGAAACTGCTGATCGCGGACGGGCATCATCGTTACGAGACGGCTCTAAATTACCGCAACGAATGCCGCGAGCGAACGGAAAAAGACGGCGTTCCGCGCGACCGGATGGCGGCGCACGAATTCGCGATGATGACGTTTATCAACACGCATTCGAAAGGCTTGACGATCCTTCCCACGCATCGCGTGGTCCGGAATGTGGCGAACTTCGATTTCGAACAGTTCCGAAAAGCGGTGGACCCGTATTTCGACTGGTATTCGTATCCTTTCGCGGATGCAGAGGAACAGAGGGCGGAGCTCGCGGAATTCCGTAAGGATTTCGAAAGCGTGAACCACGGGCGCCGCGGCATCGGAGTTTATCCCGGAGGCGGCGCGTTCTATTTGTTTTTGCTACGGCGCGACGTTGATCTTGAAAGTTTGCTGCCGAATATATCCGAGGCGCAGCGTGGTCTGGATGTGGTGCTGCTGCACCGGCTGATCCTCGAAAAAGGGCTAGGGATTACGGCCGAAGCGGTGACGGCGGAAAAAAATGTTAGCTACGAACGAGAGATGGATGCGGCGATCGCAGACGTCGACAGCGGCGGAACACAAGTGGCGTTCTTGTTGAACGCGGTACGCGTGAAGCAGATGGGCGATATTGCGCTGAGCGGCGACGTGATGCCGCAGAAATCCACGGACTTTTATCCGAAGCTGCTCAGCGGACTGACTGTGTATCGCCTGACAGGCACGCTAGAAGTATAAGCCGAAGGAAAAGAAGCGCGGCCCCTCTTGCAACGGGCCGCGCTTCGCAGAGATGTTTGAAAGAACTTGCTACTTAAAGCTGGCGACCGCGAGGGCTTCGTTATCGTAGGTGTCGAAGACGGTCATCAACTTCGTTACCTGCAGGACTTCCTTGAACTTAGTGCCCAGGTTTGCAAGCTTGAGCGTGGCACCCTGCGAACGCGCGCTGTGGAAGGTGGCCACGAGCGTGCCGAGCCCCGCGCTGTCGATGTAGCTTACCGTCGACAGATTGAGAACGATCTTCTTTTTTCCAGCGGCGAGCAAGCTCTTTACTTTTTCGCGAAACGCATTGCTTTCTTCGCCCAGCACGATGCGTCCCTCAATCTCGATCACGGTGACGCCATTCACATCCCGGTCCGTCATTCTCAGTGCCACGTTCTCGCCTCCTCAAAAAGCTCAAAAAATCGTGTGTCTAAATGTTGCCCGGAAGAAACCGCGTTCGCTGCCGATGGGCGACGGGTTCGCTCCCTAAATATAATCCGAACAGGACATATAGTAGCCGCAAGACGAGCAAATCAACTTGCAGCGTTGCGGCACCAAACGGCTGGAGCAGCGGGGACAGTACTCGGAAGGTGACTCCGCGTGCTGACCCTGGGTCTCTCGAGTAACGCCGTTCGACTCCGATGCGTGGGCCGGTGGTGAAGACGGTTCGGGCTGTGCCATCCCTGGACGTCCTTCGGACAAATGTTTATAGCACACTCCCAGCACGGGGAAAAGCAATCGTGAACCGTGGGAAAGTGTGCTGGCGACGATTCATGCGATTCGAGCAGTTGGTTCGAGCCGCATTCTTAGACACCGAGGAATCAGTTCCGTGCCATTTCTACAAAGCATGGATTGCGGGCTGGGGCGCGGTGGATGTAGATTGCTTCAAATCCCATGGCAACCGGTCGCGTGCGCCTAGCGTCTGATACTGTGACGGAAGAACGGGAGGTGGCCGTGAATAGGACGCTTCAATTCGCGTTAGCTGCAGCGCTTCTTCTCGCAGTTCCTTCTCTCGTTCGGGCACAGCGGGCCGTACGCGTGAGCAGCTCAACGAGTGCGCGCGCGCGATCTGGAGTTGTCCATGCGGGATCGGCTCACGCTACCGCCGGTCGCAAGGCGCCGCGAGCCAGGGCAGCAGATTCTTCCGCATCTTTTGGCGATCCTCTTACGATCCAGCAGCTCCTCGATCCCTTTCCGGGATTTGGCTTCGACTTCGAATTTCTCAATTCAGTCGACCGGGATCTGGCGATTAAAGCGCTGATCGATCCGATCACGGAGCAGCGCCTGGCACTCGCAGAACGGCTTCAGAGGAGATCGTCAGGATTCGGATCTTCGGGCTTTTTTCTACTGGATGGTGGAGGAGCATACGCTATTCCGCCCGGCTCTGACGCGACTGACCAGACGCAGAGCGCCGAGCAGAAACCTCAAGTAATAGTCGTGCAGATGCCAGCGTCGCAGCAGAAGGGTGAGGAGTCCGCCGGTCTCGAAGCTCCCGAGTCAGCGTCACTGCCCGACGTTGGCGAGTTCACTCTTGTTTTGCGAAATGGCTCTCGGATTCAAGCTGTAGCGTTTACGCGCAGAGATGACAAGATCATCTACATCACGCCTTCCGGCGGACGGCGCATATTGGCGGTCTCGGACCTCGACACCGATTCTACCGAGCGCACGAATCAAGAAAACGGAACTCCGTTGCAGCTTTCCCTTTAGACCGTCCTGTTTGAACCCAAATTAAAGTGGCGAAGTGCACTCTCTGCGCTAAGCGCCAGAGCGGCGAACAGGTTCGGGCATGTAAAGGCCGGCATCGGCGGGAAGACCGGCACGCTCGAATTGCACCGTGGTGTGGGTGATGTGGAAGTCGTGCGCGAGAACATCCTTGATGCCGCCGAGAATTTTTTCGCTATCTTCCATGTGCATATCGGGAATGCGGATGTGGCAGGAGAGCGCGTTGAGATCAGTGCCGAGGGTCCAAATGTGAATGTCGTGGACTTCCTGAACGCCTTCAACGCGTAACATCGCTTTGGCGACTTCTTCAAGGTGAATACTCCTCGGCAACCCTTCGAGAAGGATGTGGCTGCTTTCCAGAAGAATTCCCCTGCTTGACCACAAGACCATTCCGCCGATTGCGACGCCAATCGCAGAATCGGCCCAAGTTGCGCTGGTCCAACGGATCGTCAAAGCGCCCGCCATGATGGCGACGTTGGAGAGAGAATCGAAAAGGTTGTGAAGCCAAACGGCGCGCAAATTCAAATCGCGGCGTCCGCCGTGCACTGCGAGCGTGATTCCGCCGTTTACCACCAGAGCCGCTAGCGAAACCCAAAGCATGATTCCCGTCTGTACTTCGACAGGCGCCCGAAGGCGCTGGATCGATTCGTAAATGAGAAAGACTGCGACTAATGCGAGCAACATCGAATTCACAAAAGCGGCTAATATTCCCGCTCTATGGTAGCCGTAGGTCTTCTCTTCCGTCGGAGGACGCCTAGCCCAGCGAGTGGCGAGCCATGAAATGACCAGGGTTGGAACGTCCGTGAGATTGTGGATGCCGTCGCTGACAAGAGCGATGGAGTGTCCTGCATAGCCGGCAACAATCTCAACTGCGACTAGCGCAAAGGTTGCGACAACCGCTGTCCCGAGAATTGCAGTCATCTGCTGGCCCGCGCCATGAGAGTGGGGATGCGAGTGAGCGCCGTGCCCGCCGACGCCATGTGCATGAACGTGCATCGATCAAATTCTACCGCAGTGGGGTCCAGGACAGAGCATCGAGCGTTGAAACTTGCCGGAAGCGGCATCAGTCTAATGGGAATGAACGCGGCGGACGAAACCCAATTGACTTCGCTCGCCGCACCTGCCTACCATGACAACGGTTTCGGTCTTGGTGCACAAAAAAGGGCGTTTGGGCGACGCTCGCGATTCGCCCGGCGATGACGCATAACATTGCCAAATTGACGTTTTGGGGAGTGCGGGGTTCCACTCCTACGCTCGACCGCGAGACTTGGCGCTACGGTGGAAACACGCCTTGCCTCGAACTAACGGCGCCGGGTGGAACGAAGTTCATCCTCGATTGCGGGACGGGATTGAGGATGCTGGGTAATCACTGGACGCAAGCGCACCCCGGGCACCAAATCGAAGCTCACGTTCTAGTTACGCATTACCACTGGGATCACATTCAGGGCATCCCATTCTTTTATCCGTTTTTCGAGGCGCAAAACAAATTTCACTTCTACAGCTTTGAATCGAAATTCCTAGGTCCGAACAGTCTTCGAAAAGTATTCGAAGCTCAGCTCGCCAGCCCTTATTTTCCCGTGGACGCGAGCATCATGAGTGCAGCGCGCACTTTCCGCGAGGTGACGGGCGGCGAGCAATGGGAAATTCATGGCACGCGGATCACGGCCTGCTCGCTGAATCATCCTCAGGGATGCCTGAGCTATCGCCTCGATACAACCGCCGGTTCAATCGTTTACGCCACGGATAACGAAGCGGGCGTTCCGGAATTTGACCGTAACCTGAGGAAGGTGGCCCAAGGAGCGGACGTTTTGATTTACGATGCGCAATATTCCCCCGAGCAACTTGCTTCGAGCCGCAAAGGGTGGGGGCATTCCAGCTGGCTCGAGGGAGTGAAAATAGCGCGCGATGCAAAAATCCGAAATCTCGTTCTGTTTCACCACGATCCCGATTCCAAGGACAAGACTGTGGACGGATTCTTGTCGGCAGCCAGGCAGGAATTCCCCGCTACGTGGGCCGCAACCGAAGGGATGAATATCACGCTGAGCGATCGCGGCGTTGCCATCGAGATGCGCGAATCGCGCGCGGGACAGCGTCGACGACTGCGGTTCGGAGCAACGGTCAGCGGCCAAGCCGTGGATGGCACAGCGTTCGAAGAGAAGGCCACGGTTCGCGACATCAGCCTGCAGGGGGCTTATCTCGCCCTAAACCACTTACCGCAGCTGCAATCGGAGTTGCGCGTCGTGATCGAGGCCGCCGGCGACCCTGCGCATTCAAGCCCACTGAGTCTCCGCGCCACCGTTGTCCACTGCTCTCCCGGCCGAGAAAAACATTTGAACGGGGTCGGCGTCGTCTTCATCGAAGAAACCGAATTAGGCACGCCTCGCGATTAATATGGCTTGGTTGCTGTACCGACCGACCGCTGCTTTCCGCCCGATCGCCGCTGCCTGTGATAGCCGCGTTCTCTAGGCCGAGATGTCACAACTTTTCCCCGGCGGCTCAACGGCGCTTTGAGACCGCCAGCGATTCAACATTCCAGAGCAAATCGCTTACTGCAGTGGGTTCAAGTTTGCCGAGCAGAGAACCCCGGCTGGGGCCGGCGGAGCACCGGTCGGATCGAACGTGATGACGCCGGACGCGTCAGAGCAGAAGCTGCGCTGACCCGTTGTACCTACGGTCATGGGGACAGCGGTCACAACGTAGCCGTCTGTGAAGCCCGGGGTGCAACCGGCCGGAGCGGCGACAACAGCCACTTGGCCAGGTATAAGATTGAAGTTGAAGCCACTCTTCTGTCCGCTTGATACAACTTCATCAAGCAATTCAGCGTTCTGGCAGCTAACGACTCCAGTGCCGCCAAGAACCGCCAGGGTCGGAGGAAAGCCGTCTCCATACGTCGAGTTGAACATTACGGCTGCGGTGTTCATCGTGCGAATCGAACCTACGGCGGAGGCTTCATTCGCCGCCATGCGGGAACGAAGCAAATTTGGAATCGCGATGGCCGCGATGATCAAGATGATCGCGACGACTATTAGAAGCTCGATTAGTGAAAAGCCTTTTTCGCGCTTGCTCATTTCGTTTCTCCTCGCTTCTGAATGAAGCGCCAACGTTACGAAACAAGTTTCGGACGAGCGCCCGCCCGCGACAATGGTCTGAAGAGTTCAATTATACGCACCACTTTTCATAGTACGTTCAGTACATTTGAGCTATGCCGGGCTCTAATTGTGGTACTTGTGGTTGGTACCCGACCGGCGAGGCCGGCGGATGTTAACTTATTATAGATAAACGGGATACTGATGACCGTCGGCTGAATCTCGGCGCATGCGGCCCGTAGAATCGACCCGACGCCTATTGCCATGGCCGCTCCGCCTGGCTTGCTGGAACCGGCGGTTAAGGGCTAGACGCCGTCGTTGAGCTTGGTGATTTGCGCGTCAAGATCGGCAAGTGCGCGATTGAGTTGTTCGCGGTATCGCGGGTCGGTGCTCGCCTGCAGGTCCTTCTGTACGCGCGAGCGGGACAGAAGGAGCACCTGCCTCCGCCGGTGAGATTCCACCTGTGCTGGGGTCAACTGCTTGTTAGGCCTTTTGTTGCCTTTATCTTCTAAATCTTGAACCTGGGCTTCAACCGACTTACTTTCCCATCCTCTAGCCATGGCAAGAATCATACAGCGTCGTCAAGTTCTCGCGGCGAGATATTTGAATAATTTCTAGAAAAGAAACGATTCATGCTGAAGAGCGGCGTTCCAGTACACTTTGGGGCGAAGGAGCGGCCATGAAATTTGACGCGATTGTGATTGGTTCAGGGCAAGGCGGCAACCCGCTTTCGTACGGACTTGCGGATAAGGGATGGAAAGTCGCACTAGTGGAACGGAATCAGCTCGGTGGAACCTGCGTGAATACCGGCTGCACACCGACGAAGACGATGGTGGCATCGGCGCAGGTGGCGCATTATGCACGCAACGCTTCGCGCTGGGGCGTGCTGGCTAAAGAAGTGACTGTCGATCTCGCCGCGATTTTGGCGCGGAAGAACAAGGTAGTCGAGGGCTTTCGCGCCGGCCACGAGCGCAGTGTTGCAAAACGCCCCAATCTGACTCTCTTCAGGGGGCACGGAAAGTTTGTTTCGCCGCATGAGGTTCAGGCGGGAAACAACATTCTCGAAAGCGAACGAATTTTTATCGACACCGGCACACGGCCTGTGCAGCCGCCAATTCCCGGCCTCGAGTCAGTGACTTATTTCACCAACGCTAGTTTGATGCAGATTCAGGAGCTTCCAAAACATTTGATCGTGATCGGAGGTGGTTACATCGGGCTCGAATTCGGGCAAATGTTTCGACGGTTTGGCAGCCGCGTAACGCTGATTCACAAGAGCGACAAAATTCTCGCGCGCGAAGATCCGGACATCGTGGCGGAACTGCAGAAGGCACTCGAAGCCGAAGGGATCGCATTTCAGTGTGGCGCGCGTACAACGCGAGTTACCAGCGCGCGCGGCGAAATTTCTGTGACGATCGAAACGAAACAGGGCTCGACCACGCTCGCTGGGTCCCACCTTTTAATCGCCACGGGGCGACGGCCGAATACGGACGATCTCGGCCTCGAAAAGTCAGGCGTACAGAGCGACGTGCTCGGCTACATCAAAGTGAACGGGCGGCTCGAAACGAACGTTCCGGGCATCTGGGCCCTGGGAGACGTGAAAGGCGGTCCTGCGTTCACGCACATTTCCTACAACGACTATCAGGTCGTGTGGGGAAATCTAATCGAAGGCAAGAATTTGACAATTGAGAATCGCCATGTGCCGTACGCCTTGTTTACTGACCCACAGCTCGGCCGCGTGGGCATGACAGAAACCGAAGCTCGCACATCGGGACGAAAACTGAAAATCGGAACGTACCCAATGGCCAGCGTAGCCCGCGCAATCGAGCGTGTTGAAACCGCCGGCGTGATGAAGATCGTCGTGGACGCAACAACCGACCGAATTCTGGGCGCCGCAATTCTAGGAGCAGAAGGCGGTGAGACCGTTCAAATTCTCGGAATGCTAATGCTCGCGGGCGCGCCGTACACGGTGCTCAAGGGAGCAGTCTACATCCATCCAACGCTTGCCGAGGGCTTGTTCGGGCTTATGGAAAGCGTACGGCCAGTGAATTGAACAGCTACTCTGAGCAAGACGTCACGACGCCAATTGCATCATCCTGCGTGCGCGAAGGTCTGCACGATCGTGGACCGGTCGACGGGTTCCACTGCCACGCCATCGCGGAATCCGACGAAGCGTCCTGATACGGCCGGAACGCGCTCACCGGGCACGATAATCCCCACCAGGTTCAACGGATCGGTCGCTGAGATCGTAATCGTCTGGCCAGTCGCTCCCTGGGAGCGCGTCGCACGGAGTGATTCAACGGCCAGCGGCAATGCGAACTGTTCACCAAGAAATCCGCTGACGAATCTTCCGCCGCGCACTTCTCCGCGGTCTTCGAGCCTTCTGAGAGCCATCAGCACCTCGCGCCACCGAGGCAGGATGGATTCCCGCGTCAAGACTTCGCGGAACACAACTCCGTAGCGATTGAGGAGCATGCGGCAGACTGCTTCGAGAGCGGGGCCGCGGCTGTCCGTTTCGGCAGCGGAAGGGTCGGGATCGAGCAAAGACCAGCGCCCGGAACTGTGCCGCGGCCGCGAACTGCGTCCGTGGCCGTGGCCGGAGCGGCGCTTGGGATCAATCAACGCACGCAGGTTGTCAAAACCATCCGCGGTGATAATCCCGGCGGCAACCATCTCCCAAAGTGCTGACTCAATTTCCGATTTTAGTTTGCCGGTACCACGGACGATGTCCGCGAAGAACGAAGCGCCACGATGCTTCAGAAATTGCAGCACCTCGCGCGCGCCGGGGCTCAGAACGCTCGCTGGATCGCCCATGGAAGATTTGTTGTGACGCGCGACCATCCAATCGGCGTCATCGCGCACGAAAAACGTGATGGGCGCGATGCTGCTCGGCACGACGCGACGAGTGCCCGCAACGGAATCGTCAAGAAATGCGGGGTGTGGCGAAAGGCGGCCCCATCCGACGA
>Ga0210401_10003271_pt1 | contig 17387 bp, 16 predicted proteins | sample IncBWH32MmetaG_FD_150866 | JGI IMG/M metagenome (GOLD analysis project Ga0210401, IMG submission 150866) | Forest soil microbial communities from Barre Woods Harvard Forest LTER site, Petersham, Massachusetts, United States - Inc-BW-H-32-M | ecosystem: Environmental > Terrestrial > Soil >... | reverse complement strand
GATCAGGATGGCAAGGAATTTGGGCTGGGCGGACGCACGGCTGTCTCATTCTGCCGGTGCGGGCATACCGGGAATTCCCCCTTTTGCGACGGCACCCACAAGCGAAATGGCTTCGCTTCCATCGTGGAAGCCCGTGATTTACCCCCAAAACCCTAAGAAACACTGACTCAAAGCAGATTGAGACTGTCTCAGTATGAGACTTTGCCTACTTTCGGCACGTTAGTGCCTAAACCCCTGCTAACTCTCTGGATACATTAGCGATAGTGTTTCAATTAAGAACTGAGACGAAGGTCTTGTTGTCTCGTTTCCAGTCTCAGGCCTTGCCCCACTTTTTTGTTCCCGTTCATAAACCTTGTATTTTCATAATTGTACAATTGCTCCGCTGACCGACGGAAAAGGGCATGGACGTGCTATTTCCCGTCCTGTCCGGTTTTCTCCGGCAATTGGGGGTTGTTTTGGGCGATAGGGGGCAAATCACAGGGTTCTTCCGCAAAGACCGCGGAAATCTGCCCATCCTCGCCTATGGCGTTCTCGGAGCCATCTACCTCCTCCTCGTTTATTATTCCCGGCAATCTCATGCGTTTGGTGCGCCCAGCAATTACTTGTACCTGGAAGTGGGCGGCTCGTTGCTCTGCTTCTGTTACGCCGCGAACGCGCTGGTTCGCTTCCGCGGCACGCATGATCGCATCGCCCTGATCCTCGCATTTGGGTTTGTCCTTTCCGGAATGATCGAGACGATCGGTTATTTTGGCCTGAACAATCTCTTGCGCTCGGGCACGGTGGCGCTCTCGCATGTCCCGATGGGCTGGATGGTCGGGCGCACGATGCTTGCGGTGCTGCTGCTGGCGGCGCTCGCCGTGGAAAAATTTATCCCGACGGCGCGGCAACCCAGCCGCGAAACCGCCGGCGCGCTTTTTGTGGTGGCCGCCGCTGCGTACATCACCAGCGCTGCATTCATGGCCGCTCCAGCAACGCCTGTGGCCCAGGCGGGGGCATTTTTCTCGCGTCCCTGGGAACTTTTGCCCGGCGGACTGTTCGCGATGGCCGCCCTGTTTTTCTACAAGCGCTATCAGGCGGAAAAGAAAAATGAGAGCGACGCTTCGCTCTACGATTACTCGCTGTTTCTCGTCGCGCTTCTGAATGCCGCCTGCCACGCCGCGGCACTATTTTCGCAGCGCCTGTTCGATGGTCCTTTCTTTTTCGCGGAGCTGAACAAAGTGGCCAGCTACGCCATCATGCTGGGCGCCGCGCTGATTGACCAGGCTCGCCTGTTCGACCAGGTGCGCTCCATGGCGGTCAGCGATCCGCTGACGGGTCTCGCGAATTACCGCCGCTTGATTGCCGTGATTGAATCGGAGCTTGACCGCTCGCGCCGGACGCAGCGGCCCTTCAGCATCGTGCTGCTGGATATGGACGGCCTGAAGGCCATCAACGACCGCTACGGGCACCTTGTCGGCAGCCGCTCGCTGGTGCGACTGGGAAAAATCTTGAAACTTCATTCGCGCGCCATCGATCTACCGGCGCGCTATGGCGGAGACGAATTCGCGCTGGTTCTGCCCGAAGCGCCGAAGGAAATCGCGTCCCGCGTATCCGGCCGCATCCGCGAGCGCTTGTCGCTGGAAACCGAGGAGCCCCCGCTTTCCGTAAGCGCCGGAATTGCCGCGTATCCCGAGGACGGCGACTCCGCTGAAAAGCTTCTGGGCGCTGCCGACCGCGCGCTCTACCGCATGAAGCACCGTGGCAACGGCAATCCAATAAATTCCATCACGCGCATCGCCGCGTGCCTGTGAGGATGATGAAAATGTCCTCCAGGAACATTCACCCTTTCAACCGCCGCGAAAACCGCATTCCGATGGAGATTCCCGTCGTGCTCGACGGCCATAGGCAGTTGCCCGGCATGGAAGCGACGTTTACGGAAAACGTCAGCGCCAAGGGAGCCCGCGTGGTCAGCGTGCGGCGCTGGGAAAAAGGTGCGCCGCTGGTGCTGGCGTCGCGCACGGGAGAATTTCGTTCTGAAGCTCGGGTGGCCTACTGCCATCCGCTGCGTGGCGACGGCTTCGCGGTGGGGGTGGAGTTTCTCGAAACAAAAGGACGATGGGTAGTCGAATCTACAAATTAGCTTGACGGAATCCGGCGAGCGGACAGGAGGGAACTGCTGGAACATTCTTACAGGGAAAACATTACTAGCGCAAAGTTTGTAGGTAAAAGCGCCGCACAGGAGGTAAAGGACCTGTTCGGCGCTTTTGCTTTTTGGCTTCGATGCTTGCGGCACAACGTAGGTAAATTTCAAGCCAACTCGATGATCCCTTTGGATTCGATTCGAGTTGTCCCGTTTCCCTCCGCCCAACTCTTAACTTTGGTTCCTTCCAACGGAACATTCGGAGTTCGCTGTATACTCGAAAGCTGCCATTTGATCGCTATCGCGCGGAGGATTCCCGTTGAATATTCTTGTGACCGGCGGCGCCGGGTACATCGGAAGTATCTGCTCGGAGGTGTTGCTCAGCCGCGGCCATCGCGTAATCGTCCTGGATAATCTGCAGGAGGGGCATCGAGCGGCCGTGCCGCCCTCCGCCGTTTTTGCCGAAGCGGACCTGGCCGACCGCCAGCAAGTCGAGAAAGTGTTCGCCACCCAAAAGATTCACGCAGTGATGCATTTCGCCGGCGAAGCGCTGGTGGCGAAGTCAGTGCGCGAGCCCAGCACATTTTATGCGGCGAACGTCGGCTGCGGCGTAAACCTGCTGGATGCGATGGTGCGCCATGGCGTGGACAAGCTGATTTTTTCGTCCACCGCGGCGACGTACGGAGAGCCGGAAGTTGTGCCCATCCCGGAGGACCACCGGCAATCGCCGATTAATCCGTATGGAAAATCCAAGCTGAGGTTTGAACAGATTCTTGCGGATTATCGGGTCTACACCGGACTCAAATATGTCACTGTGCGCTATTTCAACGCGGCCGGGGCCAGCGAGGAACGCGGCGAACATCATCGCGTGGAAACGCACCTGATTCCCAGGGTTTTGGATACGGCGCTCGGCAACTTGCCGGAGATGGAAATTTTCGGATTCGATTATCCGACGCCGGATGGAACCTGCGTGCGCGATTTCGTTCACGTTCTGGATATCGCGGATTCCCACGTTCTGGCGCTGGAAGAGATCGATCGCGTGCAGGGCGAGGCTTTCAATGTGGGCACCACCAGCGGCTACTCAAATCTGCAGGTGGTGCAGGTGGCCGAGAAGATTGCCGGCCGCAAAGTGGCGCACAAACTTTCTGCGCGGCGCCCGGGCGATCCGGCGACTCTTGTGGCCAGCAACGAGAAGCTGAAGCGGATGTTGGGATGGGAGCCGAAGCACTCCTCGCTGGAAGCCATCATCCAGTCGGCGTGGGACTGGCGAAAGAAATTTCCTCACGGATATCCGGACTAATCCGCGCGACGAAAGTGCACTGACGGCGGGAAAGGGAAGTGTTCTGCGCCGGCGCTTCTACTTCTTTTCTCGCGGGGATTGTTCGACGAGTTCGCCCAGTTTCGTGTACTTGAGCCAAACCGTGTGCGCCGCCGAGTGCGCGATCAGCAATCCCCGGTAGCCATCCAGAAATCCGCCCCCGAGCACAAAATATCGAATCCACGCCCAGGGTGTGGCAAACCATTTCGCCGCACGCCAGCGGCGGCGCCCGCTTTCGAACATTGCGCGCGCGGATAGCGTGGAATACTCGTCGCTCTTCTCTCGCTGCTCCTGAAGATTGCGGACGGTGTAATGCAGCAGGTCGCCGCGCAAGCGTCCCGGCGAACCCGGGAACTGAAGCGACTCATGGATCGCGCCGGAAAAGCGGGCCTGGCGGCGATCGAATAGGCGCCGCTGCCAATCCGGATACCACCGGGAATGGCGAATCCAGGCGCCGAGAAACCATGCCAGCCGGGCCATCTCATAAACGGGAAACTGCGGCGGCGCGGCCTTCCATTCCAGGATCGAAGCCCGCAATTCGTCGCTAAGTTCTTCATCCGCGTCCAGCAGCAGAATCCAATCTGCGCTCGCCTGCGCGGCGGCAAAATTTTTCTGCTCCGCGTAGTTGGTCCACGCGCGCGCCAAAACTCGTGCCCCCGCCGACCGGGCAATTTCCAGCGTTGCGTCCGTGCTGCCCGAATCCACCACCACAATTTCATCGGCGATTCCCTCAACCGATTTCAGCAGGCGCGGCAGGTCGTGCGCTTCATTGAGGGTGATGACGCAGATGCTTAAACGGTTCATCTGTGGTTGGAGTACCTGCTTGCCCGCGCCAGTATCTCACAGGCTCCGCGGGCCACGAGGTGCGAGCCGGAGATCGCGTCCAGTGGGGGTTGTTACTTTGGCCGTAACGTCACGCGAATCACGCTGCTGCCAATGCGGAAGATCGCGCCCTCTTGCAGCAAGACCGCGCGCGCGCGTTCGCCCTCAAAAAAAGTGCCGTTGGTCGAATCAAGATCCTTCAAGTTCACATGGCGTTCTCGGACTTCGATCACGCAATGGTGGCGGGAAATTTCCGGATCTTCCAGCGCGATGTCCGCGCCCTTGCGGCCGATCACGGTGCGCGCTTTGCTCAGCGTGAAACTCTTGTTTGCCTCGGGCCCGCCTTCAACCGTCAGGATCACCTCAAGGTTTTCCGGAAGGCGAAGTCCATCGTCTACCGCGAGCAGCCTCAGCCGCTGGGTGGAGGCGTCCGCCCGCGCGAATGAGGGCATGGGCGAAATGACCACCGTCTGATCCACGCTGCGCTTGATTTCAACAATCGTTGTCAGTCCGCACTTGGTGCACTTGAAGCTGACCTTGGGATGCTTGGCCACGGCATCGTCGTTCAGCAGGTGCTGCTGGCCACAATGGATACAACCTGTCTGCATCCTTCAAAATTACCATGAGACGATTGCGCGTGCCCCAGACAACGACGACGGGCCTTGCGGGAAGGGTTACCCGCCGGACCTCCAGCGCTCCTCACTTATGCTACGATTGAGGTTTCCAAATCAGGCGGGAGAGTGCTTGTGTCCGACCATATTTCGCGCAAAGAACTGAAACATGATCGAGTCCGGGAATCGATTGAGCATGGAGCCGAGGCGGTCCTTTCTCACACTCGCATTGCCTCGATTGTGCTGCTCGTCGCCATTGTTTTTCTGGCCGGGTATTACGGCTGGAAAATTTACAACGATCGCCAGACGACGCAGGCCCAGGCGGCGCTCGACGACGCCATGAAAATTTTCAACGCGCCGATCCTGCTCCCCGGCCAGCCAAGCCTGCCCGGAGAGATTTCCTACGTGGATCCGGCGCAACGCTCGCAGGACGCGGAAGTCCGCCTTGCCGCCGTCGCCGCCAAATATCCGCACACTCCTCCTGGCCGGCTGGCGCGCTACTATTCCGCCCTTTGTTTGATGGATCTGGACAAGCTCAATCAGGCATCCGAGGAGCTCAAGAATCTCGAGACCGGTTCGGATAAGGAACTCGCCTCATTGGCCAATTTTCAGAAAGCGCTGATCGCCGAGCGTACCGGAAAGAACGATGAAGCTATCCCGATTCTCCGCGCCCTCTCCGACTCGGGTTCTATCCTGGTTCCGAAGCCGCTCGTGCTCCTGGAACTGGCGGGCATCCTTCGCCAGACGAATCCCAAGGAAGCTATCACCCTGTACGGGCAAATCAAGAAGGATTATCCGAATACCAGCGTCGCCGATGAGGCCGACCGCGGACTGGGCGCGCTCGCTCCGCAATCCTGACCGGTCCGTCTCCCGCCTGACTTCCGGAGGTTTCGGCGATCGAAACGCTTCGCACATACGCTACCTGGGCAGTGGACTCGGCAGCCTCCCGCGGCCGCCGGTTTCCTGAATCCATGCATGCCTACCGGAGCGAATACGCGCGCGACCGCGACCGCATCATCCATGCCCGCGCGTTCCGGCGGCTCGAGGCGAAGACTCAGGTATTCAGCACGCGCTTCTCCGACCACTTTCGCAATCGTCTGACCCACACGCTCGAAGTCGCGCAAATTGCCCGGACCGTCGCGGCTGCCCTGCGCATCAACACGGATCTGGTCGAGGCGCTGGCGCTGGTCCACGATATCGGCCACCCGCCTTTTGGCCACGCCGGAGAACGGAAACTCGACGAGCTGATGCGCGCGCACGGCAGCGGCTTCGATCACAATCTGCACGCGCTGCGCATCGTGGAGCACTTCGAGCACCGCTACATCGGTTTCGACGGCCTGAACCTGACGTTCGAAGTGCGCGAAGGCATCGTAAAACATTCGCGGGATTACTCCGCTACCGCGCATCCGGAATTATCCGAGTATCTGCTGGACCTGCGGCCGCCGCTGGAATCGCAACTCATCGACTGGGTCGACGAAATCGCCTACAACTCCGCCGATCTCGACGACGCGCTGGAAGCCAACCTGCTCGACCTGGATACACTCCGGGACGAAGTGCCGTTTTTTGCCGATTTCTACGCCAGGATCGAGGCGGCGCATCCCGCCGCCCGCACGCGCCTGAAATTCAACGAAGCCCTGCGCCACGTGATCGATCATCTCGCGAGCGACCTGATCATCAACACCGAAACGCTTGTCCGCGAATCGGGGGTTCACACCTCGGAGGATATCCGGCGCGCGCCCCGGCGGCTGGCGCGATTCAGCGAAACGGCCCGCGCACAGAACGCCCAGCTTAAAGGCTTCTTGTTCGCGCACATTTACAATCACCCGCTTATCACGGAGGATTCCACGCGTTCCGTTGCCTGCCTGGCCGAATTGTTTGGCTATTATCTGGAGCGGCGCGGATCGATGCCCGAATCGCAGGAACACGCGGCGGACCAGATTCCGCGTCACCTTGTAGTCTGCGATTACGTCGCCGGGATGACCGACCAGTTCCTGCTCCGCCAGCATCACGAACATTTTGGCACTGCGGCGAGGAACGCCCCGCCTTCTCTTGCGTCCTCATAGCGGCTAGAATCAAACCGTTTCTCGGGAGATCCGACTATGCTCGTTCGCCGGCAGCTGCTCTTGATGGCCCTCCTGCTCTGGTTCCCTGCCGCGACCTTTTCGCAAATTCCCGGCCTCGCCACCGCGCAGCCGGCGCCAGTGGCACAGCCGGTGCCCGCGGTCCCGCCGGATCCGCTGGGCCGCGAAACGCCGCGGGGAACCCTGGTGGGATTCATCAAAGCGGCCCAAGAAGAGCATTACACCCTCGCGGTCGAATATTTCCAGCCATCGCCGGTCCGCCGGCGCCGTTCGGAACAGGATGACGAAGAGCTTGCTGCGCAACTGCTGACAATCTTAAATCAAAAATTTGCTGGCTCACTGGAACTCACAAGCCGCGACCCGCTGGGACGCCTGGATGACGGCTTGCCCCCGGACCAGGAAAGAATCACAAGTGCATTGGGAGCGAGCGATAAGTTTCCCATCCAGATGATTCGCCTCGAGGATGAACATGGCCGGAAGCTTTGGTATTTTTCGCGCTCCACGCTGGATCACGTTCCGGAAATGTACGATTCGCTGACGTTCCCGGAAATGGAGAAGAAGATTCCGGAAACATTGGTATCGCACCGGCTGTTGTTCATGCCGCTCTGGCAGTGGCTCGCTATTCTGATTTTTCTGCCGATCATGCTGCTGGCGGGCCGCCTGATCACGATGTTGATTTTCTTCGTGGTCAGCCGGGCGCGGAAATCCAGGAACAAACCCCCGCTGGCGCCGCAGAAATTTTTTCAGGTGGATCCGATCACGCTGACGATCGCGATCATTTCGCACTACATCTTTGTCGGCTACATTGGCACCTCGTTGTTATACCGGCTTTATTACCGCCACCTTGTCTGGGTTTTCCTGGCGTTCGACTTTTACTGGATCCTCACGCGCATCACCCGGGCCATTTCTTCGGGGATCGGCGCCAGCCTGACGAAACGCGGGATGCTGGCGGAGCGGTCCATCGTTTCGCTGATCCGGCGCTTTATCGAAGTTTCGATTTTTCTGCTGGTGTCGCTGCTGGTGCTCAAGAATCTTGGGGTGGATGTTTCCACGGCAGTCGCCGGCATTGGAATCGGCAGCCTTGCCCTGGGCCTGGGCGCGCAAAAAACATTTGAAAACCTGTTCGGCGGGGTTTCCGTTCTTTTCGACAAGGTCATTCAGATTGGCGACACCTGCAAGATCAACAACCAGACGGGCGTCGTGGAAGATATCGGCTTGCGCTCCACCCGTTTGCGGACCGGCGAGCGCACCCTGCTTTCCATTCCCAATGGCACCATGGCGACGGCCGTGATCGAAAACTTGCGCTTCCGCGACAAATTCCTGTGCCAGCAGACCATCCGTCTGCGGTACGACCTTTCGCCGGATCATGTGCGCTATGTGCTTGGACAGATTCAGAATCTTTTGATTGAAGATCCAAAAGTGGAGGACGCATCCGCGCGCGTGAGGTTCTTACGCTTTGCCGAGTATGCACTGGAGGTGGAACTATATTGTTACATCTTGGAGCCGGAATATAACCAATATCTGGCGTCACAGGAACAACTGCTTCTGAAAGTAATGGATGCGATCGAGAAGGCAGGCGCCGTGGTGGCGTTGCCGACGCAAACCACATTTGTTACGCAGGATGCCTGGATTGATCCCCAGAAGGCGAAGGCGGCGCAGACAGCGGTCGAGAAGGCGCGCGATCCCGGCGTTCCCGGGCTCCGTGCCCAGCCGCCGTCGGACTAACCGCGGTCGCGCGGATCAGGCGTAGGCAATCTGGTTTCAAATTATTGCGCCGCGAAGGTGTTGCACGCTGCGATCGATCCGCTCTTTAACCCTTTGTTGAACCATTCCATGCGCTGCTGCGAACTCCCATGCGTGAACGTTTCCGGCTGCACGCGTCCGCGCGTCATCTGCTGGATGTGATCGTCGCCAACGGCCGCAGCCGCATGCAGGGCGGACTCAACGTCCCCCGCCTCCAGCAAGCCTCGTTGCTGCGTGGTGTGGGCCCAGATGCCCGCGAAGCAATCCGCCTGCAGTTCCGTCTTCACGGACAGGGGATTCGCCTCGGCAGGATTGCTTCTCTGCAATTGCTGCACCCGCTGTTCGATGCCGATGATCTTCTGAACGTGGTGGCCAACCTCGTGCGCCAGCACATAAGCCTGTGCGAATTCGCCTGGAGCGCCGAAACGCCTCTTCAATTCATCATAAAAACCCAGATCGATGTACACCTTTTCATCCGCGGGGCAATAAAAAGGTCCCGTGGCGGATTCGGCTCCGCCGCACGCGGATTGTGTGTGATTCCGGAACAGCACGAGTCTGGCGTGCCGGTAGGGAACTCCCTCTTGCTGCGGCAATAATTGCTCCCACGTCTTCTGGGTGTCGTCCAGGACGAAAGAGACGAATTGCACCAGCGGTTTTTCCGCTTCGTCGCGCGCGGGATTCGGCCGGTGGACCGTTGTGGCAACAGGCGCAGTGGTGCCTCCACCCAGCAGGGCAAAGAAGTTTTGTTTGAAGACGAGGCTCAGGATGAAGAGGACCACCACGCCGCCCAATCCGATGTGCATGCCTCCGAAGCCGAATCCCCCTCCGCCTCCGCCCCCATCGTCCTGGTCTCGGCGATCGTCAATATCGTCGCTCGTCCCGCCCGGTGTCCAGCGCATTGAATGCTCTCCTGTTTGAATCGAATCCGGATGGCGGTCTGGAAGGGCGACCGCTTGAAAATGCTATCATCCCCTTTGGTGAGGAGCCCCACCAAAGTGAAACTGTTCCCGTATGCTGGCCGAAAATCGGGAAACCGAGATCCGTCCTTCCAATACGATTATTAATTCTTCCTAATGACGACTTTTTTCCAGTTGATTTGGCCGCACGAAAACTGTATACATTTGATTAATTCGCTCGCATTATAGCTTCCTTGTCCCCGGTACTATCGTGAACTTGAGAATTCGTTTACATTGGTTTGCATGAATGCAGGCCAATCGGGTGGATATGCGCGCTTCCTTGTCGTCTGAGTCCAAAGTAGAACAGGGCCAGCCAACGGTTCCTTTCTCCAGTCGTGACCTCGGCGTCCTGATTCTCGTCTTTTTAGCTTATTTCCTATCAGCTCGGTTTGAGCTGCGTTTGATCCATTCCCAGACCTCCATGGGAGTGATCTGGCTTCCGCCCGGTATTGCCTTTGCCGCCTTTTTGTTGAAAGGCAACCGCGTCCTCCCCGCTATTTATCTGGCCTCCCTCTGCGTCGAACTAACCTCCTTTGTGCCCTCGATAGGGGCCCTGACCATCGCCGGTGGAAACGTGGCGGAAGTAATGCTGGGAGGCTACTTGGTCAACCGCTATGCGGAGGGCGCAAATGCCTTCTCGCGGCCGGTGAATGTCTTGCGGTTTTCAGTGATGGCGGGGGCACTGGCAACACTTGTCAGTGCGGTGGTAGGCACCACGGTTGTATGGGGCCCCGCCGGGTTCAGCCAGCCCAAAACGCTCACAATTTTTGCCGCTTGGTGGGCGGGGCATGCCCTTGGCGTGCTGGTTCTAACCCCATTCCTTATCTTGCTCTTGAACGGCAAGCACCAACCGCTGCACCTGAGCGAACTTCTTGAGATGAGCGCCCTGCTGGTGGGGCTTAGCGTGGTGTCCGTGGTTAGTTTCGGCCCGGCCGGAGTGTTCAGCGATAGAGTGGATACGCCTCTCTTCCTTTGTGTGCCGTTCCTGGTCTGGGCGGGGATTCGCTTTTGCCCGCTGGAGGCCGCGGGCGCCTGCATGGTTCTTTGTGGTTTTGCCACCTGGGGTTCTCTGCACGGATACGGGCCGTTCATAACCACAACGGCGATGCCACTCTCTCTAGCTGCGTATCTTTGCGTGGCCACCACGATGACGCTTACGGGTGCTGCCACAGTCGCAAACCAGCGCGAACTTTCCGAGAAACTTCTGGAGACGCTCTATCGGCTGGAAAAAACCAAGGACGTGGAGATCACGCGTCTTTCCTCGGAGATCGATTTCCTCCGCGACGAGCTGATTCGGCGGGTGCATGCCAAATCACATTCCAGGCGGAATCAGCAGATAACTCAGCAACCTTTTGAAAGCAACGAGGTAATCTGGTTTCTCGAGGCCGAGACGGAAAACATTCTCTACGTCAGCCCTGCCTACGAAGCAGTGTGGGGGCGGCCTCGCGAGGAGCTGGGCTGCGACGTCCACGCCTGGCTGGACGCCGTGATACCCGAGGATCGCGAGTGCGCCATCCAATTCATCGGCCAGGAGTTTCCGGGCGACCGCGTGGAAACCAGCTACCGCATCCGGCGGCCCGATGGCGCCATCCGCTGGATTTTTGATCGTGGGTTCGTCATACGCGACCCGGCCGGACGCCCGATTCGTTACCTGGGTCTGGCAAGCGACATCACAGAGTTGGTGCAGCAGGGCGAAGTTGTTCCCGCTCAGCTGGAGCACCGGTCCCCGAAAACCCTCGACCACGAGGCAGCATCAGATAATCTATCAAGGAGAATAAAGGAATGATCGGAGAACGGTTGCGGGACATCCGCAAAGAAAAGCAACTTTCGCAGGGAGATTTGGAAGAGCGCACTGGATTATCCCGGTGCTACCTCTCCCGAATCGAGAACGGCCACACCACCCCTTCCATCGAAACGCTTGAGAAGCTTGCGGGGGCGATGGGAGTACCCCTTTACCAGCTGTTTTATCAAGGCAATGGCCCCGCCAAGCCGCTGGTCATCCCCCGGAAAAAGGATTCACCTTCCGAGGAATGGGGCCTCTCGGGCAAATGGGGTGGCTTCCTCAATCGAATTCGGGGCTTGCTTGGGCAAATGGAAGAGGGCGATCGCAAGCTGTTGTTGGGCGTCGCCGTCAAACTGTCTCGCAAGAAATAGGGTTCGCAAACTCAGTATCGCGGGTTGCGCTCGATTCGCGATCTGAAGATTGAGCTGTCCGCCGGGAAACGGAATTTCCCGGCGAATTCCCCCCGCGGACTCACGGGGGCAGCATTATTTGGCGGCTTACGCGCTCCCTTGCCTCAGCGCAGGCATTCCAGTATCCACGCCCTTCACAGGTCGAAAAATTCCGCGTATGAGTCTTTCACCTGGTTCGTTGAACCGGGCATTGCATCGCTGTGTCCCACTCCCAACTTCTAGATTCCCATTTTCGAATGTGTTCCTTTTCACACAACCTCTCACCCAAATACGCCTTTGCGGGTTAGAATTCCTTCAACAAGTCCTCCCATGGGTCTGAAAACCGATCGCCGGAAGCAACTTCGAAAACGGCCGTTGAGCCTCGTCTATGTCGAGCTTCCCCCCTCCAACGGGGGGATGATGCGCGACCTCTCGGAGTACGGATTTTCGCTGCGTGCCATGATGCCTCTTCGGCAATCCGAAAAGATGCCGTTTTCCTTCGTGCTGGAGGCATCTGCCCGGATTGATGGAGAAGCAATTGTCGTTCGCATCGATGACGGCGGCCGCGTTGCCACACTCGAGTTTGCCGGGCTGGCTTCTCATTCCCGTGACCAGATTCATCGCTGGCTGGACAGGCACGAGGAGCCGTTATCGCCCGAGGCCACGCCAACCCAGCCGATGGAAACGAAGCACGCCTCGTTGACCGAGTTGCGCGCCCAGATTCGTGCGCCGAATCCGCCTACGTCGGAGCACCCCGCCGCCGAAGACGCATCGCCAGCTTCTCCACCAGAGCCGTCGGCGCCCCCCAGGACGGAACCTCCTCCCGCGCCGCTCCCATCGGCGGTGGAGAAAGTGTCTCCACCGGCACCAAGGGCCGCGAGATGGCCAGTTCCGGAGCCACCTCCATCGCCGGTTGCGGAAAGTCCCCTCTCGCCGCCCTTGCCCACGGCGATCACCACTCCGGATTCAGCGCTACGGCCTTCCGATGAGACGCCAGCACCTTTGCCGCGTGCGCAGGAGTCCACCAAAGCGCCTCTATTACCTCCGCTCCTGAAACTCTCTTCGGTCCGCCCCGGGCCGCAAGCCAATGAAGTTTCCGAAAGGCCTTCGGCTCCCGCGGCGGATTCAAAAACCGTCGCGGAGCCGCCGGCGGCGATTCAGATTTCTCTTCCGAAGACAGAGACACCGGCCTCGACGGGAAAGCAAATCTCCGAGCCTGTTTCCGCCCTGCCGGTTGCTCCCCGGCGAGTGCCGCCGCCGGCACTGGAGCCGCTATCTTCCTTCGAAGGGGAAACCGATTCGGAGTCCCCGGGCTGGATGGATAGTTTTACGCTCGGCCGCGCTATCGGGATCATGCTGTTTCTCACCCTGCTGGCCGGGTCCTATGTTTATCATCGCGAACTCGGGCAAGGGCTGATCTGGCTCGGTCACCAGATCGCCGGAGAGGATTCTCCAGAGAGTTCCAAACTCGCCCCGCCGGAGGTTCCTGGCGTAGCGCATTCCATTCCAGAGCCATCTCCGCCGGCCCGCTCTGTTCCACCGGTTTCATCGAGCGTTGAACCACCGCCTGTCTCGACTGATACACGAGGGACCAACCTTCCCTTGGCGTCCGATACGACGCCATCCCCGCAATTCAAAGTAGACGCTCCCGGCGCGCTTGTGCCGCTGACTGAGGTTACCCGTTCTCCGTCGCCAGCTTCGCCCGCCGATAATTCCGCCGAAACGGGCCAGCAGGAGTACCTGCAGGCATTGCAGATACTTCGCTCGCCCAGCCGATCGGCGGAAATCAGCGCAGCGGTTCGCCTTCTCTGGATAGCCGTGGAAAAGGGAAATACCGCCGCGGAAATTGATCTCGCCGAACTTTTCCGCACGGGCCGGGGAGTGGCGAAGAATTGCGACCAGACCCGGATTTTGCTCTCGGCTGCCGCGCGCAAGGGCAGCGCCGAAGCTCGAAAACGGCTGGAGGCGTTTCAGCGTGCAGGCTGTGCGAACTGATCTGCCCAAGCAAAAACGTTTGCAATTCAAGAGTTCTTTTACAAGAATGTTTCGCTGAACATAACGGAGGCAACAGACCGTGTACTGTTCCAAGTGTGGTGTGAATCTTGCTGCAGGGGTGGCATTTTGTGGCTCGTGCGGAACGCCGACGGGAACACCCGCCGCGGTGATCGCTCGCCCGGCCGCTTCTTCGGGATATGTGGGGGGATCCTCTCGGGCGCCCTACGCCGACCCCGCGGGCCTGGCGGTTTCACGTGGATTCAGCTACGCGGGATTCTGGCTGCGCGTCGTCGCCGCGCTCATCGATGGCGTGATCATGGGCATCGCCGCGGGTGTTTTGTTCGTGCCGCTATTTATTCTGACCGGCGCCGGAGCGCACATTGATGGATTGGCGGAGCGTCACGGGAGGCCGCCGGATCCCGCCATCATCGTCGGCCTCGTAGGGATGATCCTGGTCTTCGCGGCCGTCTCGGTCCTTATCCAGTGGCTCTATCACGCGTATCTTGAAAGCGGTGACAAGCAGGCCACCTGGGGCAAACAGGCGCTGGGACTCTATGTCACCGACCTGATGGGCAATCCCGTTACATTTGGCCGCTCTTCGGGCCGCTTCTTTGCAAAGATCGTCACCGGGATGATTCCGCTGGGCATCGGCTACATCATGGCCGGTTTCACGGAGCGGAAGCAGGCCTTGCACGACATGATTGCCAGTTGCCTGGTGCTTCGCCGCTGAGGAAACTCGATAGCTGGTAGGTTTGCGGGCTCGCGAACAGGCCGGGCGGCGCAAAGAGCGAAGCGCACCCAGGCAAGATCCGCTGTTTTGGTACTAGGAGGACCAGTTGACCCAAACGGTCAGTTTTCCTCTCCTTTCCGCCCCGCTTTCTTGACTTACCCGCCTTCTCCACAAATAATGGATAGTCATGAGCGTACGCGCCGGAGGCGCTGAAGACATGTTCCTCGACGTCAAGGATCTTGCCGTCCGCAAAGTGCGCATCCATAAGACGTACGCCCCGGGCAGCATCGATTACGGCATCAGTGAAGTGAAACAGGCGGGTCCGCTGGAAGTGACCGCTCAGGCGGAGCTTCTGGAAGGACAGATTCGCATCACCGGTGAGCTGGAAACCAAGATCGAGATGGTTTGCGCGCGGTGCCTGGAGCCGGTAATCGAAGAAGTACACAAAGATTTTGACCTCTTCTATCAGCCGCTTCCGAAGGCCAGCAAGCCGGAAGAAGAGCGGCTGAAAGATGACGACACCGAAATCGGATTTTTTCAAGGAGAAGGCCTGTTCCTCGCCGATGTACTCAAGGAACAGGTGTTGCTGTCACTGCCGATGAAAGTAATCTGCCAGAGCGATTGCCGCGGTTTGTGCCCTACGTGCGGCGCAAGTCTCAATCACGAAGAGTGCCGCTGCGAAAGGCACGCCACGGACCCGCGTCTGGCTCCCCTCGCGCGGTTGAAGCAGGACTGGCTCAAGAAACAATAGATTTCCGGGCGGAAAGCCCATAGAATCCGACCTTGTTCGGACTGGCGAAGTGTGTAGCCACGAATGAGGCGAGAACCAGGAGTGATGTAATGCCTAATCCAAAACGTCGACATTCCAAGGCGCGCAAGAACAAGCGTCGGGCGCATGACCACTTGTTCGCACCCGCCATGGCCAAGTGTCCGAATTGCCACGAAATGAAGCAGCCCCACCGGGCTTGTCCTCATTGCGGTTATTACAAAGGCCGGCCGGTTCACGACGTCAAGTAACGATTGGAGTTTCTTGCCAGGCTCGGAGCGGGTGTGACCGCTGGTGTGTCCTGCCGCCTTGAGCTTGCCGGAGTCGCCGGAAGATAATCCCATGATCACAATTGCCGTCGATGCCATGGGGGGAGACAACGCACCCCGTCCGGAGGTGGAGGGGAGTGTTCGCGCCGCGGAAGAATACGGCGTGCGCGTTCTTCTCGTCGGCCAGCCCCAGGTCATCCGGGGAGCTTTGGCGAGTTTTGGCAAGCCTTCGCTGCCGATCGACATTGTTCCGGCTACCGAGGTGATCACCATGGAAGATCACCCCGCACAGGCCTTTCGCCGCAAGAAAGACAGCTCGGTCCATGTGGCGGCACGTCTTGTGAAAGAAGGCAAGGCGGACGCCATGGTCAGCGCCGGGAATACCGGTGCGGTGATGACCACGGCCAGGTTCATCATGGGCACGCTGGAATCGGTGGATCGCGTGGCGCTGGCCGCTCCGTTCCCGAATGCGAAGGGCGGCGTTTCCGTGTTGCTGGACGTCGGCGCGAATGTGGACTCGAAGCCCGAGCATCTGTTGCAGTTTGGGGTGATGGGCGAGATTTACTACCGGCTTACGTTTGGCAGCCGCAAGCCGCGTGTCGGTTTGCTCTCCGTCGGCGAGGAAGAGATCAAGGGCAACGAGCTGACGCGCGCGGTTTACGAGCGCCTGAAGGCTTTGCCCGTGCATTTCGTCGGCAACGTGGAGGGCGGCGATCTTTTTTCCGGCAAGGTGGACGTGATTGTCTGTGACGGATTCGTCGGCAACATCGCCCTGAAGATTTGCGAGGGCCTGGCGATGGAGATCATCAAGTATTTGCGGAAGACGTATAAAAGCACTTTCGCATCGCAGGTGGGCTATCTGTTTTCGAAAGGCGCGCTGAAGGGCATCAAGCGCACCATGGACTACGCGGAGTATGGCGGCGCGCCGCTCCTCGGGGTCCGCGGCGTCTGCGTGATCGGCCACGGCCGGTCCAACGCCAACGCCGTCAAGAACGCCATTCGCGTCGCCGCGGGACTTGCCCGCGCGCGAGTGAACGAGAAAATTGAACAAGAGCTCTCCCTGACCCACGCGCAGGCGTGACGTCCGGAGAGAGGAGCAATTATGGGTAAAGTTGCATTCATATTCCCGGGCCAGGCTTCGCAATATTCCGGCATGGGCAAGGAACTTGCCGAGAAATATTCCGCGGCTCGCGCCATTTTCGATGAAGCGGATAAAGCGCTGGGCTTTTCCATTTCCAAGATATGTTTTGAGGGCACGGAAGAAGAGTTGAAGTCCACCGCGTTGACGCAACCTGCCATCCTCACCGTTTCGGTTGCCGCGATGTGGGTGCTTTCGGAAAAGCGCATCGGCGCGGACTTTGTGGCCGGCCATAGCCTGGGCGAATATTCCGCTCTTGTTGCTGCCGGCTCGCTGAATTTTTCGGACGCGGTGCGGCTGGTTCACAAGCGCGGCAAGTACATGCAGGAAGCGGTCCCCGCCGGGCAGGGCGCGATGGCCGCGATTCTTGGAGTTTCGCCCGCCGTCGTTGCCGATGCCTGCAAGCGCGCCGCGGAAGGCGGCGTTTGCACCGCCGCCAATCTCAATTCGCCGGACCAGACCGTTATTTCGGGCGATGCTGCCGCCGTGAAGCGTGCGATCGAAATTGCTTCGCAGTCGGGAGCGAAGCGCGCCGTCCTGCTTCCCGTTAGCGCGCCGTTCCATTCCTCCCTGATGATGCCCGCGCAGGAACGGCTGGAAAAGGATTTGCGCGCCACAACGTTCGCAGATCCGCACGTTCCTGTCGTTACCAACGTGGATGCCGACA
>Ga0210401_10003270_pt1 | contig 17394 bp, 17 predicted proteins | sample IncBWH32MmetaG_FD_150866 | JGI IMG/M metagenome (GOLD analysis project Ga0210401, IMG submission 150866) | Forest soil microbial communities from Barre Woods Harvard Forest LTER site, Petersham, Massachusetts, United States - Inc-BW-H-32-M | ecosystem: Environmental > Terrestrial > Soil >... | reverse complement strand
ACATTTGCTTACCAATATGTTACTCTCCTTTGTGTTACCGCAATGCTAATTCGAACGTCCCGGACGCGTCTCCGCTCCTTGGACGCTCGCTCTTCCAAAGCTTGCAAAGCCCTAAACCCTGTAGAATCCGCACTTCCAAAAAATACGCCCGTAACTCCTGTACAATCCGCACTTCCATATTCATTGGACTTAAAACCCTTTAGAATCCGCACTTACGAAAATAGGCGGGGGGAGGGGGGATTTTGTTAACTAGACTTTCCATTCTTGCCTCACTCGAGGCCTTGGACCGGAACCAGGCCGCGACTGCCCTTCAACGTCGATGTAGTGGCCGATCTTCAGATCGGTCTCCGAAGCCCCGAGGGCTAAGCTTCGAGTCACCGCAAGCGCAAACAGCGGGCGCTGGTCGGTCTATACTGGTGTGATTTTGCGGGCTTGAGACGGAAAGAGGGCGCGTGTATCTGACACTTTCAAATCGATTGCGTGAGGCGCTCGCCACGCATATCCACGAGAAGTATGGTGTGGAGTTGACCGTAGTGCTCGAGCGGCCGCCGAAGATTGAGATGGGCGAGGCCGCTTCCCCAGTCTGTTTTGAGTTGGCGAAGAGGCTGAAGCGGGCGCCGCGGCAGATTGCTCAGGAGATCGCCAACGAATTGGCGCCGGTCGCGGGCATCGCTCGGGTGGAGGTGGCTGGCGGCGGGTACTTGAATGCTTATTTTGATCGAGCCGCGTTTTGGGCGGCGGCGCGGGCGCTAAAGGACTCCTCTGAACATAAGCCCGAGAAAATTATCGTTGAGCACACAAGCATTAATCCGAACAAGGCTGCGCATATCGGGCATGTGCGGAACGCGGTGTTGGGCGACACCATGGCGCGGACTTTGCGTGGGGCCGGGCACAACGTGCAGGTGCAGAATTATATTGATAACACTGGGGTGCAGGTCGCGGATGTGGTCATTGCGTTTCTGGTAATGGAGAAGCGGACTCCGGTTAGCGTCAAGATGATGGCTATGGAGCCGCGGTTTGATTATTTGTGCTGGGATTTGTATGCCGCGGCTACCGCGTTTTTTGCGGAGGATAAGGTCCGGGCGGCTGCTCTGCGGGGAGCCACCCTGCGCGCGATCGAGGAAGGGCGTGGCGAGGAGGCTGAGGTTGCGGAGGTTGTCGCGGATTCGATTGTGGGATTTCATTTGCGGACGATGGCGCGGCTGGGGATTCACTACGAGTTGCTGGCGCGGGAGAGCGAGATTTTGCATTTGCATTTTTGGGATGCGGCGTTTGCGAAGTTGAAGGAGTCTGGGGCGATTTACCTGGCGACCAGCGGGAAGATGGCTGGGTGTTGGGTTATGCCGTGGAAAGACGAAGCGAAGGAAGGAATTAACACAGAGAGCACAGAAGCGGGGAGCACCCTTCGAGGCTCAGGGCAGGCAGAGGACACGGAGAAAAAAGAGGACGAAGAGAACGAGCAGGACAAGATTATTGTGCGGTCGAATGGGACGGTTACCTACGTGGGGAAGGATATTGCGTATCAGCTGTGGAAATTTGGGCTCTTGGGGAAGGATTTTCACTATCGGAAGTGGCCTAAGGCGCCTGAGGGCGATACGGTTTGGGCCACGACCAGTGCTAAGGACGATCCGACGGCGCCGGATTTTGGAGCGCCTGCGGCTACCGTTTATAACGTGATCGATGCACGGCAGGCTTATTTGCAGCAGGTGGTGGCCGCGGGTTTGCAGAAATTGGGGCATCCGGAGGCGGCGGAGCAGTCAATTCATTTGTCTTACGAGATTGTGGCTTTGACTCCTCGGTGCGCGGCGGAGATGGGTTATGACTTGGGGCCGGAGGAGGACAGGAAGCCTTACGTGGAGGTTAGCGGGCGGAAGGGGCTGGGCGTTAAGGCCGACGATTTGATCGATAAGTTGGAGGCCGCGACTCTGGCGGAGGTGGCGCAGCGGCATCCCGAGATGAGCGAGGAGGAGCGGGTCCGGACGGCTCACGAGATCGCCGTGGGGGCTTTGCGATTTTTTCTTTTGAAGTTTACGCGGAACGCGATTATTGCGTTTGATTTTGCGGACGCGTTGAGTTTTGAGGGAGAGACCGGGCCTTATTGTCAGTATGCGGTGGTGCGCATTCGTGGGATACGGCGCAAGGGCGTGGAGGCCGGGGCGGGGCGGGCGGAGTTGACTGCGGAGACGGTGCGGACGATTTTGGGTGGTCCCGACGGCAGCGGCTTGTGGGAATTGTTGTTGCTTGCGGGATCAGCGGATACCGCTGTGGACGCAACGATTGCGGCGCAAGAGCCGGCGTTTTTGGCGAAGTATGCGTTTCAGTTGGCGCAGGGATTTAATAATTTCTATCACAAGCACCATATTTTGTCGGAGCCGGATGAGCAGAAACGTGCGTTTCTGTTGGGGTTGACGGAACTAGTAGAGCGCGAGTTGGTTCGCGTATTGGATTTGTTGGGGATTGAAGCACCGGAAAAGATGTAGACAGGCGGAATTTGGAGGAGTTTGGTTGGAGGAAGAAATTCGGGGCCACATGGATCGATGTTGCCAAGTTGGGGCGCAGGAGTCCTGCGCCCGTACAGGAGACGAAGAGCCGGCAGGATGCCGGCGCTACCAGTCATGGTAGGACAACAATTAGTAGGACGTGGCTAGGTTGACCAGGGTGCGTAGGGCTACGCCTGTCGGACCTTTCGCTAACCAGGGTTTGGCGTCGTCGTTCCAGGCTGTGCCTGCTATGTCGAGGTGGATCCAGGGGGTGTCGCCGGCGAATTCGCGGATGAACCAGGCTCCCGTTATGCTGCCGCCGCCTTTGCCGCTGCCGATGTTTTGGATGTCAGCGAAGCTGCCCCTTATGAACTCGCGATACTCGTCATCCATGGGCATTTGCCACATTTTTTCGCCTACGGCTTTGGCGGAGGCCAGGAGCTTGTCGGTCCAGGATTGGTCGGAGCCACCGAAGACGCCAACGTTGATGTTGGCGAGGGCTACCACGATCGCGCCCGTAAGTGTTGCGGCATCAACCAAGTGCGTCGCGCCTAGTTGCTTGGCGTAGTGAACTCCGTCGGCCAGGATCAGGCGGCCTTCGGCGTCGGTGTTGAGCACTTCGATGGTCTTGCCGGACATCGCGGTCTGGATGTCGCCGGGCTTTTGGGCTTTGCCGCCGGGCATGTTTTCGGTGCTGGGAACGACGCAGATGACTTTGACGTTGGGCTTCAGTTGGGAAAGGGCGCGCATTACACCGAGCATTGTTGCGCCGCCCGCCATGTCGTACTTCATCTTTTCCATGCCGTCGGCGGGCTTGATGGAGATGCCGCCAGTATCGAAGGTGACCGCTTTGCCGACCAAGCCGATGACCGGAGCGCCGGGTTTTGGCGGAGTTGCGGGTGTGTAGGTGACGACGATCATGCGTGGTGGCTCGGGGCCGCCCTGGGCTACGCTTAGGAGGGCGCCCATTTTTAGGTCGGCGATCCGCTTTTCGTCGAGGATATCTACTGCCAGGCCGGACTCTTTGGCCATGGCTTCGGCTTTTTCGGCCAGGATCCTGGGGGTGAGCTTGTTGGACGGCTCGTTGACCAGGTCGCGGGCGAAGTTTTGGGCTTCGGCGATGATGCGGCCGCGGGTGAGGCCTTTTTCGCCGGCGGCTTTGTCTTGGTCGGAGTAGCCAGCGATCACGACGGAGTCGATGGATTTGTCGTTTTTCTTGTCGGACTTGTATTTGTCGGTCTCGAAGTCGGCGGTGATGACGCCCTCGGCGATGGCTTGGGCGGAGTCTTCGTTGAGGTCGTTCTCGCGGACCAAAAAGGCCAGTTGCTTGATGGAGCGGGACTTGAGGTAGCGTAGTGCGGCGCCGGCGATCTTGCGGAGAGTGGCGACATCGAATTTGTCGCGCTTGCCTGCCCCGACAAGAAGGAGGCGAGCGGCTTTCAGGCCTGCGGGGGCGTGGATCAGGGTCATTTCCAGAGGTTTGCCGGTAAATTCGGCGCCGGCGGATAGTTTACTCAGCAGGTTATTGACGGATTTATTAATTTCGGCTAAGGTGCCTTGGATGGGGTCGGCATCTTCAAAAACGTAGGAGACCAGGGCTCCGGTCTCGAGTGCGGCGTAAGGCTTGGTTTCCAGGGTGATCTGCATGATTACTCTTATCGCCTCCGATTGCGATACATGGCTTGGTCAACGTCGCGGCGGGCTTCCTTGGTGCGCTCGTCCTGGCGGCGGTCCCACGTTTTCTTGCCTTGGGCCAGGGCAATTTCGCATTTGGCAATGCCGTCACGGAAGTATATCCGTAGCGGGATGACAGTTAAACCTTTGGACTGGACGCGGCCGGCCAGTTTGTAAATTTCGTTTTTGTGGAGGAGGAGCTTGCGGGAGCCGAGAGGCTCGTGGTTCCAAGGGCCGCCAGGATTGTATTGAGCAATATGAGCGTTGACGAGCCAGGGGCCGCTGGGCTTGAAATCGACAAAGGCGTCGCGGATATTTGCTTTTCCTTCGCGAAGGGCTTTAACCTCGGTGCCGTGAAGGACCATGCCGGCTTCGAGTCTCTCCAGCAGGTGGTAGTTGTAGGAGGCGGCGCGGTTTTGGGCGACGACCTGGTCCTTTTCCTTACCCTTCGATTTTTCGGGTTTCTTGGCTGGCTTGGGCACTCGTTAATCCTACGTGACACTGAGTTTAAATGTTAGAGGGGCGGGGTATCATATGCAAGACAGCCAACCTTCCGTCGCTTGTCCAGCCTCTAACCCGATGCTAGACTTCGACCGAATCTGCGCCCGAGCCATGGAGAGTACATGCGAGGATGGAGCAAGACGATTTTATGCGTGAGTGTGGGGCTATTGGCCGCGGGCTGCCCGAAGGGAAAAGATGACTACCAGCAAGGGCGTAAGGCTGAGAACCTCCAGGATTACGACGCGGCGTATGACTTTTATCAAAAGGCGATGAAGAACGAGCCGGAGAACGCCGAATACCAGATCAAATTCAACCAGGCGAGATTTGAGGCGTCGGCTTTCCACGTGAAAGCGGGTGTCAAACTGCGCGAGCGGGGCGACCTGCAAGGGGCCGGGGGGGAGTTCCAGAGGGCGCTAGCGATTGATCCGTCGAGCCCCATCGCAGCACAAGAGCTTCGCAAGGTTGCGGAGGCCATGGGGGAGCGAAACCAGGCGGAGGAGGCCGCAGCTGAGGCTGCCACAGGCCCAGCAGCGCCGACGCTGGCGTCGCAACCACCCGAGATCAAGCCGCTATCGCGCGCGCCAATCAGCTTGCATATGTCGAATGACGCCAAGATCGTGTTCGATACGATCGGGAAGCTGGCGGGACTGACGATCGTCTACGACCCGGACTTCCCTGCCCGGCGAATTCCAGTGGACCTGACCAACGTGACGCTGGAGCAGGCGCTGGAGATCGTGTCGCTGGAAAGCAAGGCGTTTTGGAAGCCGGTGACGGAAAACATTATTTATGTGATTCCGGACCAGCCGCAGAAACGACGGGACTACGAAGAGCAGGTGGTGCGGACATTTTATTTGTCGAATACGGTGCAAGCGCAGGACTTGACCGAAATTGTGACGGGCCTGCGGCAATTGCTGGATTTGAAGCGCATCCAACAGCTCAACGCCCAGAACGCGATCATTATCCGGGCTTCACCGGACCAGCTGGCGATCGCGGAAAAGATGATCCGGGACATCGACAAGGCGAAGCCGGAGGTTGTAGTCCAGGTGCAGGTGCTGGAAGCGCGGGTGGATAAGATGCGGAACTTGGGAGTTTTGCCGCCGCAGACGGCGTCGATTCAGGTCGTACCGCCGGGAACGACAACCACGACCACCGGCACAAATACGAATGGTACGACTGGAACTTCTACGTCGAGCACGACGAATATATTAACGCTGCAAAACCTCGCTCACCTAAATGGTTCAAATTACGCGGTGACGATTCCGAGCTTCACTGCAAATGCCTTGCTGAATGATTCGACGACGAAGATCATTCAAAATCCCGAAATGCGATCGGTGGATGGACAGCCCGCAAAGCTGCGCATCGGGGATCGCGTGCCAGTGGCAACCGGCAGCTTTCAGGCAGGCGTTGGTGTGGGGTCGACGGCGGGAAGCGGGTTCGTGAACCCGCTGGTGAACACGCAATTTCAATACATCGATGTCGGCGTCAGCGTGGACATTACCCCGCGCGTGCATCCTAACCACGAAGTGAGCCTCAAGGTCAGCGTGGAAGTTTCCTCGGTGACCAGCCAGCAGAACATTGGCGGCATTCAGCAGCCCGTCATCAGCCAGCGTAAGATCGATCATGAAATCCGCCTCAAGGAAGGCGAAGCGAGCATCCTGGCTGGAATAATCCAAAAAACGGACGCGAAGAGCATCAACGGGTGGCCGGGATTGGCGCATGTGCCGCTGTTGAGGTACCTGTTCTCAGAAGACAGTAGGAGTTCCGAGGACGACGAAATTCTGATCATTCTGACGCCGCATATCGTGCGGATGCCCGATTGGAGCCTCGCGAACCTGCGGGCGTTGTATTCCGGATCCGAAACAAACGTGCAGGTGCGGCGTCAGAGTGACGTGCGCGGCCCGTCGCAAGAGTTGCCGCAGGGCCCTGCAAATCCGGCGACTCCACCGACGGGGGTGACCCCGCCGGCGGCCAATGCGGCGCAGGGCGGACAGTCGGCGCAGATGCGATTCGAGCCGCGGAGTTTGTCACTGAAGACGGGACAGACGGCGACGATCGGAGTGGTGGTCGATAATGTGACCGATCTGTTCTCGATTCCCTTTTTGGTGCAGTACAACCCGGCAGTGATCAGCGTGGAAGAAGTGCAACATGGAGGGTTTCTGCAGGGTGGGAACCAGGAAATAGCCATCGTCACCAACATCAACAAAGAACATGGACAAGCGATCATTTCCGCGACGCGGCAGCCAAATACAATGGGCGTCAGCGGCACGGGCACGATCATGGGCATTGTGGTGAAGGCGATTGCGCCGGGCACCTCGAGTTTGTCGATCGTGCAGGTGAATGCGAAAGACTCGCAGCAGAAGGCGATTCCGTTGGTGACCAGCGAGGCCACATTGCAGGTGCAACCTTAGAGGAAGCGGATTGGAAGTTAGAAGGTAAGGCCGCGGGAGAAAATGTTACGACGAAAACGATCTCGGAACCGAGGGTCCGCAGAGGAAGCGGGCATGACGCTTCTGGAGTTGATCCTGGCCTGCTCGATTCTGCTGATTTTGACATCGGCGGCTTTGCCGATAGCGCGGTATACGATCGTGCACAAACGGGAAGCGGAGTTGCACTACGACCTGCGGCAGATCCGCGATGCCATCGACCGGTATAAAGATTTGGCGGACCGGAACTTGATCCGGATCGAAGTTGGAAGCGAGGGGTATCCTCCCGATTTGGATACGCTCGTTAAGGGCGTTCAGCTGGGGGCAGGCAATGACCGCAAGATCCGGTTTCTGCGCAGGATTCCGAAGGATCCGATGACGGGTCAGACCGAGTGGGGCCTGCGTGCCGTTCAGGATGATCCGGACTCGACAAGCTGGGGCGGCAAGAATATTTTCGACGTATACTCGAAATCACAGGGGACTGCCAGCGACGGGACTAAATATTCGGATTGGTAGTCGATATAAGGTGCGGGATGAATGGAATCTTTAAGGTCGGCGGGTTAGGGTCTGGGCGCAGACGGCGGACGGGGCCGCGCGCCGGGTTCACGTTGATCGAGCTGATGATCGTGATCACCATCATTTTTATTTTGGTGGGGATTGCGGCGGCGCGGTACGACCGATCCGTGCAGCGCGCGAAGGAAGCAACGCTTAAGACCGATTTGCAGGTGATGAGACAGGCTATCGACAACTACACTTTGGACAAAGAGGCGGCGCCGCAATCGCTGGAGGATCTAGTCAATCCCCAAGCGCCGTACCTGCGGGAAGTTCCTGTGGATCCGATGACCCGGGCGAAGGACTGGCACCTGGATTTTGGGGATCTGGTGCTGAGTCCGGATCAGACGAACAACGGAATCGTGGATGTGCACTCGAATTCGCCGTTGCCTTCGTCGATCGATGGGACGCCATACAATACCTGGTGAGAGCTTGCGCGGCTTCGCGGCCGCTTTTCGCCGCGAAGCCGATTTGACGGGAGACTGCTGCTCCGCTATAGTCGTGTTGCGGGGTGGAGCAGCCTGGTAGCTCGTCGGGCTCATAACCCGAAGGTCGTCAGTTCAAATCTGACCCCCGCAACCATGGGCGCTCTGAGGCAAATCCTCTAAGCGCCCTTCTTAGTTTTAGTTGCAGAGTCCTCCGGTATATCTCTTCTGTCTTAGTTAACCACCGCGACACTAGAACTGTTCTCGATTGGGAACAGATTTGGGAACAGATCGCCGTAAATCGCCCGTTCCACGGCGAGCGCCGCTTCCCGCTCGGCTTCAGTCGAGGTGTGAGTGTAAACCTCAGCTGTCATGTCTATCGTTGCGTGGCCCAGCAGTTTCTGAGCCAGTTTGAGGTTGCCAGTTTGCGCATTAATGAAGCTTGCGGCCGAGTGGCGGAACGTGTGAAAGCCCGACGCACCCGAAGTTCGTGGGATACCGAGTCGGTCGAGCGCTGGGTAGAGCACGTCCTTTCGGAGTACATCCGGATGCAGAGGCGTTCCGTCTTGTTTGGCAAAGACGAAGTCGTCTGCGTTCTTACCATGTGCTTTCCGGGTGTGCTCCGCTAGGACTCGTGCCAGTCCGTTTCCGAAATGGATCGTACGGACGCTTCCCACCGTTTTTGGTGAAAACAGCTGGTTCCGCCACAGACTTTGGTCAATTCGGAGTTTTCTTCCAGCTACGTCGATGTGCCTCCACTGAAGCGCAAGAAGCTCTCCTAATCGAGCCCCCGTGAGCGCAGCGGTTGCAAACAACGCCCGATGAGCCACCGGTACAGCCTCTACGATTGAGCGGACCTGACTTGCTGTCCAGATTGGCTTTTCACGACGGTGAACGCTAGGTTTGTGCTTATTACGAACCGGACTTTTGACAATCAGGTCATTGTCCTCTGCAAGCGAGAAAATGCCTTGCAACAAACCAACAAGGTTGCGGACTGTCTTGCACGATAACCCGGTCCGCAATCTGTCCTGCAGGAGGTTCTCGATATGCAGAGGAATGATGTCTCCGATTCGCATAGCCCCTAAAACGGGCAGAACATGAACCGTCAACGCCGATTCGTACGATGTGCGCGTCGACGGCTTCACGTTCCTCCGATCCAGATATGGGCGCCAGTATTTCTCGATAAAGGAGTTGAACGTAAGATCCGCTGCCTCCTCCCTGGCCGGCGTGGCTTCCCGGATTCGCCTGTCCAGCACGGCCCGAGCAGCCTTTCGGCCAACAACACCTCGAATTGTTTCCGCTTTATGTTTCCATTTCCCATCTGCCATTCGTACGCGGTAACGGATTTTGAAGATAATTCCCTGCCGCGTTTGAATTGGTGGTGAAACATAGCCCTTTTGATACGATCGGCGAGTCATCAGTCAGTCCTCCTTTGATTTCGACCCGCCTTTGCCTCTCCAACGAGCACGAAACAGGAAGCATGATGAAGAACTTCAGCGACTAATTTCTCCCGACTGCGAGGACGCCATAACTCTATGGCCATCTCGCCGGGCGATACTTCGAGAGAAAATAGTTCGATTCGCTGTGAATTCGTCACTTCCGATACCCTGCCCGTGCACATTGTGAGGATAGTTGTAGCAATCTCGCTGACCGTGTCAATTTTTTTGTTCTTATGTTGTTCGCGGTTCATCCGTAGCCCTTTTATTTGTTGGCGTTGTCTGGGGTAGTTGGGCGGAGGGCCCGAAATAAGGCCCAACATGTAATCCCTCACCCGCTTTTCCCTCCAGTCTCTCAAGTACTCTCGACCACGAAAATCTCAGGTATTTTCCTAAATGAAAAGCGCCCAGCGCCTCAGCATGGTCATAGACCCAACTCGGTTTCACGCTGAGTCGATAGGCCACTTCTCCGACCGTAAGAAGCGCCGGTATTTCAACCTCCGTTGCAATGGTCTTAGCCACCGTAGACCTCTACGTGTGCATAAGCCCTCCCTCGGCTTTCTGCACGCAATTGCCATATTGCGAAAGGAAGAAATATCTGAGACTGAACATCGGCATGTTTCTGGCTGTGAAGCTGCGCTCTATTTCCGTTGGAAAACACACGTTCACCAGCGGAATACAGCTCTAATCTAGTTTTTTTGGACACACGAAACCCTTTCAAAAGAGTTTCGCTTGCGGGCAATGGGGTTTCTCTAAAAAAAATAATCTTTGCGTTCCGCGCGTCGCGGGTGCCCGCTTGTTGGCTGATCGTGGACAATAACGACCGGTTTGTCCACAACACAAATCATAACAGCACTATTTTCGATTTCAATAGAATTATCGGAAGTGATTTTAGCCGAGAGGCATGCAATTGTAATTGCAAGCACAAAGAAAAGTCAGGTTAATCGGCCCGGAATTTGATACCCAAACAGGAGAAGTGAGATGTTGCGCTGCTTACCGTCCGAAGTCTTCACGGGGAAATATCTCCGAGTCAATATTTTACGTACGGACGTGCTCTGCGACCAAAACGTATCACCGAGTGAACTGATCGCGGGGCTGCGCGAAGGCAATGCAAAGCTTGCCCTTGGCACGAACTTGATCTAAGAGCTGGCGAAGACGTTTCGGAGGCCAGAGAAGGCAAACGGAGCCGAATCGCCTCGGCCGAAACTCCAGGTGAGGAAATTCGAGACCGTTTGAATGCGTGATCGTGCTGAGTGAAAAACCGGCCAATATCGGAGACGAGGAATCCGGCCTGCCTGATTCGGGAATGCAAGAGCTTGCGAGTGCGTGAAATGCAATCACTAGCGGAAGCGCGTCAAGACTCTTCCACCGCCCCGATACGGGCGTGCTCTTAGCGTTTAGTCAGGCAATCGACGACTGCAAAGTACGGAAATCCGCGCGTGAGCTACAACGAAAATGTGTTCAACTTTCCCGGAACCTTGTGCCAACCGCTGATGCTCAGGCGCTTCTCCAAAGCCTTTTTGAAGCGCCGCCGTCTTGCCGAGGTGGTTTGAGCGCTGGTAGTAGAAATCAGCTTTGAAATATCGATCCGCACCGACGTCGGACTCAGCCATTTCAAACGCGAGTCATGCTGATGCTTGAGGATGAGCTCTGCGATTTCTCTTACAATCGGTTCTACATTCAGTGGTTTGGCTCGCTCCCCGACCAGGCGTTTCTTCTCTGAGTCAGTAAGGATTGCCTCAGCATTCTGCGTGTCAACCCACCAGGTCTGAACGCCTGCATAGACCGAACCGTTTACTGTGGCCCCGTGTCGCTCAATTTGAAATTCAAGCAAAGGAGGGTTCCAAGCCATACTTTCAGTGCGATTTGGTAGTTTGCGTGGCCTCATTCCGCCGTCGCCGCTGCCGTCCAATTCATTCCAAGATTCATACAGCAGACGTTCGGCCCCGTCAATGTCGACAACTGGGCCAGGCGCCAGTTTGGAGAGGAAATTTCGGAGTTCCTGAAGTTTACTCATTTAAGTTTCCTGTCTTCCCCTAATGTCCCCGGGTTTCCGATCCCGATTTCCACTTCGATCAATAAAACAACTCAGAGGCGGCAATCAACTGAACGCTCGGCCCGCCCAGCCTACGCACGCTCTTGAAAGTAGCTGCACTGCCATGTCCGCCAGACGGAACGGAGGGAGAATCTTCGCCCTGTTCGCCTATTAAACTGGCAGAAGGCAATTTGCGCCATTAAGCGTTTTGCGAAAACGGAAAAGATTGCCATCTCCAGCGTGGGATGACCGTACTCTTCGTGGGCAAACTCACGCGCAATTCGCCATCCTTGACGAGAATAGAACTGTACCTCGACCAATTCGACTTAACGACGCGAAGGCGGCACTTCTGGCAACGCCAGCTATATCGGACTCACCATGTGCGAGCAGTCTCCTTCCGACACCTTGTCCTCGGTACACCTGGAGCACCCAAGAGTCATCAACCCACTCCTTGCGTTATTATCACCCCGAGAATCTTCGCATTAGATGCTGCTACCCATGCCAGCGGCAAGTCCTCATCTTCGAACGTCAAGGGGACAGGATTCGGAGCCAAAAGGTCCTTAAACGTCCCGCACATCGATACACCAAGACCCAATATCAATCCCGCCGCAGATCTCATGTTTCGCCCTCACTGGTCGTCGTCCGTCATCGACGAGGAGCCCCGTCGGTCTCGAACAAGAGGGTTTTAGACGTCCCCATGCATCGAGGAACGGGTTTGCGCGTAACTTCTCTGGCTGCACTCGGGAAAAAGCGCCTTGAATTAGCGACTGTGACGGGATCGCAATCCTCGCCGCTCCTATGTATAAATGGTTGCCGCCTTCAGGGCTTTAGGCGATTTGGCCGAAACCGACCAGTATCAATTCCCTGGCCATCGATTGTTTTGTTCTTAGATTGTTCCCGGGTCTTCCGAAGTGGTTTTATTTGTAGGCGTTGTGTTCGGTAGTTGGGCAGGAAGCCCGACCTGTCCCCTGTCGCCTTTGTTCCTCAATTCGCTCAAACCACCCTGAGCCCCGAAAACCTGAGATATTTTCGAACGGAAAAAGCGCCACCATATCGCGATGGCTGTAACCACTGCGATTCCGGCCGAGCAGTCTAGTACTCAAATCTCTCTCTAGCCTAGCACGGCCCATTTCCAGATTTTACGGTCGCGCACAGAAGGATGCGAATGGCGATCCCCTGATCGTTTCTCGAATCCGAGTGCCGTCGGTTCGAGGCAAGTTTTCCTCAGATTTTCTTCTTGACATTTGTACTGTAAGGGCAGAGTTTCTTAATGCTAGGAGGGTAATTCAATGGAGCGAACAATACGATATGCAGTAATTGACGCGGAGAAGTTAAGGGCCATTAACCCCATGAGCGACCACGAGATCATTGCCGCGCAGAAAAACGTAACGGACGACATGATCAAGGCCCTAGAACAAATGGTGAACGCGGCTAAGGCGGGCAAGCTTCAAGGAGAATCCGTACTGGCCCTTCGGGCAGCGGCTTGGAAAGGGACGGCAATTTAGCAACTTCTCGAAGCGGTCTCTTTTTCGGGGCCATTTCCTTGGGGATCGCAGAGAAGCCTTGCATTCCGCCTTCCATGAACGGCTGTTCGTCCTTTGCTTCGCACCGCTTGGCGGAATCCCGCCCGGAAATGCCGAGGTATTTTGGGTGTGTGTCCACGTCCTTTGAACCTGAGCATTACGGATCTTCTATTGCCCCCTCGATCGGCTCCAGAGGCGCGCACGCTCACACTCGGTGAGTCGGTCGGCGGCTCTGGCGATACGGGAGTTGTGAAGCTTTGTGTGCAACGAGGCGATCGGAGTTCCTTCGCAACTCTGGCGCCGCTCTTCTCCCAATTGTGCCCGCTGTCGAGCGGTTCCGCGAACAAGCAGGCTCTCGCAAACGTTTTGGTGGGAATCGAACGATTGCGGGAGGCCGAGCAAGACCTTGCTGTCCAAACGACGCTTGATGGCGCCGCCTTAACAAGCAGGGGCGCTCTCGCAGCGTTGCGCCGAGTCACTCGCGAGAGCGCTGAAATTGCGATTGTGACGGACAGGGCCGCCCGGGCACTGGCCGATATATTGGTACGGCCCGCCATACGCCGTGTCATTGTCCCGTTTGTAGACGAGATCGACCGGCCAAGCCTCAAGGCGCTTGCCCGTGCTTGCCTGTTTGCCAAACCAGAGAATGCGCCGCATTGGGAATGGTGCATTTCAGCTTTTCCGGAAAAGAGGAAGGACGGCAGCGCGGGAACTGATCTCACAAAATTGGAGGGAGAAGTTCGTGCGGACTTGCTGCAGACAATAATTACAGCCCTGAGACTGACAAACATGGAACCTAGTGCGGCGACGCCGACGGCTCCTCGAGCGAGTGCTCCCGCTATCCCGCAAGCCGGTGTTGGCACGGCCTGCGCATGGCTTGCGACCCAAAACTATGACGCAGCAGTGGGGTGGGCAGTGGAGGCGTTGAGAAATGAACAGAGCGTCGATGCTCTCCGGTTGCTGGCGGTGGCAGCGACAAACACAGGGCGACACGACCTCGCAATTCACGCCTTCAATGAGGCGTATCACGTCTCGAAGAAGCCAACACTCCGTGCGCACCTCTGTTCGATGCAGGCGCTTGTCATCGCCAAACGAAAATTCGACTTGGCCCTTAGCCAAAGGTGGTACGAACAGGGCCTTGCCGAACTGGCCCGTGCCACGGGGGATGATGATGGCGATACTGCGGTGGAGGAAGCGTGGATTTATAACGGACTCGCGCTCAATGCACTTCTTGAGGCACGCTTTTCCGGGACGCCAATTGGTGCCGCGTTTGACTCAACGTTCAACCTCCTTTGCCGCGCGTTCAAACTTGTGGAGCAAGGAACGTCCCCGGATCATGTTTACTTGCGCTATAACCTTCTCGGGAATATGAGCGCTTTTATGAATATCCAGGGCCAACATCACATTGCGCGAGACCTGTTTGAACGAGCCTTCGACTCTTCGCTCACCGAGGGCCTTGCCGATGCTCTGGAGTGGCGGGCAGTTCTTACGACGCGCCGAGCTGGGTTGTATGCCAGCGCTGGCGAGACGGAAGAAGCTCTGCGACTTTATCGGGAAGCTGTTGAAATGCTGGTCGAAACGGACCGAACCGTTTGTGCGGAAACGATACGACGTTCCGTGGGTATTTTAGCCCTGCGGCTGGGCCGCTTCGGCGAAGCAGAGGCGGTGTTCCGTGAAGGGTTGGGTGAAGCACTCCATGCGCGCTCCTGGGTCGGAGCCAAAGTCCATGGAGCAGGCCTTGTCTACGGGCTGGTGTCGCAAGGTAGGGTGAGCGCCGCAGCCGACGCTTTGCTCGAACTCGGCGCTAGGGAAGGTCTGTGGCTTGCGAGTCCGGAAAACGACGTGAAGCTCGCCGCGCGGTCGGTCGCGGCACCGACACGGCTATTTGGACTTTCGACAAGCATTCCCGAAGTCGATCTCGAGAACCTCGAGCCGGTAAGGATTTCGGATGTGCTAAGCAGCTATGTCGAGGCCGTCCCTCATGCAGCAGCATAGGCAACGCAAACAGAAGCCCGCGATCCTTCTTTTCGGCACGGGTCAAATCGGTGTCTTCGCTGCACGAGCACTCGTGCAGCGAGGGGCCCGCGTTTATGCAGCGGATGCCGCGCCCGATGGCGCTTTCTACGCTCGCTTTGGACCGGGAACGAAAGCCGCTGAACCGTTCAAGTTGGATGTCACGCAATTGGAGAACGTTGAGGCATTTGTCCGCTCCCATCACGAATCCGCCTGTGTGGTATTTGCGGCCGGATACACTGGAGAACGCGCTATGGCGGATCCCGCTCCTGCGAAAGTAGTGGCGCAGAGCGGCGTTGCAAACGTTCTCCGGGCGGCGCGGGCAAGCGGGATTCGGCGCGCGGTTGTTGTAAGCAGTTTGGCCGTCTACGGGGGCGTTGCCGAAGGTGGCCGTCTCGCCGAGGAAGGACCAACGCAGCCGCACACTGTCTATGGGCAAATTCAGCTCGCACTCGAGGAGGCCGCTCGGGCGTCTTTCGGGGATCTCGATCTTTCCATCTTGAGGATCGCGGGCGTGTTTGGGCCTAAGCGCTTTGGCTATGGCAGCCATTCTTCGCGCTTCGTCGAACAGATGCTCTATGCGGCCGCCCTTGGCGAGCCGGTTCGCATCGAAGGCTGCTGGGAAGACGAGGATGATCTCATCTATGTCAAGGACGTGGCGGAGGCAATCAGCGCGACAGCGCTAGCGTCTCGCACCGGATCGCACATCGTGAACGTAGCCTTGGGGCGCATTTCCACGTTGCGGGAAATCGCAGACGCCGTCGTCAGCATCTTTCCCGCGGCCGACATCGTGGTAACGCCGGTCCGCCACCAACAGGAACCGCTGCGGCGTCCTCCCCTCGATTCCACTAGACTCGATGCGCTCTTCGGTGTCCGACCCGCTTTTCCACTAAGGGCCGCAATTCGCGATTACGCCGCCGAGACAGGCCTCCTTGATGCCCGCTGAGCACGCAGCGGCAAGTCCTGCAGCGCCCTTACTCGCGGTTTGCGGGACCCTCAAACCCGCAGTAGGACGCGAGGAATCCTCGGCCTGCCGGGAATTCCTTAGACTCGCGTTGGTGCCAGTCGCCAGCATTTATCCCTTGATTGAGACGCTCGATTTGCGTGAGGCGCAGCTTCCATGCTTTGACGGACGTCAACCCTGGGAGTATAGCCATCCCAAACTCGTGGCTGCCCGCGCTGCCGTGGTTTCCGCCGGTGGCTACGTATTTTCGGTGCCCGCCTATTGGGGCGGGATCGGCTCTGCGTTCAAGAACTTCGTAGAGACGGTTTGCGGCCCCGGTTACGAAGGGCAGCGCAGTCCGTTCGCGGGTAAGCCCGCTGCTGTACTGATTGTGGGATCAGGACCGCGCGCGGCCAACGCCGCTGCGCCGCAAGTCGAGGCGGTGCTGGAAGCGTTGGACGTAGTGCTGGTCGCCCCACCGATCCTAGTCGGCGATCCAAGCAGATTGGAGGACGCTGCCGGTGCGGTGCAGGTGCTTACGGCTGCGGCCGCGTCTGTTGTGCTTGCGCAGCCGATTCTGGCCCTAAAGGATCAGGCGGAGCAATGAGAACGCAGCCAGGTGGGCCCGCGCTCGAAGAAGTTGCCGAGTATGCCCTTCAAATCCTAAAAACAGCGGGTATTCTCGACCGGGGTGCGCCGGAGCCCGACTGGGACTCGTTCGCTGTCATGCAACCTAAGATTGAAAGCTTCGAGGTGCCTTGGACAACCATCACGTCGTTGATGCGTCGTTTTTTTTATGCTCTGTCAGCAGCCGCCCGGCCAGAGCGCATGGTTGGTGCGGGAACTTATGCCGGTTTTGCTTTTGCGTGGTTTGCCGTGGGCTACGCGCGAGGACAGGATCTCCCGACGCTTGTTGAGGCGGTTGGCCTCGATCTCGAGGCTGACGCAACCGCGTTGGCAAGGCGCAATGCGGCCGTTCTTCCTCTTGGCGCGAAGCTGCGCTTCGAGCGGGCAGAAGCGGTCGCATGGCTGAGGGCATGTCGCACGCCGATTTCGTTGCTGTATATCGATATAGACGCGCCCGCCAATCGCAAGGGCGGTTATGTCGAAGTGCTGGAGGCAGCGCGGCCGAAGCTCACGCCGGGGGCCTTGGTAGTCGCGCACGATGCTTGTGTACCTCTGTTTGCTTCGGATTTCGAGCGCTTTCACGCTGCAATCAAGCGCGATCCCGGCCTTCTTGGACCACAGATCCTCCCGCTTGACGAATGCGGCGTTTCCATCTGTCGAGTAGCGTGATGCCGAGCTTTGACCTTGCTCTCGGTACCATCGCGCCAAGTTTAGCTGGCGAAGAGGAGGCCTGGAAGACGCCATTCGTCGCGTACGGCCCGC